>Ga0233432_10004793_pt1 | contig 11916 bp, 10 predicted proteins | sample SI_122_August201_6_FD_179870 | JGI IMG/M metagenome (GOLD analysis project Ga0233432, IMG submission 179870) | Seawater microbial communities from Saanich Inlet, British Columbia, Canada - SI_122_August2016_10_MG | ecosystem: Environmental > Aquatic > Marine > Inlet | place: Canada: British...
GGTGGCTCAAAAGACATCTGCATGACGCTCGGCAAGCGCGCCTCTACCCTGCGCGTTGTAGGCAGCCGCAACTCAGACCCGCGGATTGCCGAGATGGAGGATGAGTTCAAGGAGCTTGGCAACTCCATCGGTATGGGCGCCATGGGCTTTGTCGGCAAGAACATGGTGATCGATTGCAATATTGAGGTCGGCTATTGCCACACCGGCGGTATGCCGATGTCGGTCCACGCGTTCTGCCTGTCATCGCGCCGCGCCGTCGCCCGCATCCACGCCGATGGGCGGGTCGAATACCGCACTGATCCTGACTGGTTCACGCCCTATCAGCGGCGCGAAACGGTTGAATGGGAACCCTTGCAGGAGGCTGCGGAATGAAGATTCTAGTGGTCGGGGCTGGTGGCGATATCGGCAAGGCGGCCAGCGAAGCCTTGGCTGATCGTCATGAGATCATCACCGCCGGTCGTTCCTCAGGCGATATCCGCGTAGATCTGTCCGTCCCTGCATCGGTGTCCGCCATGTTTGCAAAGGTCGGGCCGCTCAACGCTGTCGTTTCAACGGCGGGGGATGCCCATTTCGCCGCTCTGTCTGAGCATTCGATGGAAACGTTTATGGTCGGGCTTACTCAAAAGGTCATGGGGCAGGTCAATCTTGTCCTTCAAGGGATGGACCATCTAGTCGATGGCGGATCATTTACCCTGACCAGCGGTGTTCTTGATCGCGATCCAATCGCCATGAGCAGCAACACCGCTGCTGCTAATGGCGCTTTGGGTGGATTTGTGAAAGCCGCAGCGCTTGAAATGCCCCGGGGGCAGCGGATCAACGCGGTCAGTCCTGAGGTGCTCGAAGTGTCGATGCCCCGTTATGGTGAGTGGTTCCGCGGCCACAAACCGGTTTCTTCCGAGGATGTGGGTCGGGCGTATATCAAATGCGTCGAAGGTTCTATCAACGGTCAAGTTGTGGTGGTGGAGTGAACAGATATGCGTGAAATCCGCCTTTCAACAACCCCGACCGCCGAAGCCATCGCCGATCTCCGCCTTGGCGATGTCGTCTACCTCGACGGGCTGATGTATACGGCGCGCGAGGGCGTCTACATGCGCGCCCTAGAAGATCGGGCGAACATCCCGATGGAGCTGCCAGCGCAATCGGCGGCGAATTTCCATTGTTCGCCCGCCGCTCGGATCAACCCGGATGGCTCGTTCGATATGGGGGCGGTGACGGCCACGGCGTCGTTCCGGTTCGCCAAGTGGCTGCCTGAATGGATGGCCAAAACCGGCGCCAAGTTGATTGTCGGCAAAGGTGGCATGACCTCGAAAGACTACAAGGACTACTTCGTGCCGAACGGGGCCGTGTATCTGTCGACAGTTGGCTATGGCACTGGCGCGCTTCTGGGACGTGGGGTTGAAAATGTTGAGGCCGTGCACTGGAACGAAGAACTGGGCCTTGCGCAGGCCATGTGGGTGCTCAAGTGCAACAAGATGGGGCCGTTTATCGTCGCCTCTGACATGAATGGCGACTGCTTGTTCGAACGGGAAAACGCCAAGATCGCTGAGAACGTCGCGCGGGTTTATGAAGGCACGAAACCCGCTGTGCTGAAGCGCTATGGCGAAAGCGATGACAGAACAGATGAAGTGATTTGACGGCTCTTAGCCATGTTTGGGTATGTCGTCTGATCAATTCGCGATGTCAGGTTTCGTAAGGTTTCGCTTAACGGGCGCTTTCAGTTCCTGATCAGGTGACCTCGCTGCACGTAGGCTTTTGTGCAGATTATTGTGGCCTTCTGCTTCGAACCCTCGTTAACATTTCTTATGGAAAGTTGATCGAGGACGCTTCGCGGGCATGATTGAGATCCAGAATCTGACGAAAACGTTCGGTACGGGCGCAGAAGCTTTCACGGCGCTTTCAGAAGTCAGCGTAACGATCCGCCAGAATGAGTTCTTTACTCTGCTCGGGCCCTCAGGGTGTGGGAAGACGACGCTGCTGCGGACTATTGCAGGGTTTGTTGATCCAACTTCGGGCACGATGACATTGGACGGCGCCGATGTCCTCGCCTCACCGCCATATGTGCGGCCGGTCAACACGGTTTTTCAGAATTACGCGCTATTCCCGCATATGACGGTTGCCGAGAATATTGGTTTTGGTCTTGAGATGCAGGACAGGCCGAAAGCTGAAATCAAGCAGACAGTCGGTGAGATGCTTGAGCTGGTGCAAATGACGCCGTTAGCGAATCGCGCGACCAGCGAGATTTCGGGCGGTCAGCAGCAGCGGGTAGCGTTGGCCCGGGCGCTGGCGCCGCGCCCGAAGGTGCTGTTGCTGGATGAACCCCTGTCAGCGTTGGACTTCAAGCTGCGCAAGGAAATGCAGATCGAACTGAAGCGCCTGCAATCGGAAACCGGGATTACCTTTGTTTTCGTCACGCACGATCAGGAAGAAGCGCTGACCATGTCGGACCGGATCGCAGTGATGAACGAAGGCCAGATCCTTCAAATTGGTGGTCCGAAAGAGATCTACGATCACCCGGCGGAACGCTTTGTTGCTGATTTCATTGGCGAGACCAACTTTCTGGAGGCAGAACTGGTCTCGGTTGACGGCGAGGTTGCAGAAACGCGGCTGCCATCTGGAAAGACCATCTCCACTCGTGCAGCTTCGGGTAGGGCGGGGGCAGGTAAGGTCACCGTCGCGGTCAGGCCAGAGCATGCGCTTCTGGAACCGCCCGGCGCGTTGATCGACGGCAAGCTCGAAAATATCGTCTACTTTGGCACTGACACCCACTACCATGTGATGCTGGATGGTGGGGCGCGGTTTGTCGTGCGTCGGCAGAACCAGCCGGACGCGGTTGAGGCCTATACGATTGGCGACGCCGTTGGCGTCAGTTTCAATCCCGGCGTCGGTCAGGTGCTCAGAGACTGATGGCTGAGACGCGAGAAATAAGCGCCGCGCGCCGCCGGTGGATGCTTCTTGCCCCTGCACTGGCGATCCTGGTGTTCGCCGCATCAGGCCCCCTGCTGATCGTCATCATGTACTCGTTCCTCACGCCGGGTGACTATGGCGGGGTTATCTGGTCCTTTTCGACCGACGCATGGTTCAATGTGGTGGCTGAGCGGGATTTCTTTGACGAAACCCTGTCATTCTCTGACGCGCATTGGTCGATCTTCTGGCGATCCGTAAAACTGTCGCTGATGACGACAGCCGTGGCTTTCCTCGTTGGGTTTCCCACCGCCTATTTCATCGCAACCCGCCCAAAGGCGACCCGCGATATCTGGATGCTGCTGATCATCATCCCGTTTTGGACCAATCTCCTGATCCGTACTTTTGCGGTGATGGAGATCATTCGGAACGAAGGCGTCGTGAACAGCGTTCTGATCGGGCTGGGTATCATCGACGAACCCATTCAGCTGCTCTTCACCGAGTTCGCGATCACGCTGGGCATGTTCTATGTCTACCTGCCCCTGATGGTTCTGCCGATCTATGCGTCGATGGAGCGGCTGGATTTTTCCCTCGTCGAGGCCGCATATGACCTATACGCCTCACGCTGGCGGGTGTTGAAACGGGTGATCTTTCCGCTGGTGAAACCGGGCGTGATCGCAGGATCGATCCTAGTCTTTGTGCCCTCGCTAGGCGCTTACGTGACCCCCCGCGTGCTGGGCGGCGGCAAGCAGTTGATGCTCGGCAACCTGATCGAGTTGCAGTTCGGACAGGGCCGCAACTGGCCCCTTGGCGCCGCGCTTTCCATCACCCTCCTCGCCATCGTGATGATCGCGCTGATGGTCTATGTCCGATCAGCCGGGCGGGAGGAGGTCTCGCATGGCTAGATCTCGCAGTTTTGATGTGCGCCGTCAGGCCGGGTTCCCGGCAGTAGCGATTACCTGCTTCATCCTCCTCTACCTGCCGATCATCCTTTTGGTCGTCTACTCCTTCAACGCAGGCAAAAGCATCGCGATATGGGAGGGGTTTTCGCTGCAATGGTACGTCTCAGCGTGGGAGAATGAGAAGGTTCAGGACGCCACGATCCGCTCGCTGATCATCGCCACCTGCGCCTCAGTCATTGCCACCAGCGCGGCGGTCATGGCGGCGCTGGCGACAACGCGGTCGCCAAAGTTCAAGGGCTATTCCGTCGTCTTCGCCATGATCAACCAGCCCCTGATGATCCCCGAGATCGTCACCGCCGTCGCGCTGTTGATCTTCTTCGCCATGATCAAGGTCGCAACCGGCTACACCGGCCTCTGGTATCTGATCCTCGCCCATTCCGCCTTCTGCATCCCCTTCGCCTACATGCCGATCCGGGCGCGGCTGCAGGGTATGGACCTGAACCTCGAACAGGCGGGCGCCGACCTCTACGGCACGCCCTGGCGCGTTTTCCGGCGCATCACCCTGCCCCAGCTTTGGCCCGGTGTTCTGGCCGGCGCGATGCTGGCGTTCGTCATCTCGCTCGATGATGTCGTCATCACCGAATTCGTGAAATCGGCGGGGCAGGATACGCTGCCCACCTACATGCTTGGCCAGCTGAGGCGCGTGATTACGCCCGAGGTCAACGCCATTTCCACCGTTCTGCTCGCGATCTCAGTCGCTCTTGTGATCGCGTTCTACTTGTTGACGAAGAGCGGCAAACCAAAACAGGGAGACGTTCAATGAAAACGTTTTTGACAGTCGCGGGGCTGACAGCGGCCCTCGCCACACCGGCCTTCGCGGCGGGTGAGCTGAACATCTACAACTGGGGCAACTACACGAACCCCAAGCTGATCGAAAAATTCACCGCTGAGACCGGGATCGAAGTGACGATCACCGACTATGACAGCAACGACACCGCGCTGGCGAAAGTGAAAGCGGGCGGCCATGGGTTCGACGTTGTTGTCCCTTCCGGCACCTATATCCCGATCTGGGTTGGCGAAGGCCTGCTGATGGAGACCAAGCCGTCGGGCATGGAAAACTTCAAACATATGGATCCCCAATGGATCGACGTCGCCTTCGACCCAGGTCGCAGCTACACCGTGCCGTGGCAGTGGGGCACGGTTGGGCTGACGGTCAACACCTCGGTCTACAGCGGCGATCCGAACACCGCCGCGATTTTCCTTGATCCGCCGGATGAGCTGAAAGGCAAGATCAACGTCGTGCCAGAGATGAACGACGTCATGGGCCTCGCCATCCACTATTATGGTGGTGAGCAGTGCACCGGTGACAAGGCCGTTCTGAAACAGGTGCGCGATGGTCTGATCGCAGCGAAGCCACATTGGCTGTCGATCGACTACGGCACGGTTGAGAAATACGCCAAGGGCGATCTGTCCGCTGGCGTGAACTGGAACGGAGCGTCATTCCGTGTGCGTCTGCAGAATGAAGATGTCGTCTACGGCTACCCGAAAGAGGGCTATCCGGTCTGGATGGACAATGTCGCAGTTCTGTCGGATGCGAAGAACGTGGACGAGGCCATCGCCTTCCAGAACTTCGTCATGGCGCCAGAGAACGCCGCCCTGATCTCTGAGTTTGCGCGCTATGCGAATGGCATTAAGGGCTCGGAAGAGTTCATGCCAGCCGACATGGCGACAGCGCCAGAGGTGAACATCCCGGCCGACCTGAAAGAGGCCGCTTATGTGGCTGAAGTCTGCCCGCCTGAGATCCAGAAGATCTACACCCGGATCTGGACTGACCTTCAGAAGTAAACCAACCACGCCGCGCCCAGCCTAGGGCGCGGCGTTTTCAATCTGGGGGACGCAATGGTCGATCTGGTCATTCTGAACGGCAAATGCATGAATTTTGATGGCCCAAATTCGAGGGGCCCGGATGCTGAGGCGCTGGCTGTCACGGGCGGCGAGATAACCGCCGTCGGCTCTACCGCTGAGATCAAGGCGATGGCGGCGGGCGCCCGTGTAATCGACGCCAAGGGCGCGACGGTGCTGCCTGGCTTCATCGACAGCCACGTACACTTGTTCTCAGGCGGCGCTGAGTTGAACTTTCTGAATCTTTACGAGGTCAGCGGCGCAGACGCACTGGCCGCCGCCATCGCCGACTATTCGACCAATCGCCCTGATGATGCGCTGCTGTTCGCCAGCGCCATCGACTATCAAATCTTCGGCGACCGCCCGATCACCCGCCAGGACCTCGACGCCGCCAGCCCCGACAGGCCTTTCGCCGCGATGACCTCTGACCACCACACGGTCTACGCCAACACCAAAGCGCTTGAGATGGCCGGGCTGCTGCATGGCCGCGAAGTTGCCGAAGGCTCAGAAGTCGTGATGGGCGCCGACGGAACAGCGACTGGCGAATTGTTGGAAGCGGCGGCGTTTGAGCCTGTCCTCGCATTGTCGCCCTATGGCGGGCGGGAACTCCTTGGCATGACCACAGGCGCCAACCCGATCCCCGCGCCAACGAAAGCGGAACGCGAACGCGACAAGGACGCGCTGGCCGCGGGCCTGGCCCATTGCGCCTCGCACGGGATCACCAGCCTCCACAACATGGACGGCAATTTCTATCAGCTTGAGTTACTGGCTGAATTGGAGGCCGAAGGCCGTCTCCTCTGTCGCACCGAAGTACCGATGCATCTGAAACATACCGATCCGGTCACGCGCGTGGATGAGGCGCTGGATATGCGCGCCAAGTACAACAGCGACATGCTGTGGTGCAGGCGCGTGAAGATGTTCATGGACGGCGTGATCGACAGCCGCACCGCCTTTATGCTGCAACCCTATCCCGGCACGGACACCTGCAGCGCGCCCCTGTTCAGCGACGCGCAGTTCAAAGAAGCGTGCATCCGCGCCGATGCCGCTGGCCTGCAAATCTCGGTCCACGCCATCGGCGACGCTGCGATCCGGCAGACGCTGGATGGCTATGAAGAAGCGGGCAAGGTGAACGGCGCCCGCGACAGCCGCCACCGGATCGAGCATCTTGAGGTGATGAGCCCCGATGACATCCCCCGCCTCGCCGCGTTGGATGTCGTCGCCTCGATCCAGCCACTGCATTCCCCTCGTGGCGGGTTCTTTCCGCCTTACCCGCCAGACAGCGTGATCCACGGCTGGCAAATCGAGCACGCCTTTGCGTGGAAAGCGATCCGCGACACTGGCGCCAAGGTGATCTTCTCAACTGACTGGCCGGTCGTCCCGGTCGATGTGATGCCAACGATACAGGGCGCTGTCGCTGGCGTTGAGCTGCCGGACATCTGGCCAGATCAGCGACAGGGCCTGCGAGAGACGCTGCGCTCCTACACCCAGGACAATGCGTGGGTGGAGTTCAACGAAGACCGCAAGGGCAGACTCGCGCCGGGCATGATGGCCGACATTGTCATCATGGATTCGGATTTGGAGGCGACGCCGCCCGATCAACTGGGCCAGACCCGAGCTGCGGTCACGATCTGCGGCGGACGGGTTACATGGGAGGCATGAGATGAAAAGCTATAAGAACTCAGAAACCGCCCCTCCCATCATGCAAGGCGCCCCGCCGCCGCCGGATATGCGCCTGCCCATGATCGACTGGGACCGGCCACCTTGGAACCGTTGGGCGTTTCAGCGGGTGCAGGAGTTTCTGCCAACCGCGCCGATCAGGCGGGGCGACACGCCCTCTGAATTGCCAGCGGCGCATCAGGACATCGAAGGCCTCAGCTATCAGACCCACACGGGCGAGACCAAGACCATCGCCAGGATGATGGACGACACCTACACCGATGGCATACTGATCTGGCTCAACGGTAAGGTGATCCATGAAAGCTATCACAACGGGATGGATCAGCGATCAGTCCACCTCGCCCAATCCGTCTCAAAATCCATCACCGCGACGGCGGGCGCCAGCCTGATCGAGGACGGGCTGCTCGATCCGAACGCGCCAATCGCCGAAGCGCTGCCGGAACTTGCCGCAACCGCCTGGAACGGCGCAACCCTGCAACACGTCATGGATATGGCGACGGGCGTTCGGTACAATGAAACCTACGATCAACGCGACAGCGATGTCGGCAAAACCGACTTCGCCTGTGGCTGGAAACCGGCGCCTGAGGGTGAAGATGTCTCTGACTGGCCAGCCTGTATCTGGGACCAGATCCTTGGCCTGAAAGTTAAAGAGGCAGAGCACGGCGGGCGGTTCCTCTATCGGTCCATCGAGACCGACGTGATGGCCCACGCGATGGAGCGTGTCACCGGGCAACGCCTGCCTGAAATCATCTCTGACCGCCTCTGGGCGCCGATGGGGGCTGAGGAAGACGCGAATATCACTGTGGATAGCTCAGGCTACGGTCTTGCCTGCGGCGGGATCAGCGCATCTTTGCGCGATTTTTCGCGGTTCGGGATCGCTATGCTGAATGATGGCATGGTGGACGGCAAGCAAGTCATCCCACGCGCCTGGGTCGATGATGTGCGCGGCGGCCAGCACGGTCATTTCTCGGACGATGGCCGCAAGTATTTCCCGAACGGCCACTATCGAAACCAGTTCTGGATTGAGGACAAGGACACCCAAGCGCATGTCTGCCTCGGCGTCTTTGGCCAGACCATCTATGTCGCGCCGGAACAAGGCCTGGTCGCAGTGAAACTCTCTACCTGGCCGGATTTTCAGGACGCCGACATGCTGGCTGAAGCCATGACTGGCTTCCACGCCATCGCCCGCGAATTTGGATAGGACATCCCATGGACAAAACCGATCTCGCCTATCTGCCCGCCCATCAGGCGCTGGACATGTTCCGCGCCAAGACCCTGTCGCCGGTCGAACACATGCAGGCCCTGATCGACCGCGCGGCTGAGGTGGAGCCAAAGGTCAACGCCCTGCCGATGACCTACCACGATCAGGCGATGGATGCGGCGAAAAAGGCCGAGGCGAAATACGCCGCCGGCAAGCGCACCCGCACGCTTGAGGGGCTGGCGGTCGGCATCAAGGATGAAAGCACGATCAAGGGCATGCCGACGACCTTTGGCAGCCTGTCGATGAAGGACAACATTGGCGAGGTGACCTCGCCCGTGAACGAAAAGATCATCAAGGCGGGTGGGATCGTTCACGCCCGCACCGCGACGCCGGAGTTTTCCTGCACGGTGATGACGCATACGAAACTATGGGGTGTTACGCGCAATCCATGGAACCTGTCGCTGACGCCCGGTGGATCATCTGGTGGCTCAGCGGCTTCGCTTGCTTCCGGGACGTCGGCGCTGGCGACCGGATCTGATATCGGTGGTTCTATCCGCGTTCCATCTTCGACCTGCGGCCTGTTCGGGATCAAACCCACGTTTGGGCGCAACCCTGCGGACAGCCCCTTCAATCTTGACCAATATGCCGTCGATGGCCCCTTGGCCCGCACTGCGAAAGACATGGTTCTGTTACAGAATGTCATGAGTGGGCCGCACAAAGACGACATGGTCTCCATTCGGCCAAAACTGCGCATTTCCTCAGAGGTGAAATCGCTGGAAGGCTGGAAAATCGCCTATTCCCCCAATCTGGGATTCTACGAAGTCAGCGACGAAGTCCGCGCCAACACAGAGGCCGCCCTCGACGTCTTCCGCGCAGTGGGGGCGACCGTTGAGCAAGTCGACTTAAGATGGACGGCTGATATCCTAGATGGCGCCATGGCGCATCTTGAGCACCTCTTTGGCGGCTCACTGGCTGAGTTGGTGGACGAGGATCCGGACAGCTTCATGCCCTACACCCGCGCGCTGGTGGAAGGGTCACGCAATCGCACGGCTGCAGAGTTTCTTGAGGCAGGCGAAATCGCTAACCGCATGTACGCAGAGCTATCCAAAGTGTTCGCCAAGCACCGCCTGTTGATTTGCCCGACCACGGCGCTTGAAGCCGTGCCAGCTGATTGTGACGGGGTCAGCGACCAAGTGCTGATCAACGGCAAATCGGTGCATCCCTTGCATGGCTGGATCATGACGGTTCCGTTCAACATGCTGAACTATTGCCCGGTTGTATCCGCCCCGTCGGGGCATGCCAAAAGCGGTGTTCCAACAGGCATACAGATTGTTGGAAGAACCTACTGCGACGGTGATGTCTGCGCCGCAGCGATAGCATATGAACATGAACGGGGCGTACAGTTCACAGGCGCCGCGACGCGGCCGGGCTTTAGAGAGAGCTAGTCGCTTTTAGCTTTGTTCCTCGCCGGGCTCTGGAATTGGGTCCCGGGTCAACGGATCATCACCTTTCGCGGTTGCCAGCACCAATCCCAGCAATACGACCGTTGCTGCAAACAGGGTGATGACGAAGGTGTTGAAGTGGATGACATGCAGCCGCTCCAGCCCCAATGCTAGCCCCCCGCCGACGATCAGTAGGATGAAAAGCCAATGGATCGGGCGGCCAAGAAAGATGCGTTTCATATCGTGGCGCCTTTCTGTTTACGTCTTATCCGCGGCGCCAGCACGATTGCCGAGATGAAGCCGCCTGCAACGGGTGCTAACCAGCCGCTAACGCCATCCGTAATCATCGCCGTCGGCGGGAAGAGCAGGAGGAGAGCTGCGACCAGCAGCACAATCCGTTTTGCACCACTAAGAGGTCCGTTTTGCCAGCCTTCTATGGCGCTGGACAGTACCCAAAGGCCCGCAAGCGCTAATGCGGTTGAGACTGTGGTCAGCCACAGTGGCCCAACGAACAAGAGCGATGGGTTATAAACGAAGATCAATGGCGCCAGGTATTTGGTGACGCCAACTCGGGTCGATTCCACCGCTGTCGCCATGGGCGGCGTTTTCGCGATAGCCGCCGCCGCAAAACTAGCTAAGGCCACCGGCGGGGTGATGGTTGAAACGACGCCAAAGTAGAAGGCGAACATGTGGGCGGCGATCGGTTCAACCCCCGCTTTGATCAGTGCAGGTACAATCAAAGCGGCCACGGTGATGTAGACGGCGGTTGTCGTGATCCCCATGCCCAAGATGATCGACGCGACTCCGGTTAGGGCTAGCAGGATCAGGAGGCTGCCATCGGCCAACTCAATCACCGACTGGGTGAACTTTAGGCCTAGGCCCGAGACAAAAACCGACCCGATAATCAGACCCGCGCAAGCGCAGGCGATGGAAACGGGGACAGTGGCCCTTACGCCAGCCTCTAGCGCAGCCAGCAGGTCAACTGGGCTCATCCGCGTAGAAGGGTTGATGAAGCTGAGAGCGACAAGCGCCGCCAGCCCGAAGAAGGCTGCCCGCATGGGCGTGTAGCCATACAGGAGGAAGCTGATCAGGACGACGAGCGCGAAGAGCAGATGCCAACCACGGCGCAGGACCTCGCCCGTTTGCGGTAGCTCGGCTTTCGGCAGGGCGGCTAGACCGTGCTTTTCCGCCTCCAGGTGCACCATGAAGTAGATGGTGATGAAGTAGAGGAAAGCAGGGATAATCGCGGCAATGATGATCGTCGTGTAGGGAACGGCCAGAAATTCCGCCATGATGAAGGCGGCGGCGCCCATGATCGGCGGCGTGATCTGCCCACCGGATGAAGCGCAAGCCTCAACCGCTGCTGCGAACTTGGCGCGATATCCGACGCGCTTCATCAACGGGATGGTAAAGGACCCTGTCGTCACAACGTTGGCGACAGCGGACCCGGACACAGTGCCCATGAAGCCCGATGCGACGGCGGCGGCCTTTGCCGGGCCGCCGATGCGGTGGCCGGTGAGAGAGACCGCAAGTTCGATGAAGAACTTACCCGCGCCAGATCTGATCAGAACGGCGCCGAAGATAATGAAAAGGACGATATAGGTCGCGCAGACGAACAGCGGGATGCCGAAAATGCCGTCTGAGGACATAAAAAGCGTATCGACAAATTTCCCCCAGCGCACCGGTGGGCCGTAGAAGAAACCGAAAAAGTATTGCGCATTGAGCGCGTGGAACATGAAAAAGCCGGTGATCAGCACCATGGCCCAGCCGACGACGCGGCGGGTTGCTTCGAAGACAAGTGCGATCAGGATGCCACCGACGATGAGGTCATTTGGCGTCTTCTCGCCGTACCGCATGTGGAAAGCGTTGATGTCCCAAATCGTCCAAAGTT
>Ga0233432_10004795_pt1 | contig 11910 bp, 10 predicted proteins | sample SI_122_August201_6_FD_179870 | JGI IMG/M metagenome (GOLD analysis project Ga0233432, IMG submission 179870) | Seawater microbial communities from Saanich Inlet, British Columbia, Canada - SI_122_August2016_10_MG | ecosystem: Environmental > Aquatic > Marine > Inlet | place: Canada: British...
TTGCCACAATGACTGGTGAACGATCAACAATCGAACCCAGAAAGAAACTACATAATGGAATCGTATCCGGCACATTAACAGGCACCCCAAGCGATCGGGCATGTACGGCAAGCCTTTTATTGCGCAACGGATCACCTGTTTCGATAATCACCAAAGGCCGACCAGCCAGCATCGATAACACCGCATCATCATGCGGCGTCACCCCATCAAGCACATGCACATGACCAGCATCAGCCACAATTGGACATGTCGATGCTGTCATTGATGTTGCTGTAACGACGTCAACAACTGGAGCTATTTTTAACAATAGACGTATTTTAGAAGCCAATAGATCACGATCGCCAATCACCAATGGCGGTGTGGTTTGCACATCGACAAAAATTGGAAAATGTGACGACATCTCTCAGGCTCCTCAGCCAAGACAACTCAATAAATAGTTTCAGAGGTTATAATTGATAAAATTTTGTGCTATTTAAATAAAATACGGCACCTAAAGTAAAATAATTTCTTCTTTAGATAATTTTTGGTATTTATTTCTGATTTTATGATGTCAGGCAAAATATGGATGTGCCTTCAATATAGAGCCCTGCGGCAATGCGACCATTTAATCTGCCCGCCCACGATGCTATAAGGGGGAATTATTACGCGGCCACAGGTTGGTTGCCATGTCTGGAGTATAAAAGCAGTGACCACAAATGTGTCTTCATTCTGGTCGGCGCACGCCACCCAAAAGTCGCATAACATAGTTGCAATCTGGCTATTGATCATGGCGGGGCTTGTTGCGGTTATGGTGGTCATTGGCGGCATTACGCGCCTGACTGGTAGCGGCCTTTCAATGGTTGAATGGCGCCCACTAATGGGAACTTTGCCGCCGCTAAGCGATGCCGAATGGAATCGCGTTTACGCGCTATACAAACAATCCCCCGAATATGACAAAATCAATTTTGGGCTTGATATGGCTGGCTTCAAGCTGATTTTCTTTTGGGAATATTTTCACCGTTTATGGGGGCGCTTGCTTGGTGTTGCCTTTGCTGTGCCGCTGATATGGTTTGCGGCAAAACAGATAATTCCTGCTGGCTATGGCCGTCGCCTGATTATGTTGTTGGTGCTTGGTGGATCGCAAGGTGTGATTGGCTGGTGGATGGTCAAATCCGGCCTGTCGCAAGATGCCACTGTATCACAATATCGGTTGGCAACGCATCTTGGGATGGCGCTGTTCATTTTCAGCTTGCTGATTTGGGTTGCCCTTGATCTGCGTGATGGTCAGTCACTTCGCCCGACAGGTCATGGACTTGGCAGTCTGATCTTGGTTGCGGTCACAATTCTGGCTGGTGCTTTGGTCGCTGGAATGGATGCCGGGCTTCTTTATAATGAATATCCGCTTATGGGCGACGGGCTGGTGCCTGTCGAATATGGTGACGAAGGCTGGCGTGATGCGTTTGAAAATCCGGCATCGGCACAGTTCCACCATCGCTGGCTTGCGGCTTTGACTTTCATTGCTGTACTCGCGCTTGCCTTGCGTGCACGCATCACGCCTGCATTGCAACATCAGGCTTATATGGTGCTTACCGCCATCAGCGCACAATTCATCATTGGCATTTTCACCTTGCTAAATGGCGTACCTGTATGGCTTGGCGGCTTGCATCAGGCGGGCGCGGTTGTCTTGCTTGCCAGCGTTCTATGGCTATTGCATGGAACTGGCAGACGGCCAACCGCGGCTTCAATCAGCTAGCCTGATTTTTTTGGTACTGGTGCGCGGCGGACATGTAGCTCGTTTAACGCAGAATCATCAACGTCCGATGGCGCGGCCATCATCAGATCTTCAGCCTTGCCATTCATCGGGAACAGAATAACCTCACGGATATTCGGCTCGTCAGCGATCAACATAACCATGCGGTCAATGCCCGGGGCAATACCCCCATGCGGCGGCGCGCCAAAGCGAAAGGCATTAATCATGGCTGGAAACTTGTCATCAACAACGCTGTTGTCATAACCAGCAATTTCAAAGGCCTTATACATCACTTCGGGCAGATGGTTCCGGATCGCTCCTGAAGATAATTCAACACCGTTACAGACAAGGTCATATTGCCATGCCTTAATATCCAGCGGATCCATGTCCAGCAAAGCCTGCATACCGCCTTGCGGCATTGAAAACGGGTTATGTGAAAAGTCGATCTTGCCTGTCGCTTCGTCTTTTTCAAACATTGGAAAATCGACAATCCAGGCAAAACGGAACACGCTTTCATCAATCAGATTTTGATCCTGACCAATTTTCACCCTGGCACGTCCAGCCAGACTTGCCGCCGCATCAGGCTCTGCACAAGCAAAAAACACAGCATCGCCATCCTCGGCACCAACTTGCAAACGAATGTCTTCGGCCTTCTCGGCACCCAGCGCTTTGGCCACTGGCCCGCGCGCTTCACCTTCGCCATAGATGATATAGCCCATACCTGGCGCGCCTTCACCTTGCGCCCAGCTATTCATCCGGTCAGCAATAGCGCGGCTACCACATTTTGGTCCTGGCACAGCGCGCACAACGGCACCTTTTTCAATATTCTTGGCAAAAATCGAAAAGCCTGAGTCACGGAAAATATCGGTCACATCACTGATCTCGAACGGGATACGCAGATCAGGTTTGTCATTGCCATATTTCAACATCGACTCGGCAAATGGGATATGCACCCATTCTTTGCCGCAATCTTTGTCTGAAAATTCTTCAAAAACACCGCGAATGACTGGCTCAACTGCATCAAAAACATCCTGCTGTTCGACAAAGCTCATCTCCAGATCAAGCTGGTAGAATTCGCCTGGGCTTCGATCAGCGCGGCTATCTTCATCGCGAAAACAGGGCGCAATCTGGAAATAGCGGTCAAAACCAGACACCATTATCAACTGCTTAAACTGCTGCGGGGCTTGTGGCAGCGCATAGAATTTACCTGGATGCAAACGCGCTGGCACCAGAAAATCACGCGCCCCTTCGGGCGAAGATGCGGTCAGGATCGGCGTCTGAAATTCAGTAAAACCTTGGTCAACCATACGCGCGCGGATTGATTGGATAATCTGGGCGCGGAGCATGATATTGGCGTGCGGACGGCCTCGGCGCAGATCAAGATAACGATAACGGAGCCGTGTTTCCTCGCCTGAATCTTCATCCGAATTGACCTGAAGCGGCAATGTATCGGCCGCTGACTGCACCTCGAAATTTTCAATGCGCACTTCGATATGACCTGTTGGCAAAGACGTATTGATGGTGTCTTCGCTACGCCGCACAACTTCGCCTGTGATGGTCACAACCGACTCAAGACGCGTTGCCTCGACAATGGCAAAGCTGGCATCTGATGAATCAGCAACACATTGCGTCAGACCATAATGATCGCGCAGATCGATAAAGACAAGTTGACCATGATCGCGCTTTCGATTGATCCAGCCAGAGATACGGACTTTTTCGCCGACTGCAGCCTCGGTTAGGGCAGCGCAGGTATGGGTGCGGTAAATATGCATAAGTGAAGCTCCAAAAACGACCGGTCATCCCCGGCTAAAATCGGGGCGAGTATGCAAATTATGACTGCCTGACGCAACCAGCTTTCACGCAATTTAGCTTTGATACGCAATAATCACGGTTATATCAGGCAAAATATGGAAAATATCTAGCTTCGGCGACGACCTCGGCGCCCCCGGCGGCCACCCTCACTCGTTCTGGCGTTATTGTCATCACCGCTATCGGTGTCAGCTTTAATCTGCACATCCGCCCATGGGGTACCAAGCACCGCCTGCATATGATCTACATCAAGCGCGCCAGCCGGACGTGTTGCCAAAGCCGCGCTCATGGCGGCAACATGCGCTGGCGTTGTACCACAACAGCCGCCAATGATGCTGATTCCCGCATCACGGGCAAAAAGCGCATAGCTTGCCATCAATTCGGGGGTGCCATGATAATGGATCGCGCCTTCGACATAGGCTGGAATTCCGCAATTACCCTTGGCAACCATCGGCATATTGGCAGCTAAAGCGGTCGTGGCCATGCCAGTCATCGAATGCATCAATTCGGCTGGCCCAATACCGCAATTGGCACCCAGCACATCAACGCCTAGCGCAAGTGCCTGTTCGGCAAATTGCTGGGGTGTGATCCCCATCATGGTACGGCTGGCCGTATCAAAAGTCATGGTCACCGCAACAGGCAGGCCGGTTGTTTTCGCAGCGTTCACCGCGGCATCAACCTCTTCGGTTGATGACATGGTTTCCACCCACAACATATCAACACCGCCATTTGCCAGCGCCATTGCCTGTTTTTTAAAGGCCTCAAATGCCGCATCCGGAGTCAAGGCACCAAGCGGTTCGAATAATTCGCCCGTAGGCCCAATTGATCCGGCAATAATCGCATCGGAACCGGTTTTGTCTCGATGGCTTGTAACTGCCGACACAGCATTGACCGCCGCCGCATGATTGAGTTCTTCAACCCGATCCTGCGCTTCGTGTAACTTCAGACGGAAGGACGTGCCGCCAAAGGAATTGGTCAGGATAAGATTCGAACCGGCTTGCAGAAAGCTGTCATGCAACCAGAGAATGTCATCGGGACGTTCAACATTCCATAATTCAGGCGGATAGCCTGTTTCAAGGCCACGTCCAAACAGATTTGTACCTGTCGCACCATCTGCAATTAGATACGAACGTTCAGCGAGCATATCATGAAATTTTGATGACATATTCTGTCTCGGTTTATCTTTCACCAGCAATCGTTCGACGCCGTGTAGGGCGTCGGCGGATACCGGTTTTTGCTGCACGACGCTCATTCAGAGTGTCAAGCAAGTCACGTTGCGCCTCTGCACCCATACGGCTCCAGCTGGCGATTTCTTGCCTTGTACGGTAACAGCCAAGACAGACATCCGCCAGCGGATCCATTTGGCAAATAGAAATACACGGAGACGGCATAGAGACGGGGACATCTGGTTGTTTTGAACGCATCATCCCTACCTTTATTGATCACCTTTATACATGGCCTGATTCATAGCTATTGATCAAGGCCGATTTATGCAACGTCTAACGTCGTATTTTCATAGACAGCTTGGTAGTTAGGCTGCCTGACTTTCGCCCGCAGATGCTACCATAACGTCATTTAACTTTTCTAAGCCTGATTCAAATGTTGCGCCAAGCGGAATCTGAACCAGATTTTTATCCACGGCAATCTCGGTATTTGCTATGTCAAAATCAACAGCCCGTGCGGCTTGGTCTTCAACTAGACCAAGAAGCCGGATAGCTTCGCCCAGCATCATGACAGGCATATCTTCACGTAAAAAGGCGCGCAGAACACGTTTGGCATGCACCTCATTCATTAGCTTTTCCACATGACGGTCACCTGTTGGGATGATCAGGGCATCATAGTCAATCGCCAGTGTTGTCGAGAGCGTGCTGTCCACTGGATAGGACATGCCCCAGCCAGTTCCATTCCAAGAATTGGTCAGGCCCGCATCACGTGAAATAATCTTTAGTTTGGCAGTTTTTGCAAGCATTGCACGCTGGATGGCGATAAATTTATCCTCATCAAAACCGCTAGCAACCATTATACCAATCGTCTTGCCTGCAAAATTATTCACCTGCATGGATATCTCCTTATATAAACTGAACAAAACCGTTACGGTTTTTTATGTAAAACAAATCGTTGGTTAACAAGCGTGCTGACAAAACATCAGCACTGCATTGTGAAATTCATGTTTGAAGCTCTTGGTCGGCGCGCATGATTGCACGTGAAAAATCCTAAGAACGCGCGACATATACCTTGTCTGTAAGCTTTTTTCAAGCCCTGCTTTCCCTGTGCGTAGGGTGCATAGGCTGGATATGCAATGGATATTTATGAAGATCATAATGCCAGCCATGATTGATAGGATGCGCCCTTACAACCTGACTTTGTAAGCTCTGATTATTCGTGAGGTCTAAATCAATGTCGGATACAAAGGAGAAAATTAAAAAAATCCAGAATGTCCCAAATATATTTTTCATCATATCAACCAGATGGCCTGCAAACATGTATCAGCAAAATCTATCAGCGCGCACCCTCGCGATAAGTCCACAGGGAAAAATATTGCGTTCAGGCGCTATTTTCGGCATATATAGGCGCATCAAGAAGCAGCTTTGATTTATAGAATCATGATTAACAGGCGTCATGACGCGCCTATGTTAGCGACGAGGGGCTGGGATCTAACCCGCAACCATCATGCAGTTTTCACCTGTTCTGAACATTCTGGGCCTTTTGACGACCATTCTGGCAGCAACCATGCTGATCCCGATGTGCGTCGATCTGTATTTTGGTTCTGGTGACTGGCAGGTTTTTGCCATTTCATCCTTATTCACCGCTTTCTTTGGTGTCACCACATGGTTGGCAACGTCACAACGTGAACCACTTGATCTGGGACTGCGTCAGGCGTTTTTGCTGACCAACGGGTCATGGATGCTGATTGGTGTTTTTGGGGCACTTCCCTTTATGTTCTGCGAATTACAGCTAAGCCCAACTGATGCGCTGTTTGAATCGGTATCGGGGATCACCACAACCGGCTCAACCGTTTTGCAACAAATCGAGATGGCGTCACCAGGCATTCTGATGTGGCGTGCGCTTTTGCAATGGCTTGGCGGGGTAGGTATTATTGTGATGGCGATGGCGGTTTTGCCTATGCTGTCAGTTGGCGGTATGCAGCTATTCCGCACCGAATCCTATGAACGCGCTGACAAGGTTGTGCCACGTGCCGCCCAATTGGCAGGTGGCATCGGGTTGGTCTATACTGGACTGACAGCGATATGGGCAATCATGCTGACGGCGGCTGGCATGGGAACATTTGACGCGCTTACCCATGCCATGACGACTTTGGCAACTGGCGGTTATTCTACACGCACGGCCTCAATTGGTGCGTTTGACTCGGTGGCTATCGAATGGATTATCATCGCTGGCATGATCGTCGGCAGTCTGCCATTTGCGCATTATCTGGCATTGGTACGTGGCGGATGGCGTAATCTGGTCAATGACCCTCAGGTTAAATGGTTCTTTATTCTTCTGATTGGTCTTGTGGCGCTTTTGGCATGGCATCTGTCAGCAGGCGGTTACAAAATATCCCACGCGATCCGTGAATCCAGCTTTAATACGATTTCGATTCTGACTGGCACTGGTTTTGGCAGTGCTAATTTTTCGGCATGGGGCGGTTTTGCCTCGACGATGTTGCTGATCGCCATGTTTATCGGGGGTTGTGGTGGATCGACAACCTGCGGCATCAAAGTGTTCAGACTTCAGGTGCTAGCAACAACCGCGCGTGTCCAGATCAGCCGCTTGTTGCGTCCTCATGGCGTTGTGCTTGCCTATTATAACCGCAAACCTGTCTCTAGTGAGGTCATGGATTCGGTGATGGCCTTTTTCTATGTGTATATTTTGTGCTTTGTCATTCTGGCGATTTTGCTGGGCATGATGGGGCTGGACTTCATTACCGCTTTATCTGGTGCCGCCACGTCGATCAGTAATGTCGGCCCCGGATTGGGTAATCTGATTGGTGCAGAAGGTAACTTTGCCCTACTTCCTGATCCGGCAAAATGGGTCATGTCATTTGGCATGTTGCTTGGTCGGCTGGAATTATTTACCGTCCTTGTCATGCTTAACCCTGGATTCTGGCGACGGTAAAGTATCATCCGGCCATAGCCTACAGATGATCGCGAATTATATAAGCATCATCCGGCCATAGCCTACAGATGATCGCGAATTATATAAGCATCATCCGGCCAAAGCAACGCGCCCATCAAAAACTATGCAGAAACTCACTAGGGAACAGTGATATTCGGAATTTTGGCGATTTCTTCACGCGCTTGTTTATCCAGCAAATTCACCGTGGCAAGCAAGGTTTCTTGTATCGCAATATTCAGGTCATTGGCGGTGGATGATTCAGGAATCGTTACCGAATGACGCGCCGATAGTTCAATCATGCCTTGAAAGCCGCCAACTGGCTGTAGCCAAATCAGGCGCGCTTCGAGCTGCGCTTCGATTTTGCTATCCTGTTCATCGGTAATCAGGCTGTTCAGCCCTGCCGAGCGCGCCAATTTGGTGCGCGTTAATGATGCGCGCGAAATATCCAGCACCAACTCACCGCTTGCCCCAGCAGGCAACAATATTCGTGAAGCCCAGTCAATCACCACATTCGATGGTGCTGGATTGGCAAGATAGCCAATATAAGGCGCTTCGACCGGCATCTGCCAGTTTTCGATAATTTCCATGCGCCGCGCATTCATCCGCAAAGGCTGATAATTGTCAGCTTCGAATTTCAATGGCGCGATCACTGTTGTCGTGCTTGCCCCGCATGCGCTCAGAAAAATCAGCGTCACAAGGCTGAAAAGCAGGGACATTTTGTGCATCATCATCACTCCGGATATTAATAATGAAAAAGACTGCGCCAATTAAAGGTTAAGTTAAAGACTAAACGTCACTTTATGACCAACCCGCACCCAGATTATACCCCGTATTAGCCCGCCAGCACATCGGTATCAAAACGGCGCTCGGTTTTGCAAAATTCACAGGTCACGAGGATTGTGCCATCATCATCAAGCAGGTCATCAGCGTCTTCGGGCTTGAGTTGTTTTAAAATAGCCTCAACCTTTTCCATATTACATCGGCACTCATCCATCACTGGCCGGGCGGGGGCAACATGTGGCGATAATGTATTAAACAGACGAAACACAAGCTGATCTGGCGTGATTTCCGGACTCAGCAATTCAGTCTGCTTGACTGATGCCATTAATGTTTTTGCTGTATGCCAAACATCGTCATGCATCTCTATATCAGCTTTGTTTGGATTTTTACCGCCTTCCGTGGCGATACGTTGAAGCATCATAGCTGTCGCTTGCCAGCCATCATCGCCCAGCCCAGACGCTGATGTCACTGTCGTTTCCAACTGTTCGGAATTGGCAAACCATGCCATTGCCGCATCGCGTAATTCAGGACCATCTAGCTCGACAATACCCTGATAGCGGCCACCGGTGGCACCTTCATCGACGGTAAATGCCATATAGCCTGTACCCATAATCTGCGGCAAATTTGAGACACCATGAACTGAAACAACTGCTGCCGTATCTTCGGCAAAAGCTGTATAGCCGCGCATGGCACCTGTTTCAGTAATATCGGCAAATAGGGTGCGCGCACGACCATCCCCTTTGGCCTGCAAGGTAAAAATGCCGTCAAATTTCAGCGTGCTTGACAAGCAAGCGGTCATCGCCAGCGCTTCGGCTTGAAGCAAAGCAACATCCTGAGGATAGTTATGGCGCGCCAGAATTGTGTCAGCGACATGACCTACCGACGCGATGCGTCCACGCACAAGTGGTGTTCCGGTATGTTCATCTGCAAGATAGAAAGGCAAAATCTGGGCATCTGGCCGAAGATTATCATTTATAACAATATCCATTAATCTGTCTCTTCCGGCTATAAATTCAGGTAGCTGAACATTCGGGCGCTTAAAAATTAATTACCACCTACGCACCAAGCCAATATCGCCTTTTGCGCATGCAAACGATTTTCGGCTTCGTCAAACACAACTGACTGCGGCCCGTCAATGACATCAGCTGTCACTTCCATACCGCGGATAGCTGGCAAACAATGCATGAAAATCGCATCTCCCGCAGCCACCGCCATAATGTCGGTATTGACCTGATATGGCGCAAAATCTTCGGCACGGGTACCTTCGTCATCACCCATTGAAATCCAGACATCGGTGACAACAGTTTGTACATCTCTGGCTGCGTCCATCGCATCATCGGTCAGCGTGATATCGGCACCCTGTGCACGTGCCCATGCCAGCAACTCGCTTGACGGCGCATAACCATCGGGGCAGGCAATGTTCAATTTAAAACCAAAAACAGCCGCCGCCTCGATCCAGCTTGTGGCAACATTATTACCATCACCAAGCCATGCCACACTTTGTCCAGCTAGCGGTCCGTGACGTTCGATCATCGTTTGCAAATCAGCCATAATCTGGCATGGATGCGACCATTCAGTCAGCGCATTGATAACCGGTACAGTTGCATATTCAGCCAAAGTCAGCAGCATATCATGCTTGAAACAGCGGATCATGATCGCATCAACATAACGAGATAATACTTTGGCTGTGTCCGAAACACTTTCACCGCGACCTACCTGCAAATCATTTGCCGATAGAATCAATGGTGTTCCCCCCAGTTCGGTAATGCCAACTTCAAAAGACACACGTGTGCGTGTTGACGGCTTTTCAAAAATCATCGCTACCGATTTACCCGCAAGCGGCTTGGCAACAGCTGAACCAGCTTTACGATCCGCCTTCAGGCTTGCCGCCTGGTCAAGAATGACCGATAGCGTATCAGCATTAAAATCACGTATATCCAGAAAATGTCGCATCACGTAAATCCTGTTCAACCAGCCGCCCTAATGCCGCTAGCTAGTCTGCCCTTTGGCATCAACTGTCTTATTTGTTTCAAAAACATGCGCAAGCGCGCCTAGCACAATATCGATCTCATCTTCGCTGATAATCAGCGGCGGCAAAAGCCGCAAGGTGTTTTCCGCCGCTGGCACCGCCAGAACATGCTGTGCACGCAAACCCGCCATAATTGTCGCCACATTACAATCGTCAGCGCATTTTATGCCCCGCAGAAACCCACGCCCGCGCAATTCCTCAATCATCTGCGGATAGGCATTCTGCAATTCACGCAACCCTTTATCAAGTAATGCCGCCCGCCGTTGGACATCAGCCAGAAAACCAGGCTTTGACAGTTCGTCCAACACCACGTCTGCCGCCGCCATCGCCAGCGGATTACCGCCAAAGGTCGATCCATGCGTTCCCGGTGTCATGGCATTACCCACTTTTTCGCTGGCGATCACCGCACCAACCGGAAAGCCACCGGCAAGCCCTTTGGCAAGCGCGATAATATCTGGCTTGATACCTGATTCCTGAAACGAAAACATATGGCCTGTCCGGCCAATACCCGCCTGCACTTCATCGGCAATAATCAGCGCACCAAATTCATTGGCCGCCGCCCGGGCTTCGGCCATATAGTCGCTAGGTACTTGCTTGGCACCACCTTCGCCTTGCACAGCCTCGATCATGATTGCCGCCACATGTGGCCCCATCGCCGCGCGCAGGCTGTTCATATTACCAAAGCTGACATGTTCAAATCCGGCTGGCATCGGCCCAAAGCCAGTTCTAAAAGCAGGCCGGTCAGTTGCTGCCAGCATGCCCAATGTCCGGCCATGAAACGCACCTGATGCACATAGAATGGTCATCCGTTCAGGCATGCCCGCTTCATGCGCGGCGCGGCGGGCGATCTTCACCGATGCTTCGGTCGCCTCGGCACCCGAATTACAAAAGAACACCTGATCCAGCCCTGATAGCGATGCAAGCTTTTTCGCCACACGTTCCTGACCTGGAATCCGGTACAGATTCGATGTATGCCATAATGTGGCCGCTTGCGCCTGCAAGGCCGCCACCAGCCTGGGATGCGCATGGCCAAGCGTATTGACCGCGATACCACTAGCACAATCGAGATAGCGGATTCCGTCATCGCTTTCCAGCCAGCAGCCATCACCGCGCACAAACGCAATTTCGGTGCGTCCATAGGTTTTCATAACGGCACTATTATCGGCGTAATTTGTCATCGTTCGTTCATCATATTCGTCAAAAATTATCTATCCAGAATGCGCTTTCGACCATCTTTGGCAGGCGCGCCATAAAGGCTTGGAAACATACCCCAAAAAGCAAACCACCCCCGAAACACTATCGAAGGTGGATAAACAAACATTCCTGTGGCGGCCAGCACCCTAAATCATGCAATCAATCTGGATTTTTTGCCTCGCAATGTCAAGAAACTAAGCGTTTGTATCCACCCTCAGTCCTGAATGAAATGTTTTGCTAGGCGCAAACCCTG
>Ga0233432_10004799_pt1 | contig 11904 bp, 14 predicted proteins | sample SI_122_August201_6_FD_179870 | JGI IMG/M metagenome (GOLD analysis project Ga0233432, IMG submission 179870) | Seawater microbial communities from Saanich Inlet, British Columbia, Canada - SI_122_August2016_10_MG | ecosystem: Environmental > Aquatic > Marine > Inlet | place: Canada: British...
AGGTAGAGGAGTGTCCTACACCAAAAGTATCGTATTCGCTTTCCTAAGCGTTCGGAAAGCGAATACGATACTTTTGGTGTAGGACACTCCTCTACCTCTATTTCGGGAGCTTTAGGTATGGCGGTAGCCTCAACCTACAAAGGAGAAAAAGACAAACAACACATTGCGGTTATTGGTGATGGCTCTATGACGGCTGGATTGGCATTTGAAGGGCTTAATCACGCAGGAATAGAAAACTCTAACTTACTTGTTATTCTTAACGACAACTGCATGTCCATTGACCCCAATGTAGGGGCATTAAAAGAATACCTTACCGATATTGCCACATCTCACACTTATAATAAAGTAAAAGATGACGTTTGGAAATTGTTAGGTAAAATCAGCAAATTTGGACCTAACGCTCAAGCAATTGCTTCTAAGTTAGAGAATGCTATGAAATCGGCACTTCTTAAGCAAAGCAATTATTTCGAGTCTCTAAATTTCAGATATTTCGGCCCTGTGGATGGTCACGATGTAGTACACCTCTCTAAGGTGTTGAACGACTTAAAAGACATTCCAGGACCTAAGATATTACACTGCCTTACCAAAAAAGGAAAAGGTTATGAACCAGCAGAAAAGGGCAGTCCTACCAAATGGCATGCCCCTGGATTATTTGACAAAAATACAGGTGAAATAATCAAAAGCACTTCTACTAGTCCGCAACCCCCAAAATACCAAGATGTATTTGGAGAGACCATTATTGAGTTGGCTAAAGAAAACGATAAGATAATGGGGGTTACCCCAGCCATGCCTACAGGTTGTTCCTTAGGTATGATGATGAATGAGATGCCAGACAGAGCCTTTGATGTGGGTATTGCAGAGCAACATGCCGTAACCTTTTCGGCAGGTTTAGCTACACAAGGAATGGTGCCTTTTTGCAATATATATTCCTCCTTTATGCAACGTGCATACGATCAAGTAGTACACGATGTTGCCATTCAAAATTTGAATGTAGTATTTTGTCTAGACAGGGGTGGTTTAGTAGGTGCTGATGGCCCTACTCACCACGGTGTTTATGATATGGCATATTTCAGATGCATTCCTAATATGATTGTTTCTGCACCTATGAATGAGCAAGAGTTGCGCAACCTGATGTACACAGCGCAATTGCCTAACAAAGGGCCTTTTTCTATCCGTTACCCTAGAGGAAAAGGCGTTATGGTAGATTGGCAAACCCCCTTTGAAGAAATACCAGTAGGACAAGGACGACAACTATCAGACGGTAACGATGTAGCTATATTGACTATTGGTCATGTGGGTAATTTCGCTACGGAAGCTATGCAAGAGCTAGATACTTATTGCATTGCCCACTACGATATGCGCTTTGTAAAACCTCTAGACGAAAAGCTATTGCATCAGATCTTTAAGAAGCATAGTAAGGTGATTACTGTTGAAGATGGTTGTGTACAAGGTGGTTTTGGTAGTGCTGTTGTAGAATTTATGGCCGACCACAATTATCAAGCTCAAATCAAGCGTTTAGGTATACCTGATAAGTATATTGAGCACGGTACTCAAGCCGAACTATGGCGCGAGTGCAACTACGACAAACAAGCTATTGTCGATTCGGTAAAGCAAATAGTAGGCGTCAAGAAAGTAGCTACTACAGCATAACACACCCCTTTATCCCCTCTCAAGAGGGGAGCACTTACCCACACCCCCCCTCTTGAGAGGGGATAGATTAGCTTTGCTAATTATAGGAGTGTGTAGCTAAGAAAATCCATCAGCAGACATAAAAAAAGAGCCTTTAGGCTCTTTTTTATTAGTTGGGCATTAAAACCGATTGTAATTGAATAAATTCTAAACTACAAACACTAGTACAAATGGTAAAAAGGCAGGTTTCAATGGCTTTTATTTATTAAAGAATGGTAAAGCTTAACGCCCGATATTACTAAAAAGGATGCCATAATAAACGAAATGATATAATGCCACCATGCCTCGTGTATATATTTCAAACTAATAATTAAGAAAAATACCCAAAGAAATATATTTAGTATTAGTATCAAATTTCTAAACTTTGGGTTTGACATAACCTTTGCCTTTTTTTTGTTCCACCTATGCATTGCTAAACTAAATGAAAGTGAAAATAGAAAGGATATAATAAGGGTTTTTATATATTCAATTTCATCTCCCACAACATAATTTATGCTTATGCTAATAATATAATACAGCACAAAAACACGTAAAAAAAATAAGATGTTCATATTTAGATATTTTTAATTAATACATCCACTTGTTCCTCCCCATCCGAAATGCTGATCAGCGGCTTCAATAGCTTATGCATAAGCAGCACTTAAAGTTGAGCCAAGAAGAGCTCCCGCTGGCCCTCCTGAAAGAAAACCTATAAGACCTCCGCCAATAGCTCTCTTTTTTAATCGCTTTTTTCTAGGCTTTTCTTTTTTCTCTTTTTTTCTAACAGATAGAATATTAGCGATAAGCCCAAGCCCTGAATTAAAGAGAATCCTACATAATATAAAAAGGTGAATTTATTCATCATTGTTTCACTATTAAAAAATAAGAAATAAATCCCTCCGACAAGGAATATATATGAATGTAAGAACCCAAACAGAACAAAAGGATAGACTTTATTTATATTTTTCATTTATTTAAAGTTATTTAACAACATCCCGATGAGCTACCACAGCCGCGACTACCACCTTAGGCTCTTTTATTAGTTATTTTTCAGTCTTTCAAAGGTCTTTTTTAATCCTTTCCAAAAACAGCGATGACAATTATAGTTAATCCAAAAGATAGAATAGCATCGTGCTTTAGCATCTCTTTGTATTGTAATGCTGTCATGGTTTCATTTTCGGAAAAAAACAAGCTGAAACTCATTATTAAATTAGCTAACCAAGTAATGCCATACACAGCTAAAATTAGAATTAAAAATCGAAAATTACCTTTCATAATTAATATCCTGTTGTTGTTGTGTTTCCTCTCCCTTATGAATTAGAGCTAAAAACTCATTATGTTTTTCACCTATTTCTTTTGGATTAAGTTTGTAAAATAAACCTGAGAAGTTAGGTGTGGTTATTCTAGATTTTTTTTGTGAATTATTTTCAAATTTAAAAGAAGTGTTTTCAGTGACTATGTCACTCCTCTCACAGCTTGAGAAAGTAAATAGCGTTCCTACTAAGGCGAGGACAAATGTTCTGTACAGTAATTTTTTCATGATTTGGTCTTACAAACTTAATAAAGTTATTTAAATAAGCTTAAGCAATTGTGCTTATCGTTTACGAAAAAACGAATTATTTTTTGTTCTTAAAACCGCTTATATGCGGTTGTATAAGGATCTGTTATTTAAGACTTTAGGCAACTTAGATAAGCATGGAAAAACAATTTGCACATATTGGTAGGCAATTGCGTGTATTGCGTATAGAAGCTGGGTTTTCTAGCTATGTCGATTTCGCTTGGATGCATGATATGAACAAGACCCAATACGGCCGTATGGAAACGGGCAGTAACTTTACGCTGAAATCTTTGCAGCGAGTGTTGGATGTACACCAATTATCTTTTCAAGATTTTTTTGAGCTAGTGGCCACAGAAGAGAAACTTACTTCAGTTCAAACGACTCCATAAATTTAGTTTAGACAGATGATAGTAGTAAACATAACTTGATTGCCATAGGCTCAAGGCGGTAGCCACTATGCATTCTCCCCTCTTGAGAGGGGACTAAGGGGTGTGTTTGTAATGTCATGCCCTCCGACAAGGCAAAAAAAAAGAGCCTTTTTAGGCTCTTTTTACTAAATAGAACAGTCATTTTTATTTCAGTTCAAACGACTCCATAAATTTGGTGGTATAGTTGCCATTAATAAAGTCCTCGTTTTTCATCAATTGCAAGTGGAAAGGAATCGTTGTCTTTACGCCTTCAATCACAAACTCTTCCAATGCTCTTCTCATCTTAGCAATAGCCTCTTCACGGGTCTGAGCTACTGTAATTAGCTTAGCTATCATAGAGTCGTAATTGGGGGGTATAATGTAGTTGGCATAGACGTGAGTATCTATTCGAATTCCGTGCCCTCCCGGAGCGTGGAAGTTGGTTATCTTACCCGGACTTGGTCTAAAGTCGTTGTATGGATCTTCAGCATTGATACGGCACTCAATAGCGTGTAGTTGAGGGTAGTAGTTTTTACCAGAAATTTTAATCCCTGCCGCTACTTTTATTTGTTCACAGATGAGGTCGTAATCGACCACTTCTTCTGTGATGGGGTGTTCCACCTGAATACGGGTATTCATCTCCATGAAGTAGAAGTTACGGTGTTTGTCAACTAAGAATTCTACCGTTCCTGCACCCTCGTATTTTACCGATTCGGCAGCCTGTACAGCGGCTTTACCCATAGCTTCTCTTAGCTCTTCGGTCATGAATGGCGATGGTGTTTCTTCTACCAATTTTTGGTGTCTTCTTTGTATGGAGCAATCTCTTTCGGATAGGTGACAAGCTTTGCCTGTGCTATCGCCAATAATTTGTATCTCTATATGTCGAGGGTCTTCAATGAATTTCTCCATATACATACCGTCGTTGCCGAAGGCTGCTGCCGACTCTTGTCGTGCTGAGTCCCATGCTGCTTCTAGCTCGGATTCTTTCCAAACCAGACGCATACCTCTACCACCACCACCGGCGGTAGCTTTTAGCATAATAGGGTATTTTATTTCTTTAGCTAACTTTTTGCAGTGGGCAAAATCTTTGATAAGACCATCAGAACCTGGAATAGTAGGTACTCCGGCCTTCTTCATGGTATCTTTAGCGGCGGCTTTATCGCCCATACCTTCAATCATTTCTGGTGAAGCGCCAATAAATTTAATCCCATTCTCTTGGCATACTTTGGAAAACTTAGCGTTTTCGGAAAGGAAGCCATAGCCTGGGTGTATAGCATCGGCATTAGTTATTTCTGCTGCCGCTATGATGTTAGGTATGTTTAGATACGATTCGCTAGAGGGGCCTGGCCCTACGCATACGGCTTCATCTGCAAACCTAACGTGTAAACTTTCAGCATCGGCAGTAGAATAAACAGCTACTGTCTTGATACCCATTTCTTTGCAGGTGCGGATAACTCTTAGAGCAATCTCGCCTCTATTAGCAATTAATATTTTTTTAAACATTGTACTGTTTTATGAGGGATCGACTAAAAATAATGGCTGGTCATATTCTACTGGCGTAGAGTCATCTACCAATACTTTGACTATTTTTCCACTTATCTCGGATTCAATCTCATTGAATAGCTTCATAGCCTCAATGACACAAATCACATCACCCGGCTTAACGGTATCACCAACATTTACGAAGGTATCTTTATCTGGTGATGGTTTTCTGTAGAATGTTCCAATCATAGGAGATTTTACAGTGATATAGTTATCTTCATCCTTACTTTCTGCTGCTTTGGCTGGTGTTGGTTCGGCCACTGGCGCAGGAGCTGGTGCAGGAGCCGCCGCAGGCATTACTGCTGCTGGGCTTTGTGCTACAGGTATTTGCTGGATGATAGTCGTTTCTGGAACGGCACCTTTCTTAGCAGGTGATTTAATTGATATTTTCACATTATCAATTTCCAAATTGACTTCTGTCGCACCTGATTTGGCAACAAACTTTATTAATTCTTGAATTTCTTTAATGTCCATAATACAATTTTTTCAAAGATAAGATTATTTACTATCGTATGCCCATTTTAAATAAATAGAACCCCACGTAAACCCACCACCAAAGGCAGCTAAGATAAGGTTATCTCCTTTATGGAGTTTGTCTTCCCATTCCCAAAGGCATAAGGGTATTGTTCCATTTGTGGTATTCCCATAACGCTGAATATTCAGCATTACTTTATCGGTTCCTACACCCATTCTGTTGGCTGTAGCATCTATAATTCTTTTGTTGGCTTGGTGAGGCACTAGCCATGCAATGTCATCGCCTTCTAGATTATTTCTTTCCATTATCTCACCAGAAACATCGGCCATACCTTTTACGGCAAACTTAAATACGGTTTGTCCTTCTTGGTGTATGAAGTGCTCTTTGTTCTTAATGGTTTCTTCAGATGCTGGATGATAAGAACCGCCACCTGTCATTCTGAGGTAGTGACGACCTTCGCCATTACTTTTCATAATAGAATCGTGAACACCCAAACCTTCTTCGTTAGGTTCTAAAAGTACTGCTCCTGCACCATCTCCAAAGATGATACACGTTTGTCTGTCGGTATAATCTACTATAGAAGACATTTTATCAGCACCTACTACGATGATTTTTTTGTAAGCTCCTGTTTCTATGTATTTGGCAGCAGTAGCAACAGAAAACAAGAAGCCTGAACAGGCCGCCATAAGGTCATAGGCGAACGCATTTTTAGCACCTATTTTATCGGCTATGATACAAGCCGTAGACGGGAACATCATATCTGGTGTAGCTGTAGCACAAATGATGCAATCTATTTCTTCGGCAGAAATGCCTTTTTTCTCGAGTAATCCTTCAATAGCGCCAACCCCTAAGTCGGAAGAGGCCAAGCCTTCGCCTTTTAAAATTCGTCTTTCTTTGATACCTGTCCTTGTGGTTATCCATTCGTCATTGGTATCCACCATGGTTTCTAATTCTTGATTGGTCAATACGTAATCAGGTACGTATCCATGAACGCCTGTTATGGCAGCTCTAAGCTTAGTCATTATTGAAGTTGTTTAAAATTTTTGTTGTCAGATCGGCATCCACCACATCGGCAGTAAGCACAATCATGTTTTTTATGGCAATGGCATTGGATATACCATGACCAATAACAACGGTTTTGTTAAGTCCTAGGATAGGCGTTCCTCCGTAGTTTTCGTAGTTGAATCTATCGAAGTAGTCGTCTTCTATATTTCTTTTTTTGATGAGCGAATATACCGACTCGGCTTGTTTGAGTATGACGTTTCCACTAAATCCATCGCAAACGATAACGTCGCAATCATCGTCAAATAAGTGGCGACTTTCTATGTTGCCACAAAAGTTGAAGTCTGTTGTATCCTTCATCATTTCGTGGGCAGCAATCGTGAGCATATTACCTTTGGTTTCTTCCTCGCCAATATTGAGCAGTCCTACTCTTGGATTTTCTACACCACAAACGTGTTCGGCAAATAAAGAGCCAAGAATACCAAATTGATATAGCACATCTGGTTTACAATCGGCATTAGCTCCGACATCCAGTATGACATTAACGCCACCATCTAATTTAGGTAGTACAGAAGATATACAAGGACGTAAAATACCAGGGACAGGTTTAACAGACATATACCCTCCTACAAACATAGCGCCTGTATTTCCAGCACTGGCAAATCCGTCTATTTTACCTTTTTTAAGAAGGTGAAAGCCTACGGCAATACTTGAATTTGGTTTTTTAACGAGTGCTTTGGTGGGGTGTTCGCCCATTTCGATGTTGTCGGGGGCGTGAACGATAGTGAATTTATTGGAGTCGACTTGGTGTTTTTCGACCTCTTTTTTAATGATACTCTCATCACCAATCAGAACAAGTTCTACATTATTGGCTAGAGAATGGAGTGCCAGTACGCTACCTTCGATAGTCGCTGATGGAGCAAAATCTCCACCCATTATATCTATACCAATGCGAACTTTAGTCATAAAATAAAAGTAGATTTAAAAAAGCTAAATTAGATTTTTTAAATCTACATAATAATATATTTTATACAAGTGTGATAATTGTATCCGAGATACAAATTATTTTTCCATTACTACTTTACCTCTGTAGTAAAGTACACCGTCTACCCAATGCGTTCTGTGTGGAAGATGAGTTTCACCTGTAGTTTGACATACGCTTAACTGTGGCGCTACTGCTTTGTCATGTGTGCGTCTTTTGTCTCTTCTTGTTTTAGAGATTTTGCGTTTAGGATGTGCCATAATCTAAATTTATTTAGTCTTTATTCGTTTTAAATTTTCCCATCGAGGGTCAATTGTTTCATTCGTTTCTTCTGTCCAACCCATTTGTTCTAGTTGTTCTATCATTTCAGGGTTACACTCTTGATCGGATTGATGTGTTCGTTTTGAGGGTAGTGAAAGGTGAACAAACTCGTAAATATATCGTGCTAACGACAGGGTATGTTCGTTGGTAGAGAGAATAACAATTTCGTCACTTTCTACATTTTCAACGATATCTGAAAACTTAACAATCAGTTCAAAGTGTTGATTAATTTCTTGTTGATAGTCGTCGGTACATCTATCGCAGGGGAGTGTTATTTCTCCATTTAAAGCAAAATCTAATTGTAATAGAGTTGCTTTTTTTACTAGAGTAACATCAGTGCGAATCTGTGCTTTTTCTATCTCAGAATAATCGAACAGTGTAAAGAACGTATCTACTATGTCAAATTGGAATTGATGGCTGCCTAATTTTAAAGCCGAAAATTGAATTTCAAAATCTTTAGACCTTACCATACATTCAGAACTTTTTCAAAGTAGCCTGCAAATGTAATAATAATTCCTTAATTCCACTATTTGATATACAAATGAATGAATACTAGCGTTCTCTAGTTTTTTCTTTCCTTGCTTGTACCTTCAATGGATTGCTGTTTAGCTCGTGCCATTCTTGGCGTTTTTTGAAGATATCACAAGCGCTATAAATAGCTTGGATAAAGGATGTTTCGGAGGCTAAATTTTGTCCTGCAATATCGAAGGCTGTGCCATGGTCTGGCGATGTTCTAATGATGGCTAATCCAGAAGTAAAATTCACGCCATTGCCGAAAGATAATGTTTTGAATGGGACAAGTCCTTGGTCGTGATACATGGCTAGAACCCCATCGAAAGCACTCAATTTGTTGGAGCCAAAAAAGCCATCAGCAGGGTAAGGGCCGAATGATAAAAGACCTTCTTCTTGGGCTTTTTGAAGAGCAGGAATAATGGTTTTTTCTTCTTCTTTGCCGAGCAGTCCATTATCTCCAGCGTGGGGATTGAGCCCTAAAACGGCGATTTTAGGCTTACGTATGCCAAAATCTTGCTTTAAGGTTTGGTTAAATGCGATTAGCTTTTCAACAATTAAATCCTTGTGGATAGTTTTGGACACCTCTTGGATAGGAATATGCCCTGTTACTAGGCCTATTCGTAAATCGCCGCTCAACATCAACATAAGAGCTTTACCCTCGAATTGATGTTCTAAATATTCGGTATGACCAGGGAATTTAAAGCTATCGGACTGTATGTTTTCTTTGTTGATAGGTGCTGTTACAAGCACATCGACTTCCTTATTTTTTAATGACTGACTAGCGCATTCTAAGGATTTAAGGGCATACTTTCCACCATCTGGAGTATTGTTGCCCAATGTAGGATTAAGCTCTTCTTTCCAACAGTTGATAATATTGACTTTCTTGTTTTTACAGTCTTTAACAGATTGTATTTTATTCAAATAGACATCGTCTAAGCCCAATTGTTTTTTGGTCTTTATAGCCAATTTATAATCGCCAAATAGGATAGGGATACAAAAGTCTAGCATACGCTTATCTTTGAAACTTTTTAAGATAACCTCTAGTCCAACACCATTAGTGTCGCCGATAGATATGCCTAATTTTATGGGTTTACTCATTCCGATTTATATTTTAGGTAATCGAATAATAAGCGAACGCCAACCCCTGTTCCGCCTCTACCTCGGTAGTTGAACGGACTAAGCATAAATGCAGGACCAGCAATATCCAAATGGGTGTAAGGATAATCGGTAAAATGCTCTAAAAATTTACCAGCAGTGATGGCTCCAGCTTCGGCACCACCCAAGTTTTTGAGGTCGGCAATACTCGATTTCAAATCGTCTTTGTATTCGTCCCAGAAAGGAAATTCGGCTAATCTTTCGTGTACTCTGTCGCCACTTTCTTTGAGTGCCGCCATAGTCTCTTTATCGTTACCCATAGCTACGATGCCTTGTTTGCCTATAGCTCTTGCCGCCGCACCTGTCAATGTAGCAAGGTCGATGACTATTTCGGGTTTATATTTTTTAGCATAACTCAAAGCATCGGCGAGTATAAGTCGTCCTTCGGCATCGGTATTTAAGACCTCTACACTAGTGCCGTCATGCATAGTAATCACATCGCCCGGAGCATAGGCATTTCCAGAGGGGCGGTTATCGGTTGCTGGTACTAAGCCTACGACATGAACATTGAGTTTAGCTTTAGCGATGGCGTACATTGTGCCTACTACTGCTGCTGAACCTCCCATATCGCATTTCATCATATCCATAGAATTGGCGGTAGGCTTTAGGCTCAAACCACCCGTATCGTAAACAATACCTTTACCCACCAATACTATGGGTTTTTTGTTGGTAGCCCCTTTAGGTTTCCACTCCATAATATTGAAGGTAGGGGGGTCAATACTGCCTTTGTTGACGGCTAGTAGGCCGCCCATTTTTAGGGCTTCAATCTTACTTTTGTGAAACACTTCTACACTAAAACCAGCCTCTTTGCCTAGTCGTTCTATATCCTTGCTATATTGTGGTGCCGTCAGATAGGAAAAAGGTTCATTTACTAAGGTTCTGGCTACACAAGTACCGTCCACCACCGATTGCAAATGCTGTATGTCATCTGCCGAACCATCAAAATGAAGGCCTATACCTTTTAGGGTGTTTTCTTTTTTCTCGGAAAAATATTTTAGAAACTGATAATTACTCAAGGCTAAACCCTCTACAAAAGCCAGAGCTTCCGCCTTATTTTTAGCATAATCCACAACGGTTAGCTGTTCTATTTTCAGTGTATTTATCTCGCTGTGCAAGGCATTTGCAGCAAGTCGTATTTTCTCTAAATCACCTTTTGTAAGGACGACAAAAATTTGATGACTATAGCGATTTAACCGAATGCTATTTTGTTCTTTTTCAATAGCGCTTTCTAGGTATTTTGTTTCTTCTTTAGTAAAAGAAAATCCCTTAATATCATCTAAGGATTTACACACTAATATTAAAGATTGCTGATCTGGAATTTGTTTTGATAGAGATATGAGTAAGTCCATAATTAATGTCGTATTTTTGTACCTGCGAAATTAGACAATTTAGATGAATATAGACGCTTTACTAAAACGAGCTTTAGCCTTTGAGTTTTTATCGGCAGAGGAGGGGCAATATCTCTTTGAAAACGCTCCTACAGCAGATTTAATGTGGGTAGCTAATGAGTTAAGAAAAATTCAAAAACCAGATGGTTTGGTTACTTGGCAGATTGACAGAAACGTCAATACGACCAACGCTTGTATTGCCAACTGCAAATTTTGCAACTTCTTCAGACCACCAGGACATGATGAAGTCTATGTCACGACTATTGAGCAGTACAAACCCAAAATAGAAGAAACCATGCGTTATGGTGGCGATCAATTGTTATTGCAAGGTGGTCACCACCCTGATTTAGGCCTAGATTTTTACACCAACCTATTTAGTGAGCTTAAAGCGCTGTATCCTGAAATCCGTTTGCATGCCTTAGGACCACCAGAAGTGGCTCACATTTGTAAGCTAGAAGGCAAAAGCCACACAGAAGTTTTGACGGCATTGAAAGAAGCTGGTATGGATAGTTTACCGGGCGCTGGGGCAGAAATACTTAACGATAGGGTCAGACGACTTATTTCTAGGGGAAAATGCACCGGTCAAGAATGGCTAGACGTTATGCGTGCTTGTCATCAATTGGACATTACCACTTCAGCAACGATGATGTTTGGACACATAGAAACCTTAGAAGAACGCTTCGAGCATTTGGTATGGATACGACAAGTGCAGTCCGAAAAACCTAAGGATGCCGATGGCTTTTTAGCCTTTATCCCTTGGCCTTTTATGGACGATGGCACTTTGCTAAAGCGAATTAGAGGGATACAAAACAATGTGTCTGGTGACGAATATTTGCGTATGATTGCTATTAGCAGAATTATGTTGCCTAACATTAAAAATATACAAGCCTAAG
>Ga0233432_10004810_pt1 | contig 11890 bp, 13 predicted proteins | sample SI_122_August201_6_FD_179870 | JGI IMG/M metagenome (GOLD analysis project Ga0233432, IMG submission 179870) | Seawater microbial communities from Saanich Inlet, British Columbia, Canada - SI_122_August2016_10_MG | ecosystem: Environmental > Aquatic > Marine > Inlet | place: Canada: British...
AGCTATCACACAAAAACTAAAGGAGTTGAATATGTCGAGAAAAATAACTCAGTCTGAAGCAGAGAGGGAAATAACAAAGTACTTTGGGGAGGACTCCGTCTTTTTTGATGGAAATATTTCCACAAAATATGAGGCGATAAGCACTGGTAGTCCAAATTTGGACGAAGCTATTGGTATCGGCGGGATCCCTATGGGCAGGATAACTCAGCTTGCAGGACAGGAAAGTTCCGGAAAGACCATGTTGGCCCTATCAACCATCAGGGAATACCTTAATAAGAATCCGGATAATACTGCGCTGTTTATTGACGCGGAATATACCTACGACCCAGAGTGGGCAACAAAGCAGGGTGTTGATACATCGCGAGTGATGGTCATCAAGACAAATGACGCAAAGGCAATCTTCGAGGGTCTGTTGGGGAAGGTAAAGGTTAATAAGCAAACAAAAAAGGTCTCCAAGTCAATGAAGGGTATTCTCGACTACGTTATCGAGGGTACTGATCCGAGATTTAAGAATCTCGGAGTTATAGTTCTAGATTCAATCGCCGTTTTAAATACCCCGCTTGAGATTGCCGCTGATATCGGAAAGGCAAATATGGCTCCAATTCCAAGGTTTCTTTCAACAGAACTTAAGAAGCTGACTCCGATTGTAGCTCAGGCAAACGTTGCTTTTATCGGGATAAATCAAGTCAGAGTCAACTTGGGGCAGATGTTTGGAGACCCATCAACATCTCCGGGCGGAAAGGCTCTGAAGCATGCCTGCAGCCTTATGCTAAATATGGCTCCAATATTTTCCTCAGATTCTGTAATAAAGACAGACGCTGGAGAGAGGGTGGGTCACACGGTTAGGGCGAAGATTCAAAAGAATAAGGTCGGACCTCCCTTTAGACAGGCGGAATATAGAATAATGTATGAACAAGGCATTATCGAGACGGAGCGTGAAGTGTTCGATCTAGCTGTAAAATACGGATTGATTGGAAAGCCAACCTCTCAGAGCTATAGCTTCGGAGAAGACAAGGTGAGAGGAAGGGATGCTGCTATACGGCATCTTATAGATAACAATTTTGTCGAAACATTCCTGTCTCAAATCACAGATATTTATATCAACGGAGAAGACTCTTCAGAAGACTCTGTCGAAGACTCCAGTTCGGACCAAGAAGATAACCCTCTTATAGGGATGATTTAAAAATGCTTGTTAGATGCAATATTGGGTGTAGAAAAAGTGACGGACAGACAGATGCGTCACTGGATATTGAGTCGGATATCGCACTGTGTAATACCTGCGGAGATAAGCTTGGTAATATATCAGAATATACAAAGCTATCGATGAAAGCAAATGGAGACATAGTTAGGTCGATAAACAGAAAGGCATTCGTATTCCCCTGCCTCTCTTGCGATAAGAGTGTTGAGGCGGAGGTAAAAGCCGGAGTGCTTGTAGGTAAGCTTTGCCCTAATGATCAGAGCGGTTGTCTGCTAAACACAACAGAGCATATGGTTCATGCGATAAAAGCAACCAAGGAAAAGTATGAGTAACTCCATTCAGGAAGATCTGTTTAGCCTTGCAAATATTTGTCACGCAAACCTAAGGAACTCAAAGGAGTGTCTTACCTATCTAAGAGATCGGGGACTAACAAAAGAGTTGGTAAAAGCAAATAAGCTTGGTTACTTTCCTCAAAACGTAAGCATACTAAAGAAGTTTATATCTGAGACAAATTTGACAAAGCTAAATCTTGCCAGACTTTCGGGTGGTAGTGATTTTTCAAATTACTTTTACTTAACATTTCCTATATTTTCTGAGTATGGCGATGTCGTCGGAATAAGCGGGAGAACACTTCTTAGTGAGAGTGATCGAAGGGTTGTTGGGATACCGAAATATAAGAATTCATCATACAAAAAGTCCGACATACTTTACGGTCTAGACAAAGCTAAGGCATCCATTCTTAAGAGAAAGAACGTCTATGTGTTAGAGGGTTATTTTGACTATCTATCAATGGTTAAGAATAATATAGATAATTGCGTTGCAATCTGTGGAACCGCATTCTCCAAGAAACACTTCTTAAAGCTTGCGCGATACACCGAGAAGATTACTTTTATCTTAGACTCTGATGATGCCGGAGTAACATCGGCTAATAGAATTTATACGAAATTTATAAACAAAGGTATCAAGCTGAGGTTTTTAAGTTTGCCAAACCCTTACAAGGATATAGACGAGTACCTTTCTTCGGGTAACAAGTCAGGGGAAACTTTTCAAAAAGAGCTAAAGCAGCGAATTCCGGAATTATGGTAGAATCGTGAAAAAAAATAGCAAATCTTATCAGTATAAAATAGTCGAGGTATCGTTTGATGCGTCAAAGCTAAATAACTTCTCAAATGACAGCAGCATGTCCAGCCTGTTACAATCTAACTCATTCGATGATAGGCTTGTAGATCTGAGAGAGGATCTGTTGAGCGAGATCTATGATATCATAAATGGAGACTACCTAACCGAACATCAGAAGAAGATCTTGTTTATGCGGCTAATGGGAAAGACTCAAAATCAAATAGCAGAGCACCTAGGAATTACACAGTCAGCAGTGCACAAGGCTATGCATGGAAATATAGATTATAGGAATAACAAGAAAAGGTATGGCGGAATAGTAAAGAAGCTAAAGAAGATATGCAAGGGCAATGATAGGATACTTGATATATTAGAGAAGATTTCTGTAGTAAAAAAAGACATTCACAGTAATGACTACTAATAATCCTAATTCACTTGCACGTGCAAATGCCGGTGGGTATCATAAGGTTATATTTCTATTAATAAAGACTGAATTACAGTAAGGAGACCATTAATGTCAGACTTAGATAAGGTTTTGCTAGAACTTTCAAAATCTAAAGAAAAGGATCCATCTAGGATGGATCGAATAAAGATTGCAGGAGATGTTCGAATCAAAAAAGTTGCGTTCGATATGTATAAAGTTTTTGGCGACCAGTACGGAGACCTCTGGTCAATCGAATCTAGTGGCGACGAGTCATTTTTGGTAAGAAGTTCAAGGCCTGAATTCGGAAGAAGGGACGATGGCCTATGGTCTACTGCAAGCAGTTATGATGCAGATACCGTAACCCTATCCTATAAGGGCGTTCCACTCTGTTCGTTCTCATCAGATGAGTACGGATTTTCTGGCGATGATATCTTTGCATTCAAGTCAGCCCTACTAGATATGGCGTCCGGTGACCCATCCTTTGTTAAAAAGGTTGTTGCATCTCAAAATAAAGCAAAGGCAAGCGCAATAGGCAGTCTGTTTCCAGATTTGCTCAAAACTAATTAGATAAGGGTTTTATTATGAATGAATTAAAGAAGCTTGCCGATGAGGCAAAAAAAGCTCTGGCAAAACTTGAGAACGGAAAGACGTATACGTCAAAGTATGTTTGCGACAGGCTGGAGGGCGCAAAGGAAGTAAATCCTGGCGACATCCTAATCGGAAGCATGAGAGACATCTTTGTGAAGAGAGCCTCAACACAATCTTTCTTTACTCAGAAGGAGATAAACGATGTATATAATGATATGTATGGCCTATCTGGCGGTAGGTCATCATTTCGTCTTGAATTAGGCGATCTAATTCAGGATAGGGCTCTGGGGGCGAAAAAGACGGCATCTGCAAGTGCAAGCAGAATTCCGTATGAAAATGAGCTTAAGCCCATATACGGAAACTCAGATTTATCCAATGAGCTATCAGGAGTGTTCTCGCTTAACAAGAAGGCGGGCTTTACTGCTCTTTCCGAAAACACAATCGTAAAAGCATCAAAGTTTGTAAAGCTTCAGCTTGAATCGCTTGGCTGCAGTCCAAGCAACATAAGTGTGTTGAAAACAAATGATCACTTCGTCCTATGTAGTGCGTCGATTGATACATCTGATTTTATGCAGGTAAATGTTCCAGTTCCAGTTCAGGTTACAAACGGAATACCCTCACTTCCGGATTCATTTGTTTTTGATCAAAAGTTGGTCAAACTAAACAAAGAGAATCTTTACGTGTTTATTAAGGATAAGAACAACTTTACCAAGAAGGTTGCAAGGGACTCTTTCTCTGCACAGCGCGGTAGAGAGGCCCTTGTGGTGAAGACTCCAGGCCTTCCAAGCGCATTATCTGATTATGCAAACCTCGATAATGACCTTGTTGCTGCGGCATCAACATTTTCTGCAACAGAAGTTTCCAAGGCAACATCCGTTGTTTCTGCTGAGCTGTCATCACTCGGACTTAAGTCTGCTCAAATAAAGCTTGTCGGCTCAGACGGAAGGTCGCTGGATTACTCCGCAAGGATATCCGGTCCAAATGGAACTGTTTCTGCCGAAATAAAGGTTGATATGCCAAATGGATCTCCGGTTATACCTACAAAATTCTCCTCTCTTGGCGCCGAATACAATTTGAATAGACCGGGTCTTCGTAGCGCTTTTTCAAAGATGGCAAAATCTGCAGAAACAGTCTCAGTAACGAGGGATATCGAAGAGATGTCTCGGCTAAACTTTGCACAGCTTATAGGTCAGATGGAGTCTGCCGCATCAAATGCAGACTACAAGAGGGCAGAGGACGCAATTATGGCGATTGAATCTAGGTTTGGATCAGAAAAATATTTAGCCGCAATTGATCATTACTCAAAGCTTCTAAAGCACGCAACAGGAAGTAGCAGCAGAGACAAGATGATAAAGGAGGCTTGTGATAGGGGTGATCTTATAAACGTTCCTACTTCGATTCAGCTTTACTCTCCGAAGCTAGGCTTACCGGTTAGTAAGATAACCTTTGACGAAAAAGGTCGAATGATTCCAAGGACAAGAACTATCAATGCTTCTGATATATCTAGCTCTGGAGCGATGATATCAACATCGAAGATATCCATATCATAGAGGCTAAAATGACAAAAAGAAAAAGTTTGCTGAATAATTTTAAAAAACTAACAAAGTTGGCAGAGTCTGACCAGCATGGTTTTTTTCAAAACTTTCAGAGTACACCTGTTGAAACATCGACTAGAGATGAATATCTCTCAAAGAAAAACAATAAACCTGTTGATAAAGCTTATGAGGCTTTGTACGGATTATCTCCAGATCATGAAGATTCTGAGGCAACTATTGGAGCGGAGGTATCCCCTCATCTCTCGACAAGGTATTGCCCTGGCTGGCCCGGATTGATGGCGAGACATATATCTTCCGGTGTGTACCAAAACCCAATTACTGGAGAGATGTATGATTATAACGAAGGGTTCAAAACCGACGGAAAGTCTTATGCTCCAGGAGATATATCGATGCAGACATCTCTGCTTCACTTTGCGGGACATTTAGATAGCCTGGGAATGATAAAGCAGGCAGATTATGTTGATGGAATTATAAAGGCCGGAGCTGATATCACCATCGACCAACAGCTCGTCGTCGGCGCTGGCTTAGGTGTGCCAGGAATAATGTCTATGCTACTTTTGGGCACGATCCTAAGCGCTGATGATTCTAGCGCCTGGAACATGATACCGGAGCGCACAAGAATGGCTCTAGAGACTGCTGCGGGCGCTATAAGACTGCTTCCTGAAGCTATTGGAAAAGATCTAAAAGATGGTCTTCGGGCAAGCCTTACAGCTGCGCTTCTCAGCCTTGAAGAGGAGCCGAAACTAACTGGTGTTGGCCCGACCTGATTCGGGCCGCGTCTTTCGTTGTCAAAACTATTTATCTAATCTATAAGGCTCTGGCATAGTATTATATGTCTAGAGCCTTTTTTATAGGAAGTAAAATGAGCAAGAAGATTTTAAACCATCCAGATAAAGAGATGATAATACAGATGCTGCTTGAGGGCGAGTCTGTCAAGGGCGCAGAGGCGTGGATAAAGGAGAAGTACCCGAGAAAGAAAAGGCTTCATATATCATACATGACCCTTCAGAAGTTTCGGGCAGAACACCTAAATCTTAGAGGGGAGGTTCTTGATGATATCAAAAACAGAAGAACCGAGATAAACAAGGAGGAGTCAGAGGAGAAGGCAAGAGCTGTTATTAGGGGGTCATCCGCATATTTGCAGAAGATTGACGAAATAGCTAATACAGAAATAGACGTATCAAGAAGACTTTTGGAGATGGATAGTCTAATTAGTTCCAGGATAGAGTTTTATTACAATGCCCTTCAGAATGGTGGCTCGATTAAGGAAGATAAAATTTTCATCGAATATATAAATGCTATGAAATCAATTATGCAGGACTGGAAAAAGTACATAGAGGGATTCGCTGATCAAAAGATTGAGCATAATATTAATGTTAATGTGATAAATGAGCAGGCCAGGGTCTTGAGAGAGTCTGTTATGGAAGTTTTATACGACCTAAACCCAGAGCTTGTCCCCGTCTTTATATCAAGCCTGAATAGGAAGCTAACAAACTCTGAGTCTTTGGATCTAAGAGTCATTGAGCCGAACATTATAGACGTTATATGATAGCATCAGTCAGGGCTTATTGTTAATAATACAAAAACTTAGTGGATATTTAAAAGTGAAGTATGAGTGATAGAAAAACAAAAATTTTAAAACTAGAAAACCTAAATTCCCTCATATCCTTTGATGATTGGATAAAAAAGGCTATTTCAAGATACAGCAAGAAAAACAGAATCTCTCTTATTGAGAAAGAAAAGTATCTAAACTACATTATGTCTAAAGTCGGAGAAGAAGTTGGAAAGAATAAGTCTGATTGGATTATTGCAATAAACAGCCTTCTGGAGAGGTTAGAGTATGAAAGAAGTAAATAAATTTCTAACCCGAAAATTGGCAAATCTCTCCTTGGAAAGAGGGTCTGATGCAATTTCGCTTGTCAACCGAGCCCTGTACCTGAGTCACTTGGGCATAGATAGCGATGACTCTCTTCGAATCTTCTCTCAGCTAAGAAGTCATGCTAAAAATTTAAAAATAAACATATCAGATAAGGATCGCGCTAGGATTGCTCGATCCACAAACTCATACGAAGACGCTCTATACAGTCTTGTGAAGGAAGCCCTTAATATGCGTGGAATAAAAAAGGTAGCCTATCCAAATCCCGGATTAAGCTCAGACAGCCTGTACGAAGAGGCTGACATGAACAAGTGGTTAGACACAGTTCATCTCATCTATAAAGAGTGCAAAAAGGGAGAGAGAAGCCCTCAGCAAATAATTGAATTTTATAGTAATACTTTGGATAAGAAGGAGCGGAAAAATTTTTCGTCCTGGCTAAATCACCACATGTCTGGGGAGAGCTTAAAGTATTCTTCAAAAAAGGAAGGGACCATGAAGAAGGAATCGGTATTTCAATCGGACTTAGGGCAGGGCAACAACCCTTACGCTCATGATGGTTCTGGATTTTACTTTCAAAATAGAAATCTTGGAAACAATATGCCGGGAGATAGCTTTTACGCCCCTCAGTTAAAGCGCGAAGATGAAGCGAAAGATGATATGGCAATAGGCGTCGAGAGGGCAGCGCCGCCGATCGATGGAACAGATAGGGATAGGAAGAGAAAGTTAAAAAAGGATCTTCATGCGGCATGCAGGAGGATTGACAGAATAATAAGAGAAGAGGGCTTTTGCTCTCAGGAGGAGTACTTAGAGATAGCAAAGCTTCTTTTGGAGCTAAGCTCTCTCGTAAGAAGCGTAAAGCTTGCAAGCACAATTGACGATCTTACTTACCGTTATGCTAGAAAGATAGAGAAGTTAGGCCACAAAAAGTACGCAAACAGATTTTTAAAGTTAGCGCAACAGACTGGGCCGGAGGCAGAGCCAGATGCTCCACCTCCGCCGGTTCCAGATGGAGCCACAGAGGATGTTCCGATGCCCCAGCTGGATCCTGCCAGCCCAGATGACGGAAGGGCCCAGGAGGCCGATAGCGGACCTAGCAAACAGGAGGTGGAATCTGGAGTATCTGTTCCTGAGCCAGATTCTGTTGAGCCCGTAAAGCTCAAGGATATAACTCCTATACCAGGGCCTAGCAGTGATGAGTACTCAATTCTGGCCGGAGAAATAAGCCTTGAGGATGCCGCCGTTAAGTTGGACGAAGTAGCTGGAATGCTGGCAGACAGAAGGATAATTAGGCAGTTAGCTGAGTTTGATATTATGCTAGATAAGATTGGAATAGCATCGATGTTTCCTGAGCTAGCAGAGTCTCAGAGCAAGCTGATTGATTCATTTTCCTATGCTCTTACTCGCGTAACAAAGATGATGGGACAGCTGTCTAACGCAAAGAGTCTGCTTCAAGCAGGTGGCCCTAGGGTTCCTGGCGTTGACGAAGGCAGCCCGCCTCAGGGTAGTTCTGAGGAAATCCCTGTGGAAGATTCGGTCGAGACAGAAAGCCCAATCGGGTAAAGCAAAGAGAATTCTATGACTCCGGAACGAATATATAAAAAAATAAGCAGAATATCTAATCAAAACTCTATATCAAAGCCTTACATAGTTGGTGGAATACCCAGAGATTTGTACAGGGGTAAGCTGCTGGAGTACAATGATATCGACCTAACTACCAACTCCTCTGACATTATGAGGCTAGGAGTTTTATGCGCAGAGTCCTTTCGGTCATTCTTCAGAGTATTCTCTGACGGCCATATGTCGGTATACCTAAAGGATTATGCCTTAGATTTTTCAAGCAACTTTGTTTCTCGACAGGCCGAGGAGCATCTCGCCAAGGAGGGTATGAGTGACGAATATCTCAAGGAAGTATACAGTAGAGACTTCACTATAAATACTCTTCATATAGATATTGAAACCGGAGAGTTGACTGATCCTACAAATATGGGGAAGGAAGATATCAGCAGGGGTATAATCAGGTCGGTAATATCACCAGAGGCATCCCTTCTGAATGATCCAAATAGAATCTTTAGAGCAATCGAGCTTTCCTCAAGGCTTGGGTTCGACATTGACGACGATATTATAAACTTTGTTATATCTAACAATGATATGATTAAAAATGAACTTGATATAAAAGAGGCTTTTATAGAAAATATTATCGGAAAGTCGATTGGAAATAATTCTCAGAAAACCCTAGAAAGTTTAATGGAGATGAATATATTAGATATGGTGCCATTATCTGGATCTTTCAAGCAAGAGGTTATAAAGAGAAGAATGGTCAAGGATTATCTTGATATATCTGAGTCTTAACTGATTTACATTTTTGTTTACTAATATATTTTTGTTTACTGGAGCCAAAGTGATTAGAGGAAAAATACATATTTGCCCATTCGGACTTAACGTTCCATTTGGATGTCGTAGAATTGGGGGATTAGCCGACAAGAGGTTTTCTGCAGCTGAGGTTATGACACCGATTTCTTATGGCGATACAGAAGAGGAGAGGAGAGGAATCGTAGAGGGCAATCTCGATGTAGCACTCATGATAGAGGAGCCGATAGTATGTCCGTTTGCAGACACAATCTTTGACGAAAAAGAATCTGTTGACTGCAAGTATGATGAGAACTTGTCCGACATCCCAGCGGGGACAACTGGGCTTTCCGGAAGTCCTTCATACCCGCATATTATGATCGGCCAAATGCCAAAGGCTCAATATGGCGCCGGCGAGCCACAAGAGTATATGAACCATTATACAGATGATAATAATACTAATATATATTACAGTATATACAACATAGGATAAAAAAATTATGTCAAAAGAAGTAAGAAAATTTTCATTTTTAGAAAACAATGTATCTGATTACTCAGAGGGTGAGGACTATGTTCTTGATTACGCTGAGGATGAAGATTACACTCAGCTTCTAGAAGACGTAATCGAGCCCGAAGAGGGAATTGTCGCTCAGGTCTTCTCTGAGTCTGACTTCAGCGAAGAAGACGCGAAGATCGATTCGGAAATGACCCTGCAAGACGCCTTGGACGAATTTGTGTCTGGAGATGCAAGCTTTGGAAGCCTATCCGATGAACTGGAATCCGTACAAGAAGATCTGGAGGAGATCGCCGAAGATTACCCCGATACAAAGATTAAGGATCTAATACCTGGATCAGACATTTCTGCAGAAGACTTAAGTGATGATAGTGATGTGGAAACTGATTACAAGAATGATGGTGATTTAAGCAAGTTTCTTGAGTATATTCACGATCAATATCCAAGTAATATTCCGGGTCATGACGGGAGAACCACTGTTGGCTGCGAAAGGGCTATAAGCTTTTTGGAAAGACTTAACTCTCAGATATCCAAGGCAATCAAGGAAGATGTCGATGGAGTACTTGATCTGACGGAGCTAGAGGGGGCACGAGCTGGAATTATGAGTGATGTAATATCCCTAAAGCAACATCTTGGAAACTTAAAAAAGAAGCTGAAGGAGATGGGGAAGAGCGCATCTTCGAACTCCGATACCCCACCATGGACCAACTCTGAGGGGAAGAAGATAGATGTTATGTCAGATATTAAAAAGGAGGCCGCTATGCCGAATAACATGGTCATTGCTATAACCCCCTTCGAAAGGGCTATCTCCGGAATTATGGTAAATGCACACGTATCTGCAGGAATGCCCATGGAAGATGTCTTTGAGTCACTAAAGAAGAAGTATAAACTAACGGACAGGGAAGAGCTTTCTATTATGCAGATATGTATGGATAATGGATTTCCAATCTTTAAGGATAGGGGTTCAATTGGAAGTCGTGACTCGTTAGATCTTGATTTCATGAAAAACTATTTTGCATAAACACTAGCCAGACTATACAGGAAGAGGAAGAAGATGAAGGTATCAAGACAGAATATAAGCGAAAGATATAATATTACATCTGACTGGGTTAGTGATTTTGCAAATAATATAGATAAAAAGTCAGATTATATGGACAACCTGAGGGTCATGGTCGGCCAGGGTCGTGAATTTTCCACAATAGAAGAAAAGATGGCGGATATAAGGGATAGATCTGGGTTCGGCATAGTAAAGGATGTTGGAATAAACACCTCTGAAAAGAAGACTGCAAGCTGTTGCGATTCTTGCAATTGCAGCGTAGAGAGCGGGTCAGCCGAATCATGTGGAAGCCTTGGGTGCAAACCCTGTAAGGGAAGGCTTGTTTCAAAGATAAGAGGTTTGATAGATTATCTTGGTGAGCGACAAAAGCATCGTCCAGAGCTAGGCGTTGATAATATCTTGTCTCATTGCCGAGAGAATAGTGACTTAAACTTTCACGAAATAGAATCAAAAGTTGACTCCGGAATGTTGAGGGGCCTGCTAACAGATGTATTAAAACTAGAAAAAAAAGATACAAAAGAAGTAAAATATACACCAGAAGACTGCGAAACGTCAGATAATGCTGATGATATGGCTGATTACATGAGGCACGCACAAACATCTGGGTAAAATGTCAAAGAAGCAAACAGAAAAAGAAATATTCGAACAGCTAAGGAGCGAGTTTCTAAACTTCGATCCCGCTCACTTTTGCAAAAACAACCTGACATTAGATGGGTCTGAGTTTAACATCCTAGATTCAGGATGGAAATTCATGTCTGACCTCTATAGGTATATTGCTCTTGAGGCTACCAGAGCGGACGGAAAGCCGGTTGTTTTCAAAAAAGGCCGCCAGGTTGGGGCGACGGTTATGGCCGGAGCCCTAGACTTGTTCTTTACAAATAGTGGGCTATTTACAGATCCAAACATACGTGTTATCCACCTATTTCCAGCCCTTGGTCAGGTGAAGAAGTTCTCGCAAGACAAGATGGAAACACTGATAAGAACTGCAAAGGATGATTTTATATCAAAAAATAAACTTGATAGCTCGAATGCAGTAGACAACCTTACTATGAAGCAGTTTAACACCGGGACTCTGTGGGTAGATAGCCTTGGAACTGATGGAGATAGAATCCGTGGTATGACAGTTGACGTGGCAATGTTTGACGAGGTCCAGGATATGCTTGGGCACGCAATAGGTAACGCCACGAAGATTCTTACTGCGGCAAAATACGGGCC
>Ga0233432_10004812_pt1 | contig 11887 bp, 17 predicted proteins | sample SI_122_August201_6_FD_179870 | JGI IMG/M metagenome (GOLD analysis project Ga0233432, IMG submission 179870) | Seawater microbial communities from Saanich Inlet, British Columbia, Canada - SI_122_August2016_10_MG | ecosystem: Environmental > Aquatic > Marine > Inlet | place: Canada: British...
CAGGTGAACCATAACCACCACCACTTGGATCCCAAGCACCTCTATATATTGTAGCCCCAGTAATTAAACCGTCTACATAACCTTTTGTTGTTAGGGTTGACGATGCGTCTCCAGAGGATGTAGCTGCACTAAATGCTTGAGCCACAAAAGTTGAATCACCGCCTTCTGATCCATCTATCGTTAAAGCAATTACATTTGTTCCATCATCATTTACTCTAAATTTAATATCTCTATCACTTACATTATTTGCAAAATATAAATCAACACCCGTATCTTTTTCAATAAAACTGTTGTTTGTTCCCAGCATGTTAATTACAGAATCAACTGTAGTACCACTTCCAACATTTAGGTCTCCACCGCTAACTGAAACATCACCTGTTGTCTGTAGATTAGCTAAAAACTTAAAACTTAGAGTATCTGCTGTTGGAGAAAAATCAACTCTTGTTCCTGTTATTATTGTATCATAACCATAAATACCCCTTCTCATAGTAAGATGCTGGGCATAATCAGGACTATTTAATGTTAGTCTTTTTGAAAACGTTGCGTCATCACCCGTTAGTAATCCGTCTATAGTAACAGTTCCACTTGAGTTGACATCGAATATCGGTACACCAGATATATCTGACACAGCGAATATAGACCCGCTTAAATCGTCGGTTACTGAAAACAATTGCCCTTGTGAACCTTGTATATCTACAACAGTTCCACCTGATGCGCCTGTTACAATTAGACCTTTTTTTATTTTAAATTCGTTTGCCATATTATTATTATCTTTTTTTCAATATCCAAAAAGTTGTTATAAAAATCTTGTTTTCTGTGCGTTATAGTTTTGTAATGCTTCTGTAGCGCTTAATGCTTTATCATACAAATAAATTGAACCCATCTTACCAGTCCATTCCGAAGATGTTGTATATCTTGTCCCTATTCTAAAATTAATACCAAAGTCTTCATCTGCAGATGATTCATTTGTAGCTGCTGCGTATGCTCCGTTTATATATACTTTTGAACCCGTGCTATCTGAAGTAACAGTCATATGCACCCATTTATTAATAAATTCAGGTGCGCTAGCGTTGTAAGGGTCTTCAAAGTTATATCTTAAAGTGTTGTGCCAGTTTAAATTAAAACCAGTGTAATTTGATAAAAACCACGAACCGCTGTCATTTCTGGCATCTGATACATATTGTGTTGCTCCAGGAGCTCTGTAAAGCCACATAGAAATACTAGATGTAGTATGATTACCTAAATCCCCATCTACATTTATTCCTTTACCACCTGCAAAATCAAATACACCACCTTTTGTAGCATTATACACAGGAAAGTTAGCGGTGTTAGGTGTATGAGTACCGCTCATTGGATTTCCGTTGGCTCCTGAGCAATTAAAACCTTGAACCAAGTCTGTTGCCGTAGTATCTCCACTTGTAAAACATCTTGACGATCCTGCGTCAATTCCAAAAATTAATCCGTCTTGTACTATATCTGGTCCTACATACATTATATAAATCTGTTTTTTTGTGCGTTATAATTTTGTAATACTTCAGCATCTGTAAGCACTCTATCGTAAATACTAACTGATGAAATTTTTCCGTTAAACACATTAGATGCCGCGATATAAGCTGATATTCTGACTGCTGTACCTCCAGTAAACGTTGTTGTGCTAGTAGATGTATCAACTAATTCACCGTTTAAATACAGTTTCCAACCTGTTGTGGTATTAAATGAAACAACACCGTACCACCATTGTCCCGTCATTACCCCTGGGGAATAACTAACAGTACTCCAAGCACCATTATGACCTGACTGTAAATTTGTATTAGTACCACCCATCCAAAAAGCGTGTTGCCCGTCATTACCTCCGCTAATAATATTTGACGTGCTTCCGTCGGGATTAAACCAAGCCGTTTTAGTATAAGCTGTTGTGGAAAGTGCTAATCCAGAAATACTACAGTAATCGTCAGAACCATCGAAATCAAAAGAACCACCGTTACCTGAATCAAAAGATGGTCCATTAGTTAATGTTGCGTTGTTCTCGCCGATCAATGTTGCCCAAGTCGTACCTGTTCCTGGATAAGACCTTTCACTCCCTGCGTCTACTGCAAATACTAATCCGTCTGTTATTATATCTGGTCCTCCGTATGCTCCCATATTATTCTGGTGGGTTTGGGTCAGTCCATTCTGGAGTAGCCATTATTGCTAAAATTTCTTCGTGGGTATAAGGTCCTTCGTATGAACTTAATGTTGATACAAATGAAGGTTCTGCACCTTCCCACTTTAATACTGTTTGTAAACCATCAACTGATAGTCTAACTGTTTGTTCTGATGTCTCCATAACTTGATTGAAATCAACCAATGCTATTTCAGACATATTTATTGTAATGTATGTTATCATAATCCGAATCTTGATTTTATTGCGTTGTAATTTTGTTTTACTTCTGCAGCTGTTAATGATTTTCCATCATAAATCAAAACGCTACTTATGTTACCGTCGTAAGAGTATAATGACGATGACCCGTGTCTTCCTAATGTAGCCATAGTTTGAGTTGTATAACTAGCATATGTACCTGTGTAATCTGGTTCTCCATTTAAATAAACAGCAACTCCACCTTGATTTATTACCACCGTAGTGTTGTACCAAGTTCCCACAGTAGGTAAAGCAGTCGAAGTTGTAGATATAAAATTACCTATTCTCCATAAATTTAAACCCCCTTGTGTCCAATAGTATATTCTATCACTACCGCTTTGCCCTGTTGAAAAAGGCATTTTAGTGTTGTATACATCAGGTTTTATCCATAAACTAATAGTAAGTTGTTTGCTTTGGTCTATTAGCTCTTGCTGTAAAACTCCTGGAAAAGGTATATAATCATCAATGCCGTCAAAAGTAAAACTACCCCCGTTTGCACTATCAAAACCAACCCCGTTAGTTAAAGTTCCATTATAAGAACCGACTAAATCATAAGCTGTTGTTCCGCTACCTGGGTAAGACCTTTCTGATGCTGCATCAATAGCAAAAGTTAATCCATCCGTTACTATATTTGGCCCTCTATAAAATCCCATTATATTGCTCTTATTAATGATTTAACACTCCAGTCATCTGAAGTCACTGTTGCTAGCAACCTCATATTAGTTCCTGATATATCTACGCTTAGTGTAACGTCTGATGTGTCACCTAAGTCATTGGTCGATGTTTCTGTAAATTCCACTAAAGGAGTTGTATCTCCGTTATGACAAGCGTACACTGTACCTGATCTTGCATTTGTACCTTTCTTAACTACAAAGTCAAAGAAAGCCGCTGTATAGGTAGCGTGTGCAACTTGAGCAACTACTTCAACTCCTGTGTCTATGTCTGTGTTTTCTTGGTTTGAAAGTAAAGCAGAATCAATATTTATATCGCCTGTTACAGCTATACCTGTGCTTGTGGTTTCAAATTTTTTGCTACCATTATGGTATAAATCTACGGAACCATTTTCTGAAAACTCTGCCATAAACTCACTATTGGCACCTTGTATAAATACATCGTTTGATGCTTTAATAAATATATCTCCAGTGCCAGTGTCTTCTATATAACTATTACTACCATCATGGTATATTTTAAGATCATCACTATTACCAAAGTTAGCTATAATGCCATCCGCGTGTCTAGTATCTTTATAAAACCTTGTTTGCTCAGCACTTCCATCAACTACCATATATGAAGTTGTAGCACCTGTGCCGTCGTCTGTTTTAAATACTATATCCCTATCATCACCTGTGTTTATTATATTTAAGTGCCCCTCGCCTTCGTTACTTAAAAAAGTATTTGAACCGTCATGCCATATTTGAAAATCGTTACCTGTTCCGTATCTATCTTTTACGTTATCACTATGGCTTGTGTTACCAGTCATCGTCCCACCAGTTAGTGGTAAGTAAGGGCCGCCTATTACAGTAGAAGCATCTACCCAAGCTGGACTTGCACTTCCATTTGATTTTAATACTTGACCAGCAGACCCAAAATTAGTAGCACCAGCAAAAGAAATACCACCACCACTTACTATCCTTAATTTTTCGGATCCATTTGTGTTAAATGACATAGAGTCATCACCGTGGTAATAAGTTATTTGACCTCTATAAGTATCTGCTCCTGTTCCATCACCAAATAATACATAACCATAACCAGTGGTTGATGTTAATATGTTTATACCATTCTGAGTATCTGTGAAATTACCTACGTGAATTTTTGTTCCTGCATACCCGCCTGTTGTGCCGCCAACCATAAGTATACCTGAGGAGGTAATACGCATTTTTTCAGTAGCATTAACACCAATTCTAAAGTAATTTGATATATGATTATACTCTAAATATCCAACATCTTCATCAGCGGTGTCTCCAAGGAACACGCGAGATAAACCTCCAGTTCCAATTATTTTCACAGTACCATATGTATCACTTACATTTAAAGACCCTCCAACAACATCTAACTTAGCACCAGGACTAGTCGTCCCAATCCCGACGTTACCGCCAGTAAAATGTGAATTACCATACGTTCTAATATTAACAGTCTCTACGCCGCTGCTTTTACCTACTACAAAACCACCAGCGCTAGAAGCTCCTATTTCATAGTAATTTGAAGTATCGTAACTTGCTCTAACTCTACCTACAACATCTAGTTTTTGTTGAGGTGTCGTTGTACCGATCCCTACGTTGCCGCTTACAATTAATCCATTAGCTGGAGGTGATGTGTTAGCGGGGCCTATTGTAACTCCGCCGTTAGGATGAAAATTAGTTGGACTTGTTACCGCTTCAGGGGCTATAAATATTTGACCTTTCCCATAAGAATAAGAAGTGTATATTTCACCATAACCGTTTACAGCTTGATTTGAGTTACTTGAAAACCTAATTACACCTTCTACGTCTAATTGTCTACTTGGACTAGTCGTCCCGATACCGACGTTGCCTGAACTATCGATACGCATTCTTTCATTTCCAGAACCGTTAGTTCTGAAGCCCATACTATTGTCTGTATGATCGTATTTTATCATACCTATATCATTGTCTCCGGAATCTCCAAATACAATTCTACCTGATTGAGTTGTTGCTGATAATATTTGAAGGCCTGCGATTCCGGCACTATCTATCACCATTTGATAACCAGCATCAACTGTTGCTCCTGAGCCACTGCCAACGTGTAGTTTAGTCCCAGGTGCAGTGTTCCCAATCCCAACGTTGCCGCCATTTAAAATGCTTACTTGCGTTCGTTGTGTGCCATTGTCATCATAAGAGCCTAAAGATAAAGTTCCATCATTTGCTTCTATAAATTTAGCTCTTTCATTAGCACTAGCTCCCGAATCATTTAAAATATATTCAGCCCAATTAGAACCCTCTGTTATAGTTCTTCCAAGAGTTCCAGCTTTTACGTGCAATCCAACAGAGCTAAAAGCAACACCATTTATTGTTCCAGGAGTAGTCGTCCCGATCCCGACGTTTCCGCCTCCTGTTATTTCAACAATATTTAAAGTATCTGAATCATTTCTAATCTGCAAATTACCAACTCTTCCTGGCACTCCGCTACCTATAGAGGCTATATCCCATCTGTGACCACCTGTTGAGGTGTTATCTATATGAATAGCTGTTTTAATTGTATTGTCATCGCTAACTTCCAACTTAGCGCTAGGACTAGCCGTCCCAATCCCGACGCGGCCGTTTTGAGGTATGTAATTAAGACCGTTTCCTTTACCAACCCATCCAGATACCTCGCTGTAAAAAGTAACATAATTTCCTGCACCACCGCCTGCCCCATTGTATTCTAATACAAATTCTCCAGTAGTATTTGTATTTTCTGAAAAACTAATTTTTGGCTGTAAAGTAGTTGTGTCTTCTATATGTATCCTATCCTGAACTTGCAACTGGTAAAGAGGATCGTCTGTTCCAATACCTACCTTGCCGGCGAAATATCCATTATTTAAAAATCTTAATGCCATGCATTATAAGTATTAGGTTATACGTAAACAAGTAGCGCAGCGTAAACATCGCTTGCTACACTTCCTGTAAAAGCAAAGGAAATAGTTCCTGTTCCGCTTCTTGCAACATCAGCATACACTGTTTCGTAAGGTGCTGCTATTTGAGTAATTTCAGCTTTTACGTTTGCAGCTAAAGCACTTGTTCCAAAAAGACTAGTATCTGTTAAGTCTATTGTAAATGTTGTTAATCCTCCAGCCTCTGCTCTTGTACAAGGAGCTGTGTTGTTTAAATCTTGCTTGGCTCCATAAGGATTTGCTTGAGGTTTTAATTGTACCCAACCAGTTGCTGATACATCAAAGCTTGCTGAATCAAAACCAGCTACACCTTTTTCAGTACTTGCATCATCTGCACCTGAACCAGCTATATTAGCATCTTGAATAACAAAAGTGTAAGCTGTCGATGCTGGATCCGTATTAACTGCAATAGCTGCATTAGCAAAGATCATGTCACCAACTTCAACTGAAATTGTAGTATCACTGAATGTTATATCTCCATCCACAGTAACCACAAAGTAATCACCTAAGTCTAAAGCGATATTAGCTGAACCACTAATAGCAGGTGAACCTGGATCATTAGTAGCATCATAGCCTCCTTTAAACAATCCAATACCAGCAACGAGTTGTTCTACTTGACCTAAGTTAGGTGCGCTTGTAGATGCTGTTGCAGCCGGAACTGTTACTTGCCCAACAACTGTTAATGCTCCATCTATAGAAGCATCGTTATCAACTTGTAAGTCATTCCCAATTGTAACATCAGAAGGTTGACTTATAACTATTTTATTTGCTGTTGCTGATTGTGCAACAACTATTTCACCAGCTGTTCCTATAAGGTTAACTGTTGAATCTATAACCCCTCCTGAATCTACTAAATCAATATCAGCTCCTGCTGTAGCATTTGCTTTTGAAACAATACTATAATCATCTCTTGGAAGTGTTACAGTTTTAACATTGATACCTGTAACATGACCCGTTGTGTCTCTTGTTACACTGTCTACAGCGGTAAAAGTACCTCCAGCAGCAGGGCTTCCTGTTGACGTGGTGTCTGTTTGAGTTTGTAAGTCGTGAACTATATTTAAAGTTCCACCGGCAGTTGAATCTGTAGTAATTTTTAAACCACCGACAAAATCAGCAGTAGCACCTGATAAAATGTTTGCAGTAGCTCCATTGCCATCAGCATCTAATACCCAGTAATCATAACTATCAAAAACAGGTACATCCCACGTATTGTCTTTACTTAAGAATCTAGTAGTTAATACGGCAGTACCATCAACAGCATTTAGATCAGCTGTTAACTCAGTGTTATCACCACCGCCTTGTTTAGTAAGGTTTATATATGTACCATCTAATACAGTTACAAGACCCGTATTTCTTATAACAGCATTACCTCCAGTGAAAGTAATTCCAATACCTACTCCAGCTTCCACACTGTCAGAACCTACTTCAACCCATCCAGGATTACCGCTTCCTTCCTTGTCCGCTACATATTGCTTTAAGGTATCCGCTGTTGTGTTAAAATATATTTGTCCAATAGAGCTATTTGCTGCTGTGGGATCGGCGCTTAGATTTTGTATCCTAGCGTTGTCGAGAGAGTTCTTATTAAGATCAATCGTGTTTAAAAAATTTATTGCCATGTTTTGTTAGTTTAAGTATGCTTTGCCGGCAAACCCTGCCGAGAATGTTAGTGTTACGTTATTGTTATCTATATATGTATATTGTCCTGTTACTACAGTGTTAGCTGTATCTATAACAGTTATTGACGGAAATTTACCAAGGTCATGCTGTATATTCCATGTAGTTTCAGGAACTGCTTGAGTATATGTGAAACTAGAGTCACCGCTTGTACTAGGATTTTGAAATTCACTGAATATATAGTAGCCATCTATCGCAAACACTCCGTTCGATGCGGTTACATCTAGTGTAATCTCTAAAAATGTAGTATCTGCAACATAATCGGATATAGAACTTATTTTATACCTACCAAAATTGTTTATATTCTTGGTTTCTGCTAATATTATGTCCTTACCATTAAATAAAGCTAAGAAATTAGCTATGTTACCGCCTCCAGAAGCAGTTTTACTTATTAATAATGTAGTAGTAGCCGCAAATGGGTTACCAACACCGCCACCGGCTATAAAACTAATAGTTCCAGGGTCTCTTCCTTCGCTTATATCGCTTTGAAATCTATATATAGTCTGATCTGCAACACCAAGACTGTTTCCCTGGTTAAATAAGTCAACTATTTCTTGTAAAGAATAGTTTTTTGTTCTCAGATTTGCTCCTGGATTTGTATCTGTACCTATTACTTTGTCTTGTAACTCCGGTTTGGCGTCAACTCCGTACGTACTTATTCTAGCCATCTGTTAGTGTGATTTTGCTTGTATAACTATCCAGTTAGTTCCATCAGACCAGCATAATATACCGTTGTAAGTTTTATTTATATTGTAAAAAGAACCACCATCTATAGTTTCTGCACCAGGACCTTCAACATGTATCTTATTACTTGCTGAAACCGTAGAGTCATTACATATCCTAATAGTTCTGTAAGGATATGCAACAGCCGAAGGCAATACAAGTGTATGTGTCCCTGATCCTCCAGACCATGACGCATAGATCATTGATCCATTTCCTGAATAAGTTGAGGTTGTTCCAGGAGTAGCTGTTATTAAAAATGGTGTTAAGGTAACAACACCTGTCGATGCTGTTGTACCTACAAAATCCGTAAGATCTCCAACTGTGAAGTTCTTAGTTATGTTACTGTCTTCCGCATCTGTGCCTACAAGTAAGTCATTCCTACTTATAGAAGTATCAATCGCGTACGTTGAAATTCTTGCCATGTTCTATATATTAGTTAGTGTTGTAATTAGCACCGCTTTCTTGCTGCGTGCCGGCTCCCTCGTTTCCTCTGTTAGATTTTACAGATACAAAGCCTTGTCTTTTGTGGTCGTAGTCTTGTCCGTCAAGATTTGCACCCTTTCTCTTAGCTGCACTTCTTTCTCTTTGGGCATGAGCCTTCTTAGCCTTCCTATCCGGAGACATTGCATAGGCTTTATCTCTAGCGGCCTTATCTCTTCGTGCTTGGGGTGAAAGTTGTTGTCTCATACATTGTATGATTACGTAAATAAAATGGTATTTAAAAATGCGACATTAGCCTACTACTATATATATATAACTAGCTATCGTCACACTGTTTTAGTGAAAAAAAATATAATAAAAAATTTTTTGTGAGATACAGGGAAGTATTGGGTTACGCTACGCTATACAATTTTTTTTACATAATGGGGAATTTACTTTTTTTTTACCAGCCCCCCTCGCGTTTTTACCGATCCTGCGACGTTTCTCGCGTTTCCTCGCGTTATGTTCGATCACTACCTCGACTATTTCTCGGGATTTTTCTACCACATTTAGGGAATTTTACAAGCGAAGTACGAGTAGTGTACGATAATATATGTGAATAAAGAATATAAATAACAACTTATAAATTATGGAATACACAGAAATCTTACAACAGTTAGTAGAAATTAGAGAAACATTATCTGATCTTGGATGTGAACCAGTTGCAGAAACAATGGATGATACAATAAAAGAATTAATCCATGCATACGACTTTGGATATATTAAATAATTACAAACGAAGTACGAGTAGTATACGATAATAATAATGAATATAAATAATAACTAAATAACTATATTATGACTAAACAAGAAATGATTACCAATGCGATTGCAAACATGACCAACGAACAAAAGGCTGAGATCTTTCCAGCGATCGAAAGAAAGAACTTTGTAGTGCGAAGCTCATGGCTCGGACGTAACCAAGTAATAACGTTTGTTAACAACAAGAACCAACGAGTAACGTACAACCACGATACAATACTCGAAGCGATGTTGCCTAAGCTAAGCATCATGCCGTGCTGGATCAAACGCGGGTACTGGTCTCAATCAACTAATCTGCCGACAAACGTGAGACATCTTGCTGAGATCGTAGACTTAGAAGTTGAGGTCGAAGCTGAGGTTACTAAGAAGTAATCGGCTCGGCTTACTGATCTGATCCTGGGCATTGGCTCGGGATTTATTTGGCCTGACTTTGAAATATAGTCGGAAGAGTAGACTCCGTCCTACACCATATTTAACTGATCAACTCAAACGGTCGGTAGACAGTGTATAGCAAACGACTACTTCCACCTCATCCACGTTTTACGTCGGTAAATAATGTATAGCATTTTTACAAACGTAATACGATCACCTAACGATAATAATAATGTAACAAAAATAAAGTAACTATTATGATTGACAAATACTATTGGAATCCGGAAACTATAGAGTACCTCAAAAAGAAAAACAAACCGGGATGTGAAGGAGATTATATCCGATCTATTACGGAATTCGTATTCGCTAATTGCCAACTAGAAGACGGAGAGGATTACCAAATGTTAATTAGAGATTTAATACGTAAAACTAAACGGACATAGAGAGGTCTCTTATAATACCTGTAATACTATTTTGACTATCAAATGAATGATATACTTTTTTACAAACAAAATACGTAGAGTGAAAGATAATATAAATGTAACAAAAACAAACTATTAACTATGAGTACAAATATCGAATTTATTACAAAATTTACTGAATTATTAGGTGATGACTTTTTCTTAAGTGATATGATCCACCAAGATGAGTTATTTGAGAAACAAGATGCAATAGCGAAACTACTATGTGACTATGCAAATGACGGATCTTCCTTAGCTAACCATATGGTTAAGTGTTTACCTAACACATTTAGACAAGAAAAAATATAAACTATAAAAACTATAAAATATGATGAGTAATTGTTGCGGTGCAGAACCGAGTTATTTGAGTGATGAACTATGTGGAGATTGCCTAGAGTGGGCAGAATTCGATGAAGGTGATGAGTAACTATCACGCTGCGTTGTTGAAGATCGCGAAAGAGCAGTTCAATAAGTGTTTCACTGAGTTGACTGACAAAGATAAAGATGAAGTAATAAATATATACTATAAATACTATTAATATGAGATACCACGTAGAATTAAGAAGACACGACGAAGAAGGAGATTACACAGAAGATCACTATGCATTCCATACAAGAGAAGAGTGTATTGCCTTTGCAAGAAAGAATAGTTTCAATGTACACAGCGTACACGACTATGAAGATAGAGATTATGACCCAGTAAACTTAAGATATTAATTTACAAACAAGTTACGATCACGTCACGATAATATATATGAATCTAAATAACGTACTATGATATACCGAGATACTGAATACACTTATAACGAATGGACTACTTACAACGGCGAGAAAGCGTCGGGTTTCCAATGCACCGATAAAGAATTACTTAAGCACGTAAATGTAGTAAGCTTCGGTACTCGTACTCAAGACGAAATGTTTGAGAAGATTAATGACTACCTCGACAACAGCGAGCGTCACATTATGTTGCGAGAACTAAATGATCGTGCTTGCGCTGAATTCTATAGAAATAATCCTAACACACCTAAAGACTAATGAAACTAACCTGGGAAGAAATAAAAGACATCGCTTGTCGCTTAGATGAAATAGTAGGCGACAACTTTCACGACGCTATGTGGAATACCCTAAGCGAACGTGATATAGACTACGACTTCGAAGTAAGCGACGAAGATATACTACAAATTAAAGAACAACTAAAAAGAATATTATGATTGATGAACACAGAGTAGACAAAGTAGAACATGTATGGAGCGAGAAAGAAGATCGTTGGATTTATATAGAGTATAATGCTCAACGTAAAATAATAGGTTTAAACTTTATGCAAGGTGATGAATATGAATATTTCAAGAAAAGTTGGTGCTATAACGACCAAGGTCTAATGGACTACTACAACTCTATGCTATACACATT
>Ga0233432_10004817_pt1 | contig 11880 bp, 9 predicted proteins | sample SI_122_August201_6_FD_179870 | JGI IMG/M metagenome (GOLD analysis project Ga0233432, IMG submission 179870) | Seawater microbial communities from Saanich Inlet, British Columbia, Canada - SI_122_August2016_10_MG | ecosystem: Environmental > Aquatic > Marine > Inlet | place: Canada: British...
ACTCACATCAGCACCAAACTGCGGCAAAGAGCAATGTCCGACAAGGGCATTCAGATTGGCACCATCAACATATACCTGACCGCCCGCATCATGCACCATCGAACATATGTCGGTGATTGATTCTTCAAATACGCCATGCGTTGACGGATAGGTTACCATAATCGCCGCGATGGCATCACGATGGGCATCTATTTTGGCCTGTAGATCATTGATATCGACATTGCCGTCATCATCACATTTAACCACGGTCACTTTCATGCCAGCCATTGCGGCCGAGGCCGGATTCGTGCCATGTGCAGAAGACGGGATCAGGCAGATATTACGATGACCTTCATTACGCGATTCATGATAACGCTTGATTGCCAGCAGACCGGCAAATTCACCTTGTGAACCGGCGTTGGGCTGAAGCGATACGGCGGCATAGCCCGTACATGCAGCCAGCATCTGCTCCAACTCGTCGATCATCTGCTTGTATCCGGTGGCCTGATCCGCAGGAACATAAGGATGTATCTTGGCAAATTCAGGCCATGTGACCGGCATCATTTCTGCCGTTGCGTTCAGTTTCATTGTGCATGACCCAAGCGGAATCATACAGCGGTCAAGCGCCAGATCACGATCGGCAAGGCGGCGCATATAGCGTAGCATCTCGGTTTCGGTGCGATAGGCATGGAACACCGGATGCTGCATAAAGCTATCATTTCGGCGCAGATTATCGGGGATGGTGGTGGCTGGCTGATCTGCATCAACCCTAGCGCCAAGCGCAACCAGAATATCGGCAAGCGCATCATCATTGCTGGTTTCGTCAAAGCTGACCGCGATCGCGCCATCCAGCTTGCGAATATTAAAGCCAGCATCCAGAGCCGCTGTGACCAGAGCGTCGGCGTCATCAGCCGCTTCGATGGTAACCGTATCGAAAAACGTCTCATGTCGGATAATGCGACCTGATTTTTGCATGGCACTGGCAAAGCAACAGGCAAGACTATGTGTGTTTCTGGCAATCCGGATCAATCCTTCGGGGCCATGCCATAAACCATAAAAACCAGCCATAACCGCTAGCAGAACCTGTGCGGTACATATGTTAGATGTCGCCTTCTCACGCCGTATATGCTGTTCGCGTGTTTGCAGGGCTAGTCGATAGGCTGGACGACCATTTGCATCCTGAGATACGCCAACAAGACGCCCCGGGATTGATCGTTGCAATTTTGTTGTCACGGCAAAGAAGGCTGCATGTGGCCCCCCATAGCCAAAGGGAACACCAAAACGCTGGGCACTGCCAGCGACAATATCCGCGCCCATTTTGCTGGGTGTTTTGAGCATCGTCAGTGCCAGCAAGTCGGTAGCTACAACAGCTAATGCACCAGCCGCGTGAAGTGCCGCTATCGGTGATGTGAGATCGGCAATTTTACCGGTGCTCGATGGATAGCTGAACAAGGCGCCAAAACAAGTTTCTGGAACATCAAAGCCACCATCAATATCGGCAAGGTCAAATGTTTCAAGCTTGATACCAATCGGTTCAGCCCGGGTTTTCAGGACAGCCAATGTTTGTGGATGCGTATCGGAGTCAACCAGGAACATGTTCGCTTTGCCACGATTGGAACGATAAGCAAGTGCCATGCCCTCGGCAATGGCGGTGGCTTCGTCAAGCAAAGAGCCATTGGCAATGTCCATGCCTGTTAACTCTGTGACCATTGTCTGAAAGTTCAGAATAGCTTCAAGTCGGCCTTGCGAAATTTCTGGTTGGTAAGGTGTATAAGCAGTGTACCATGCTGGATTTTCCAGCACATTTCGCTGTATCACTGGCGGTGTATGACAGTCATAATATCCCATGCCAATTAACGACGTCTTGATCTGGTTCTGTTTGGCCAGTGCATATAGTTTGTTAAGTGCCTCAGCTTCGGATAGTGCCGGATCAATTTTCATATTATCTTTGCGCAATAGGCTGGCAGGTATCACCTCGTTCAAAAACGCATCAATATTTGCAACATTTAGCGTCTGCAACATTATTTTCGAATCAGCATCATTCAGGCCTATATGGCGTGTTTGAAATGCAGCTTGTGGGGTGCCATGTGGCATGTTGGTGACATTTATGGGGGACATGTCAGACTCCTCTTGGATAAAATTATGCAATCATTGCTTGGTAAGCGTCGTCGTCCATCATCTCGTCCAGATCGCTGGCATCGTTGACTTTGACTTTGAACAGCCAGCAATCCATCGCGGATTCGGGAGTGATTGCTGAAAGATCGTCAAGCAGGGCCGTATTGACCTCGATGATTTCACCTGATGCAGGGCTGTAGATATCGGAGGCGGCTTTTACCGATTCAAAAACCGCAACAGCATCGCCCTTATCGACATTTATGCCAACATCGGGGAGCTCAATAAACACAATATCACCTAGTTGCTCGATTGCGTGTGGCGAGATGCCGACAGTGCCGGTATCGCCATTCAGGTCAATCCATTCATGGTCTTCGCTATATTTAATCATGGGGGACTCCTTTACTGGTTATAAATTAGCCGCGGTAAAATCGATGCGGCACAAGTGGCAGATCGGCCACGATAATGGGGGTAGGTTTGCCGCGCGTATCGGCCATCAGGCGGGTGCCCGAATGTGCAAATTCAGTACTGACAAATCCGATCGCGGCAGGGGCGTCAAGGCTTGGGGCAAAGCCACCAGAAGATACGAATCCAATCTCGATTTCATCTTCTGCATCCCCATGTTTCAAAATAGTGCCATCACGTACTGGCCTTTTACCTTCAGGCAATAACCCGACCAGTCTGCGTCCTGCGCCATTGTTCAGATCAGCCAGAATATGTTTGGCACCGGGGAAATCACCAGCTTCGCGCCGCCGTTTTGACACAGCAAAGCCAAGCCCCGCTTCGACCGGATTAATAGTTTCGCTGAGTTCATGACCCCATAAAGGCAAACCAGCTTCCATGCGAAGTGTATCTCGCGCACCAAGTCCAGCCAGATGCACATCGTTATGCGCGGCTAGTGCTGTAGTGATGTCAATGATAGCCTCATTCGGGATGGAAATTTCAAATCCGTCCTCACCCGTATAGCCAGAACGGGTTAAAGTAACTTTGGTGCCCATTAAAGTGGCATGACGGATATCCATAAAATTAAAGTCAGCCATATCGACATCAAGCGCGATGCCTAGATCCTGAAGCACGGAAGCTGCCTTTGGCCCTTGCAGGGCAATTAACGATAGTTCGTCATGGACAGTCATGCTTATGTTTTCGCCAAGATGCGCTTTAAGGTGGGCGATGTCGTGATCGGCACGGCCAGCATTGGCGACCAGTTGCAAACGACCATCAAGTCTGGCGATCATCAAATCGTCCAAAACACCACCATTGTCATCAAGGAACATCGAATACCGCACTCGACCTTCGCCAATCAGGCCAAGATCAGTGGGTGTAAGTTTTGCGAGCATGGTTTCAACAGCAGACCCATCTTCAGATGCCTCAAAGGAGATCTGCGCCATATGCGAAACATCAAATAAGCCGCATGTCTTCCGTGTAGCTATGTGTTCGGCTTTGATTCCTGATGGATATTGCACAGGCATATCCCAGCCAGCAAACGGCACCATACGGGCACCTGCGGCAACATGAAAATCAAATAATGTAGTTTTACGATTATCCACTTTTGGCATTCCCAGTTTCAGCTACAAAAAGATTCATATATCGATCACTCGATAATGAACCCCCTCTGTCGCTGTAACCTGAGAGATTAGCCATGTGACGCAAATGCTTCGCGTCATTATGGTTGTCCCCGTCGGTGAGCACTGCCGTGCCACTTTCCAGAGTGCTTACATGATAAAGTACTGGTACCTGAGAGTTTAGTGGGGTGTTGCTCCTTCGGTGCCAACTTCGACTGTTCTGCGGATTATACAGATTAACAGGCGGCTGGACTCTCCCCTACCATGTGTTAAGCATCATTAAGTTATCGTAGATATTCTGGTTTGGCAAGCTTGTTAATCAGACATATGGTTCTGTCTATAATTAAAAACATTACCAAGACATTGTTGATCTTTTGAATCAAAAAATACTGTGCCAAAGATGAACTGCATCTAAAATAATACAAGATTAATAAATAGCATGTCATGGCGTGACTTGTGTTGTTGGCGGCTTATGCCCATATCCAATCTTGAACGAAGGCAGGATAATCTGTCTCAGGACATAACTTCGCGGTTTTTAGAGACCAATTCGGGAGAGATATACGATGTTAGACAATAGCCCCGTTTGGGATCTAAGTGATCTATATACCGATATTGATGACAAACGCATTGGGTCAGATATCAGTTCATGCCGCAAAGACAGTGTCTTGTTGCAAAAACAATGGGAAGGCAAACTTGACAAGGCCACGGGCGCTGAACTGGCTGAGGTTATCAGCCGTTATGAAATGATTATCGAACGGCTAGGTCGGGTGCAAAGTCATGCACAATTGCTATTTGCCGCCAATACAGCTGATGCCAATATTGCTAAACATCATCAGTCGATGCGCGAAGCGGGTGCGGAAATTGGCGCACAATTGCTGTTTGTCGAGCTTGAGATTGCAACGTTTGATGATGCGCATATGAATTGGGCAATGGAAACGCCCAATCTTGCGCATTGGGCACCATGGATTCGCCGGGTTCGTGCGATGGCGCCATATCAACTTTCAGCTGATATGGAAAAGATGCTGGCTGAACAGGGGCCAACAGGTCGTGGGGCATGGGTGCGCCTGTTTGATGAAACAGCAACGGCGATGCGTTTTACGTTTCAGGGCGATGAAGTCACCGAAGCCGAAATTCTTGATATGCTGTCTAGTGCCAACGCTGCACATCGCAAGGAAGCTGGCCTGTCACTATCTAATACACTCAAAGCAAATGAACGTCTTTTATCTCTGATTATAAATACGATTGCCAAGGATAAGGAAATTGAAGATCGCTGGCGTGGGTTTGGCCGACCAGTGGCGTCACGCAACCTTGCCAATGATGTCGATGACAATGTTGTCGATGCGCTGGTTCATGCTGTTAATGAACGTAATGCCGATTTGTCGCATCGCTACTACAGTCTGAAAGCAAGCTGGATGGGGCAAAGCCAGCTTGACTGGTGGGATCGTAATGCACCGCTTCAAACAGATGATGATCGCGATTTTTCATGGCAGGAAGCCCGTGATATTGTGCTTGGTGCTTTTGGTGGTTTTGATCAGGACATGGCAACGGTTGCGAAGCCATTTTTTGACAATAACTGGATTGATGCGTCGCCGCGTTCTGGAAAATCGTCTGGTGCGTTTTCACATCCGGTAGTGCCGTCAGCACATCCCTATATTCTGATGAATTTTTCAGGTAAAGCGCGTGATGTGATGACTTTGGCGCATGAAATGGGGCACGGTGTTCACCAATGCCTTGCGGCTGATAAAGGTTATCTGATGTCGGATACGCCCCTTACGCTTGCAGAAACGGCGTCGGTTTTTGCCGAAATGCTGGCGTTTCGTCGGTTACTGGATTCAACGGAAAATCCATCGGCACGACGCGTGTTGCTGGCTGGCAAGGTCGAAGACATGCTTAATACAGTGGTACGACAGATCGCCTTTCATAATTTTGAATCAGCCTTGCATGATGCGCGTCGTTCATCCGAATTGATGCCCGAAGAGATTTCAGATATCTGGATGGAAACCCAGCGTGCCGCTTTGGGACAGGGAGTCAAGATGGGTGATGACTATCGCCCTGTCTGGAGTTATGTGCCACATTTTGTGCATACACCATTCTATGTTTACGCCTATGCCTTTGGTGATTGTCTGGTGAATGCTCTGTGGCAGAATTATCAGACTGCGCTTGCCAATGACGATGAAGCTAGTTTTGTAACCAAATATAAAGCCCTGCTTAGCGCAGGCGGTACTGAACGCTATGATGTGGCGCTAGCCAAGTTTGGTCTTGATGCAGGTGATCCGGCCTTTTGGTCAACCGGCCTTGATATGATTAGTAATATGATTGATGAGTTAGAAAGTCTGGCATAATGACATCTGAAGATAATAGTTCACCTGACCGCGAAAGACAGTTTGGCGGGCGGCTTCGCCGTTATGCCCAGGTCACATCGACAATGGGCGGTTTAGCTGCACGCGTGGCTGGCGAACGATATTTAGGATTTGATATTGATCGTGGCAAACATGCTGCTGATTTGCGCAAAGCACTTGGTGGGCTGAAAGGTCCGATCATGAAAGTGGCGCAAATTCTATCAACTATCCCCGATGCCTTGCCGCCTGAATATGCGGATGAGCTAGCAAGCCTTCAGGCTGATGCCCCGGCCATGGGTTGGCTGTTTACACGTCGGCGAATGGCGTCGGAACTTGGCGCGGACTGGCAGGAAAAATTCACCAGTTTTTCAAGGGATGCTGTTTCAGCGGCATCGCTAGGTCAGGTACATCAGGCGACGTCGTTGGATGGTGACAAACTGGCAGTCAAATTACAATATCCTGATATGCAATCAGCGATTGAGGCTGATTTGCGCCAACTTAAACTTCTCTTTCAACTCTATGAACGTTATGACTCAGCAATCTCGACCCGCGATATTTATGACGAATTATCCGACCGTCTGAAAGAAGAGCTCGATTATAGACGTGAAGCTGCCAACCTACGGCTTTATAGCTATATGTTGCGCGATGAAGCCGTTGTCACCTTGCCTGAATATGTTCCTGAATTATCATCCGGCCGTTTATTGACAATGAGTTGGCTCGAGGGCACCCGTGTTATGCCCTTTCTTGAGACAGCCCCAAGCCAAGAAACGCGCAATGAAATTGCCAAGAACATGTTCCGGGTCTGGTATGTACCATTTTATTACTATGGTGTGATTCATGGTGACCCACATTTGGGTAATTATTCACTACGTGATGATAACACGATCAATTTGATGGATTTTGGCTCGATACGCCTATTCCGCCCACAATTTGTTGCTGGCGTTATTGAATTGTATAAAGCGTTGCGTGACCAGAACCGTGATCAGGCGGTTGATGCCTATGAACGCTGGGGCTTTACGGGTCTTGATAATGAAGCGATCTCGGTTTTGAATATGTGGGCTGAATTTATCTATGCGCCGCTTCTCGAAGATAAAGTGCGCCCCATTCAGGAAATGCGTAATGGCAAGGCTGGTCGTGAGCTGGCTGGTAAGGTTCATCAGGAACTCAAACGTATAGGAGGCATTAAGCCTCCGCGTGAATTTGTGCTGATGGATCGGGCCGCAGTAGGGCTTGGATCAGTATTCATGCATCTGGGTGCCGAGGTTAATTGGCACAATCTGTTCCATGATTTGATTGATGATTTTGATGTCAATAAGCTGGCCAAACGACAAGCCGAAGCAGCCAAGTTTGCCGATATTCCAGAAGGTCTTTTATAAAAGGCCTATTATTTTTTAAAGTTATTAGATATAAAGTTCTGGCTATAACGTCTAAGTGCTTATAAAGGGAGTAATGAACACTAGACAATAACAAGGATTTTATATGCCTATTCTTTTTGTTCCTGCTGAAGTAACACCTGGCGAAACACGCTGTGCGGTAGTACCCGAAACCATATCAAAACTAGTTGCCCAAGGGTTGGACGTAACCGTTCAAACTGGGGCTGGTACCTTTTCATCATATGATGATGCTGCGTTTGTAGAGGCAGGTGCCAAGATCATAAAAACGGCGAAAGATGGTTATGCAAAGGCCGATCTTGTGTTCAAAGTTCGTCCGCCGCACATTGATGAAACCGCTCTGATCGCGAAGAACACAATCATATTGAGCCTATTTGAAGGCTATGTGGATGCCAAGCGAAACGAAGCTATTGCGAAAACGGGGGCAACCGTTTTCGGACTTGAGTTAGTGCCACGAATTTCGCGCGCGCAATCGATGGATGTTTTGTCTAGCCAATCGAATCTGGCAGGATATCGTGCGGTAATCGAAGGGGCCTATGAATTTGGCCGTGCGTTTCCGATGATGATGACCGCTGCTGGCACAATTCCGCCCACTAGAGTGTTGGTCATGGGGGCTGGTGTTGCTGGACTTCAGGCAATTGCTACGGCCAAACGGCTTGGTGCCATTGTCAGCGCCACCGATGTACGGCCAGCTGCAAAAGAGCAGGTTGAGTCGTTGGGTGGTAAATTCGTGGCGGTTGAGGATGAAGAATTCAAACAGGCTGAAACCGATGGTGGTTACGCCAAAGCGATGAGCGCCGAGTATCAAGTCAAACAGAGTGCATTGATTGCAGATACGATCCGCGCCATGGATATTGTTATTACCACTGCGCTGATTCCCGGGCGCCCCGCACCCGAATTAATATCTGCAGATATGGTTGCCTCAATGAAGTCGGGTTCAGTCATTGTCGATATGGCGGTTGAGCAAGGTGGTAATTGTGCCCTATCCAAGCCGGATGAGATTGTCAAAGTCAACGATGTCACCATTGTTGGTCATTGCAACATGCCAGGGCGCTTACCTAAAGACGCGTCCAGCCTCTATGCCCGTAATCTGATGAATTTTGTCGGTTTGCTATGGGACAAGGAAGAGGGCGAACTGATGATTAATAAAGACGACGAGATTATTGCCGGATCATTGGTGGCGGAAGCTGGACAGCTTGTGCATCCGTCGGTCACTAGCTAGCCCCAACGAGTTGAGAGGAGCCTATTGATGTCACTAACCGATACAAGTCAAAAAGCCGTTGATATGGCTGTGCATACAGGTATTGACCCACTTTTGTTTGGGATAACAGTTTTAGTACTTGCCTGTTTTATTGGATATTATGTTGTCTGGTCGGTTACTCCAGCTTTGCATTCGCCGCTGATGGGTGTGACCAACGCGATTTCTTCGGTGATTGTGGTTGGGGCATTGATTGCCGCCGGACCGGCTGAATCCAATTTTGCACAGATTATGGGTTTTTTGGCAGTCATTCTGGCCTCGGTTAATATCTTTGGTGGTTTTATAGTGACTGAGCGGATGCTGGCGATGTTCAAAGGCAAGAAAAAGGGTGCTGGCAAATGAGTGCGACGATGTCTTCACTATTGTATCTTGTCAGTGGCGTTCTATTCATTTTGGCGTTACGTGGTTTATCATCACCGGAAACTGCCCGACGCGGTAACCGTTTTGGTATGGCAGGTATGCTCATTGCTGTTACCACGACATTGGCACTGCCTCAGGTTGAAAGCTATGGTCTGATTGTGCTGGCAATTACAATTGGCGGCGGAATTGGCACCGTTTTGGCCTTGCGCATTCAGATGACAGCCTTGCCCCAACTTGTAGCCGCGTTTCATTCATTGGTTGGTCTGGCGGCTTGTTTTGTGGCCACGGCTGCCTATTTTAATCCCGAAGCCTATGGGATAGGTGCACGTGGTGCGATCAGTATGGGGTCTTTGATCGAAATGGGACTTGGGCTTGCAATCGGGGCGATCACCTTTACCGGTTCGATCATTGCCTTTGGTAAGTTGCAAGGAATTGTAAGTGGCAAGCCTGTTACCTTTACCGGCCAACATATGCTGAATCTTGTGATTGGCCTTGGTTTGCTCGCCGCTATTGCCATGCTGGTGATGACCAATGATGACGCACTGTTTTGGGCTATTTTTGCCGCCGCTTTGGTGCTTGGGATATTGATTATTATCCCTATTGGTGGGGCTGATATGCCGGTTGTGGTGTCGATGCTTAATTCCTATTCGGGATGGGCGGCGTGCGGCATCGGTTTTACCCTTGGCAACCCATTATTGATTATCACTGGTGCGCTTGTCGGCGCGTCTGGGGCGATTTTATCCTATATCATGTGTAAAGGCATGAACCGGTCATTTTTCAATGTTATTCTGGGCGGCTTTGGTGGCGATGATGCCGTGGCCGCAGCAAGTAGCAGTGACGGTGACAAGACGGTCAAACAGGGCTCGGCTGAGGATGCTGCCTTTATAATGGAAAATGCGGATTCAGTGGTTATTGTGCCTGGCTATGGCATGGCGGTGGCTCAGGCTCAGCATGCTTTGCGTGAAATGGGCGATATGTTGAAAGCGCGCGGTGTGACAGTGCGTTATGCGATCCATCCGGTTGCAGGGCGTATGCCGGGGCATATGAATGTGTTGTTGGCTGAGGCCAATGTGCCTTATGAAGATGTGCTGGAACTGGAAGAAATCAACCGTGATTTTGCACAGACCGATGTTGCCTTTGTGATTGGTGCAAATGATGTGACCAATCCGGCGGCAAAAACGGATCCATCATCACCCATTTATGGCATGCCTATTCTGGATGTCGAACTTGCCAAGACAGTTTTGTTTATCAAGCGGTCAATGGCATCGGGCTATGCGGGCGTGCAGAATGATGTTTTTTTCCGTGACAATACGATGATGTTGTTTGGTGACGCCAAAAAGATGTGTGAAGAAGTTGTGCAGTCGCTGGACTAATTATTCTCCATAAACAATACCCATAACAAAAGCCGCCTAATAGGCGGCTTTCGGTATTAATGGGATCTATTTAAGGCTATGGCCTGTTTGGTTATAGGCTCATAGCAGATGGTGAAGGGTTCTAATAGCCTTCACGCTCTAGGCGCTTACGCATGAGTTTGCGCACACGGCGGGTCGACTCAGCGGCTTCGCGCGCACGGCGCTCTGATGGCTTTTCGTATGACCGGCGATTTTTCATTTCGCGGAATACACCTTCGCGCTGCATTTTCTTTTTCAGAACACGCAGGGCTTGATCCACATTATTGTCTCTAACGGTGACGAACACGTCTTTCACATCCTTTCAAAGATATCTGGTTTCCGTTTTGAGCGGAGAGATCTTCTATCATAGCGATGTTTGGCTTGTAAAGCCTTTGCATGATTGTGCTTTATATCCAGCCAAAGATGCTGGCAACAGGCGTGTGAATGCCTATATATAGAGTGAAAGCAGGTAATTTTGCCACGAAACGGATGAAGCCATGACAAAAAACAGCGATGATAAGCATAAGGGTGCCGATACCGGTGTTGATTCGCCATCTGATGATGCGGTGGCGATTCTTGATGCCGCCTTGTTACATGTGCCGTTTGATGGCTGGGGGCGTGATGCCCTGGTTGCTGGTGCCGCGGATATTGGGCTAGATGCGGCAAAGGTTGATGAATTTTTCCCAAATGGGGCTGTCGATGCTATTTTGATGCATTCGGCACTAGCCGATACCGCCATGGTTGAGGCCTTTGCGGCACTGGAAAATCGTTCTGAAAAAGTGCATTTGATGATACGTACACTTGTTTTATTGCGCCTGGAACAAGCCAGCCTGCATAAAGAGGCAATCCGGCGAGGCCTTGCTGTGCTTGCAGTTCCGGCTAACACGCCAGCTTCGGCCAAAGCATTATATCGAACGGTTGACTCGATGTGGCGTGCCGCAGGCCAGCGTGACACTGATTTTTCATTCTATACCAAGCGAGCGACGCTAGCGGGTATCTACAGCGCCACATTACTGGCATGGCTGGCGGATAATTCTGGTTCGATGACAGAGACGGAGACCTTCCTCGATCGCCGCTTGCGTGATATCAGTCGTATTCCAAAGATGACGGCACCAGCCAAAGCAGCAATGTCAGCGGGCAAACGCGTGGCTATGGGTCTGTTCTCAAGAATGGCGCGTTCGCGCTAGAAATAGGCTCTATCCTTAATAACCCTTTTCATTATGCTGGTTCCATAATCTTTAGGCTTGATCATTCTAGGTCTGGCAAAAACCCACGCCTGCGTTATAAATATTCGAAACATGCGTATCGATAACGCGTAGGAGAAAAAATGCCAATTAAAGTGCCAGATAATTTGCCGGCTCTAGAAACGCTCAACGCTGAAGCGGTAGATATTATCCCGCAAGAACTGGCGATGCAGCAGGATATTCGCCCGTTGCGTCTTTTATTGCTAAATTTGATGCCAAAGAAAAAAGACACCGAAATTCAGTT
>Ga0233432_10004820_pt1 | contig 11877 bp, 13 predicted proteins | sample SI_122_August201_6_FD_179870 | JGI IMG/M metagenome (GOLD analysis project Ga0233432, IMG submission 179870) | Seawater microbial communities from Saanich Inlet, British Columbia, Canada - SI_122_August2016_10_MG | ecosystem: Environmental > Aquatic > Marine > Inlet | place: Canada: British...
ATCTTTACGGGCGTGTCGCAGTCCAGTCGTGTCGTGCAAGAAGAGATATTTGGTCCAGTATTGGCTATTCAGACATTTCGTAAATACGATGAAGCACTCACTAAAGCAAATAATACACCCTATGGTTTATCGGGTGGAATCTGGACGGATAAGGGATCAAAGATTTTCAACATGACGCAGAAGATTCGCGCAGGTGTTGTTTGGGCTAATACGTTCAATAAATTTGATCCGACGTCTCCTTTTGGTGGATACAAAGAAAGTGGTGTTGGGCGTGAAGGCGGACTGCACGGTCTCGATGCCTACGTGAAGCTGGGAGCGAAATGATGTCAGCCGATCGGATCGCAGTAGCCAAAACATACAAGATCTACATTGGCGGCAAATTTCTGCGGAGCGAGTCGGGACGTTACTTCACACTTAAAGATAAAAAAAATAATGTCATCGCCAATATATGCCGTAGCAGTCGAAAGGATTTTCGGAATTCTGTTGTTGCTGCACGAGGCGCGCAATTGAGCTGGGCTGGGGCAAGTGCATACCTCCATGGCCAGATTCTATATCGTATCGCAGAAATTCTTGAAGGTCGTCGCGAACAATTCGTGGCCGAATTGGTATTGCAGGGCATAGCTTTGCGGACAGCGGAAAAAGAGGTTAACCAATCTATCGATCGGTTAATTTACTACGCTGGGTGGTCAGACAAGTATCAGCAGGTATTTAGCGCAGTAAACCCGGTCAGCTCGTCGCATTTCAATTTCTCCGTTCTTGAGCCAACAGGCGTCGTCGCGATAATATCACCCGATGACAGCAACTTACTGGGGCTGGTCTCAAACATTGCAGCGGCGATCGTCGGCGGTAATGCCTGTATCGTACTGGCGTCAGAAACCAAGCCCTTATGTGCTGTCAGTTTTGCAGAAGTGCTACACGCATCGGACGTGCCGGATGGTGTCGTCAATATACTAACTGGATTTCGATCAGAGCTGACAGAGTTCTTCGCATCTCATATGGACGTCAACGCCATCATCTACTGCGATGGCGGCAAAGCCGCCGCAAAGACTATTCAGGTGTTAGCCGCTGACAATATCAAGCGAGTCATCGCGCGCAATCGTGTTGATTGGTCAGGCGATGCTGCAAGCCCATATCTGATTCGGGACACACAAGAAGTCAAAACGACCTGGCATCCGATCGGCACGTAAAGTCGAGAACCTGGTCGTCTAACTGAAGTTGTCGAGAAGCCCTTTCTCGATGCGTGCACCCAGTTGCTGAATGACTTTGGTGGCGCAATAGGTGCCATATTTAGCACACTCGGATAACGTTCGATCATTCGTCCACCCGTACAGGAAGCCTGCAGCGTAAGCATCGCCCGCGCCGGTGGTATCGACGATTTCTTCGACCTTCGTCGCAGCCTGTTCGACAGTGACGTTGCCGTGAACAATGACAGAGCCTTTTTCTGATCGAGTCACAGCAAACAGGACATCCAAGGTAGAAAGAACTTCTATCGCCTCTTTGATGTTACTGGTGCTGAATAGTGCATTAATCTCGTCTTCATCTGCGACCACAATGTTTGCATCATTCCGAACAAAATCCTCAAACGCTTCGTGGTGTCTTTCTACGCAGAATGAGTCCGACAATGACATTGCAACCGTCGTACCATTTTGGCGAGCTATTTCAGCCGCCTTTTTCGCAAGAGCCGGACCCTCTGCGATATCCCAGACGTAGCCTTCAAGCAGCAACGTTTTTGGGCTCTTTATCGTGGCCTCACTTATGTCGGCCAAGCAAAGTTCCAGGCAGGCGCCGAGGTAAGTCTGCATCGTTCGCTGGCCATCTTCGCTGATCAAAACATGACTTCTTGCTGTCGATGGTCCGGTGCTTGCCGGCGGTAGTCGGATGTCCACCCCGAGTGATGCCATGTCGTGATTAAATATGTCACCAAATTGATCGTTACGAACCTTTCCAAGGTAAGCAGAACTGCCGCCGAGATTCGCAAATCCCGCAATGCTGTTTGCTACCGAGCCACCTGACGTTTCTATCGCTGGAGTCATTTTTGAATAGAGGCTTCTTGCCTGCTCTTCGTCGATGAGCGTCATCGATCCAAGTGGCGCGCCGACGGTGGTGAGAAATGTTTGATCGACATGTTCGAGTACATCAACAATTGCATTGCTGATGCCAAGTAACTGCTCTGAGTAAGTCATCTGTATCTTTTGATAGTTTAAGATGGCGCTAAGACTAACATCGAGGGACCGTGCGCGCCCGCCTGATGCTATGGCGAAATTGACCTCATGGCTGTATCGTCATCATTTCGCAAGTTCTGGAATTCCATAATGAGAAGATCAGCGAGTCTGCTAATACCATTGTTCTTCATTCTCATGTACTACGGGGCATGGATCGGACTGGCGTGGTTTCTGGCAGCTACGCTGGCAACACTGGTAATCCGGGAGCTCGAATATGGTAAAGCATTGGCCGGCCCACTTCTCACGATGTTGATCAGGCGCGATGAATGAGTGGATCGACGAATTAGCAGACCTCGCCGCTGCCAGTGAACGTGCGGTTCTGGTGACGGTCGCCGGTACTCGCGGTTCCGCACCACGTAAAATCGGTGCGAAAATGATTGTAACGACGACTCAGACCATTGGTACCATTGGTGGTGGTCAGCTCGAATACCAGAGTATGCGAGTTGCGGTTGGTATGCTCGACAACCAAGAGATGGCGCTCCGGAGCTTTCCGCTGGGCTCGTCAATGGGCCAATCCTGTGGAGGTACTATTGAGGTTCTTTTCGAGCCTATCGGTGACGGGATACCGAGCTGGTTGCGTGATCTCAGCGCTCTGCATGGCCAGCGTGAACCGGCGATTATTACCACCCGAATATCGCAAACGGATCCATCGAAAATCGTAGTCACTGCAGACAAAGTATTTGGTGATGATGTTTTGCGAACTAAGTCTGCGATGATCGCTAGGGCACGCCAAATACTGTCGGGGAGCTCGCCCACAACCCGAGATGTTCAGGAATTCTATGAACCGATTGTTGCTTCTGATCTTAACATCGCCGTGTTCGGCGCTGGCCACGTTGGCTCAGCTGTAGTTGATGCCTTGTCAAGCCTTGACTGCAATATTCGATGGATCGAAAGTCGACGAAAGATGTTTCGCGGAGAGCCGACGAACGTTCGGACAATTGAGGCGACTGATCCCGCTCTCGAGGTTGGTGCGATGCCTCCAGATAGCTTCTATCTTGTGATGACGCACAGTCATGCGATGGATTTTAATATCTGCGATCGGATCTTGAGACGTCGTGATGCTCGCTATTGCGGGCTCATTGGCTCGACATCGAAACGCCAACGATTTGAAAAACGCTACCAACAGCAGGGGATGTCACAGCCGGTGATTGATCAGTTGATTTGCCCAATCGGCGTCGATGGTATAAGCGGTAAGAAGCCTGCTGAAATAGCAGTGGCCGCCGCTGCGGAAATTCTACGGGTCCGCGAACGGACCGTCGCGCCCATCGAGGAAGACTGTCCTGACAAAGTACAACCGTTGAGGCGCTAGCGCACAAGGTTTTGCATGCCTAGGTCAGGCGATGACCACCGCGAGAGGGGCCTCGCTAAGTACGATCGTCGCAACCTCGATAGAGGAGCTTTGTTCGCCATTATTGTGATCTGCGATAACTAGCATGTTACTGCAACCTATATCGCAGGGACGGAAGCGAAAATTAAATAGCGTCGATGATAGCGTTTAATGTCGCACTGGGTCTCATCGCGTCGGATGCTATCGATGCGCTCGGTTGGTAGTAACCTCCAATATTGACTGCGGATCCCTGAGCCGCGACAAGCTCTCTATCAATAATGTTCGCGTTATCGGCCAGCGCTTTCGCCGGTGCGGAAAACATTTCCGCAAGTGCCGAATCGACCGTATTCGCAGCTAGCGCTTCAGCCCAATACATTGCGAGATAAAAGTGACTGCCACGGTTGTCGTGTTCGTTAACCTTTCGCGATGGTGACTTATTGTTCTCAAGATAACGATCATTCGCGTCGTTAAGCGCCGAAGCAACCACTCGTGCGGCGTCGTTGTTGGTCTTTTCTGCAATATCTTCAATGGATACCGCTAGCGCGAGAAATTCGCCGAGTGAATCCCAGCGTAGGTGTCCTTCGGCCAGGAACTGCTGCACATGTTTCGGCGCGGATCCGCCGGCACCTGTCTCATATAATCCGCCGCCCGCGAGCAATGGAACAATCGACAGCATTTTCGCGCTCGTGCCAAGCTCGAGTATAGGAAATAGGTCGGTCAGGTAGTCACGAAGAACATTGCCGGTTACAGAGATCATGTCCTGTCCATTACTTACTCTTGCGAGTGTTACTCGCATCGCCTCGACCGGCGAAAGGATGCGAATATCGAGTCCATCGGTATCGTAGTCCTTAAGATACAGACTCACTTTCTCGATCAGGCGGCTGTCATGCGCGCGATTCGCGTCGAGCCAGAAGATCGCTGGCGTTCCGGTTTGCCTTGCACGATTGACAGCCAGCTTCACCCAGTCACGAACCGGCAGATCTTTGGTTTGGCACATACGCCAGATGTCACCCACGTTGACCGTATGTTCGAGTAGCACGTTGTCTGCCTTATCGCTTACGCGCACCGTTCCGGCCGATTCAATTTCAAACGTCTTATCGTGAGAGCCATATTCCTCCGCTTTCTGCGCCATGAGGCCGATATTGCAGACATTACCCATAGTCGCGACATCAAATGCACCGTTCTGGCGGCAAAAATCGATCACCTCGCCATAAATACCTGCATAACAACGATCAGGGATCATCGCGTTGGTGTCAGCAAGATTACCGTCTGGCCCCCACATTTGACCTGATGAGCGAATGGCGGCGGGCATTGAGGCGTCGATGATGACATCGCTTGGCACATGCAGATTTGTAATTCCTTTGTCGGAATTAACCATCGCAAGTTCCGGGCGGGTTTCGTATACCGCCGCAAAGTCTGCTTCGATAGCGGCGCGTTGTTCATTAGGAAGGCCAACGATTTTCGTGTACACATCACCAACGCCATTGTTTGCATCAACACCGAGTTCGTCCAGGAGCGCAGCGTGTTTTTCAAAGGCATTCCTGTAGTACACCTTGACCGCATGTCCAAAAATGATCGGATCCGAAACTTTCATCATGGTTGCCTTCAGATGCAAAGACAGCAAGATACTGTCGTTCTCCGCGGCATCCATTTCACGTTCAAAGAATTCGCGGAGTGCGGCCGTATCCATGCATGCAGCATCAACGATTTCATGCGCCATAACGGGGACATCAGTGCGGAGTACTGTCTCACTGCCATCAGCTGCATGTAACGTGATCTGCAGACTCCCATCGCTATCGACGACGGCTGATTTTTCACTTGAGTAGAAATCACCATCGTCCATGTGTGATACGTGGGACTTCGATTCCGTGCTCCACGGGCCCATTGAATGAGGGTGTTGTTTCGCAAATTTCTTGACGGCCATGGCGACGCGACGATCCGAGTTACCCTCACGAAGTACTGGGTTGACTGCGCTACCGAGTACTTTCGCATAGCGAGAATGAGCTTCTTTTTCAGCATCACTTTTCGGTTCCTCCGGGTAGTTCGGAATGTCATAGCCGTGCGACTGCAATTCGGCTATCGCTTCCAATAACTGCGGTATCGACGCGCTGATATTGGGAAGCTTAATAATATTGGCGTCCGGAGTCTTGGCAAGCTCACCTAGTTCCGCTAGAGAATCACTATGCTGTTGGTCCGCACTCAAGCTTTCAGGAAAATTGGCGATGATTCTTCCTGCAAGCGAGATATCACGAGTTTCTACAACGATGCCAGCGGCATCTGTAAATGCTTTGACGATTGGCAGGAACGAGTGAGTCGCCAGCGCTGGAGCTTCATCAGTAATCGTGTAGACAATCTTCGCAGTACTCATATTTTTCCTTATTTACCAATAGGTTCTGTGCAATACGATAGCGCGCGGGTGGAGCATTATAATGTTCCCAGCCGCAAATCTCTCGCTTGATTTTGTCGGTTTATCCGACCTTGCTTACGTGGGCGCTGGCTTCGAGATATGAGTCTGCTTTTAGGGAGTTCGTGATTAGACATGCGTGCTCGGCTTTTCCCAGTAAGCGCAGTGCTTTGCTTTCATCGCTGCCAGATGGAATACCCACTGATGCTTTAACGTTGAATACAATAAATTGAGTTACGCGATCGACTTGATCAAGGATACCTTCAACCTCGCAATTCAGAGAGTCCCATTCAAGATTCGATGCCCTCGCGATGGCGCGAAAGGATAAAATAAAACAATCAGCAACGGCTGCGACAAGCAGTGATTCGGGCGACCATTGATCGCCGGGACCGCCAAACTCGGCTGGCGGAGCGGACTCAAGGTCGGAGACACCATTGGCGGATAAAGCAACATTTCCAACAGTCTTGGCATTGGCGGAAACTATGTAGTGGTGTGGAAGTTCTTGCATTTCTAATCCTTATTACTGTCGATTAATATGGCTCTGAAATCGTTGACGTTGGTTCGCGTTGGGCCCGTCATAATCAAGTCGTGAGTCGCTTCAAAAAACTCATAGCTATCATTTCGATCAAGCATGTTCTTGGCGTCCAGTCCTGAGGTTTTCGCCCTTTCAAGAATATTCGGCGATACGTAGCATCCGGCATTATCACCGCTACCGTCGATTCCGTCCGTATCGCAGGCGATAGCATGAACAGCAGGGTGCCCATTGAGCGCGAGAGCCAACGATAGGGCATATTCGCCATTTCGGCCACCGCGACCGCCTCCTCGCACCTCTACCGTTGTTTCTCCCCCAGACAATATGACGCAAGGTGCCACGATCGGTCCATTGCCTGCAATTATTTGTAGTGCGAGTCCTGCGTGCTCTCTTCCAAGCGATCGTGCATCGCCAGAGAGATCGCCGAGAGAATACGGCGTGACGTTATGATTGGCAGCTAAGGCCGACGTTGCTAGCAACGCATCATCACTAGTAGCAAGAATTCGAACGTCACCATCAGCGACGAATACCGGTCTACTGGCTTCGATCACAGCTCGAGTATCGCGTGTGATTGCAACTCCATAGCGATTTAGAATCTCCAGCGCTTCTCCAGCTGTACTCGCGTCCGTAATGGTGGGGCCTGATGCAACCATCGATATATCGTTCCCAGGTACGTCCGAAATGACGAGGGTGATAACAGACGCTGGCGTACAGGCTTCGGCTAGCTTGCCACCTTTGATGGCAGACAGCTTCTTGCGCACGCAATTGATCTCATGAATCGCTGCACCGGAGCGAAGTAAATTTGCAGTTATGGTCTGTTTTTCGGCTAGTGATACACCATCGGCCGGGAGGCACATAAGTGCGGATCCGCCGCCCGAAATGAGACAAACAACAGTATCGTTCGCGCACAAGTCAGACACGCTATGAAGTAACTTTGCGGCGGCTGAAAGACCGGCCTGGTCTGGTACCGGATGTGATGCTTCGATTATCTGAACCCAACGGCAGTTTGTGCCGTGACCATAGGGAACGATAACTCGGCCCTCGAGTGGTCCGCCCCATTGCTTCTCGAGTTCTTTTGCCATACTGGCCGCTGCTTTACCGGCGCCGACAACAATGACTCGCCCTTCGGGCTTAGTGGGGAGCCAGCTTGACAGACAATTTTCGGGCATGGCGGCGGCCACTGCTGCGTCAAATAGTGTTCTCAGGAATGGTCTCGGTTTGATCATTATCTCCGGGTGTCACGATCCGGCTTGACATGCGGCGCGAGGCGATCGATCAAATCTGACATTTCGGGCCGGTTTGCACGCAACTCGTCGACCGAGAAGCCGGAGAGCTCATACGGCAGAACGAGCCACTCAGCGGTCTCATGTACAAAATATTCGGGCGTACGCAAGGTTTTTTCGGTTGGCCGATACCAGACAGTGGCAACGCGGATGTCCTTGGGTAGATTACGTCTGCATTTTTTCGCGAGCTGCTTGATAACGGCATTGACGCTTGAGCCAGTGCTGTACACGTCATCTACAATCAGTAGCGAGTGATGCGCATTGAGATTTTCAAGTAGATATTGCAGTCCGTGAACCCGAACCGCCTCGGCCTTACGAACCATCTTCGAATACCCGGCAGCGCCGGTATATGACGTTCTAATTGCGATGTGGTCGGTTTTTGTGCCGAAGTAATCTAGGCCTTCTTGCACCGCGATGCCGACAGCGCTGCCGCCACGCCACAGGCCAACAAGGAAATCAGGCTCGAATCCGCCTTCGTAAATGTTGGCTGCCAGCTGAAACGAGTCTCGGAGTAAGTCGTCGGCGGTGATAAATCGCTCATTCATTATTGTTATTCCCAGGCCATGCTGCGCTAGAATTGAGATTGGGCATTATACCGCTCGCATGCCGTCCGCACAGAAGAGAATAATAATGGATAAGACCGTACTTTCCGCACAAGACCTGCTGCACGATTCAATTGATCTTGGCATTAAGGTCCTTGAAAGTGGCTTCGAGCCGACCATGATCATCGCCATTTGGCGCGGCGGTACGCCTGTGGGTGTGGCACTGCAAGAGACTCTGTCATATTGCGGCGTCGAGTCAGACCATATCGCGATTCGAACCTCGTCGTACATTGGGATCGAGGAGCGTGGTAAGGTCGCTGTTCATGGGCTGAATTACATCATTAAGAAAATCCGTCATGACGACCGCGTTCTTATCGTCGACGACGTATTCGATACTGGCAATACGATCGTCGCGGTCATCGCTGAATTGGCGCGACGAGCGCGTAGCAATACGCCCGCGGATATCCGCGTCGCAGTGCCATGGTTTAAACCTCTGCGCAATGAGACAGATATCACACCGGAATATTACCTGCGAGAGACTGCCGAATGGCTAGTGTTCCCACACGAACTTGATGCGCTGACACCGGAAGAATTGCGTGCGACTCGCCCTGAAATTGCAGCGATCGTACAGGGTGTAAAAGTCAAAGCGGAATCAGCTGTGGTGGGCAAGCAACCCTGATGAAAAAAGTCCTGAGTTATAAGGCAGGAGAACTTAGAGAGTTTGCGGAGACCTTGCGCAGCCGCCGCACGATTGAGCTTTTTTTACAGAAAACGGTGCCGGAAAAACTGGTCAATGAGGCAATCGAGGTAGCGATTTGGGCGCCCAATCACCATGTCACCGAGCCGTGGCATTTCTACCGGCTAGGCGAAGAAACGAAGCAGCAATGCCTCGATCTTTGCAGCGATATTGTTACGGCCAAGAAAGGCGATAAGGCGGCTGAGTTCAAACGCCGCAGCTGGTCAGAAAAACCGAATTGGATGGTTGTAACGTGCAAACGATCATCAAACGAGTCTTCGCAACTCGAAGACTATGCCGCGTGTTGCGCTGCAGTGCAGAACCTTACCCTGTATTTGTGGAAGGCGGGGGTCGGCTCCAAATGGACTAGTGGGGACATTATTCGCGATCCGCGGTTCTTTGAAATCGTCGGCATCAATACGGATGAAGAGTTTGTTGTTGGTCTTATCTGGTACGGCTATCCGAAAATGACGCCGATGCAATTTAGAAAGAATCGCAAAGACGTGAGCACAGATTGTCCGTAAGTAGGTGACTTCGAATCAATCGCGCGCGAGTTCGTCCCGGTGATGTACTAATGGCTGCGGGCAGATAAGTGGTCGTAGCAAGAATACAACAGCAGTGAGCGCGCCAGTCGTCGCCATAATGATGACCGTATTGCGCACAGAACCATCGTAGATCAATGCACCCAGAATCGCGCCGGACGCGCCGGCTACGTTTTGTGTGGTGCCAATGATTGAAGATGCGACGCCAGCGATCTTGGGTAAAGGATCAAGCGCCAGCACAGTGACGTTCGGCATTAAAATCGCGATCGTGAACATGTAGATACAGACACAGCACCATACCCACCAGAACGGCGCAGTATCGAGCCATGCCACGACCACCAACTGCACGCTTGCAGTGAAAATTAGCGTTACTCCGAGCTTGATTAGCGACATTATCTCGAAGCGGACAACGAGCCATCGATTCGCAGTAGCACCGGCGAGAATTGAAAGGCCTGCACAAGCGAAAATAAGGCCATATTGTGTGATTGAGAAGCCGTAGATTTCGACAGTTAATGCCGCTGAAACGGCGATGACCGACATAGAGCCGGCTGGCGTTAATGCCAGTAATAGTAGGCCAAAAAGACTTTGGCGATGCGAAAAGTATTCGCGAAAGCTGGAGGCTAACTGTCGTAGTGGGTGTTGTGAAGTATTCGGTATATGGGTTTCAACGAGGTTGCTGCGAATTCCAAACAGCAAAGCGAAACCACACGCAGCTATGGCGATGAACGGGGCACGCCAACTCCACTGTGCGACGAGCACCGCGCCGATACTGGGGGCAATGACGGGCGCAGCAGTAAAAATCATTGTCATCAAGGACATTAGTCGAGCCGCATCTTTGCCCGTCGCGATATCCCTCACCACGGCCCTGGAAACGACGATAGCGGAGGCCGCCCCAATCCCTTGAATGAAGCGAGCTATGAGTAGTATGTCAATTTCTTCGGCGATCATGGATACACAGGCGGCTGTTACAAAAAGACTCATGCCGAAGTAAATGGTCGGCAGGCGACCGAATCGGTCAGCGGCGAGTCCGGCCGGAATCTGCCCCATGGCCATACCGAATATGAAGATGCCGACGATCTGTTGTCCGCGAGACAGTGTTGTGTCGAGCGCACCGACCATAGCCGGGATCGCCGGCAAGCTGAGGTCCACAGTTAATGCTGCAACGGCTGTTAATAAGCCGAGCGTTACAATAAAACTGCGGGATTGGGCGAGTTTGGTGTTCAAGGCGGGCTAGTGTGCCCACCTATCAGTATTTCCGCCAGTTATGGCGCGCCCGTCCAGTAGGCGAGCTCGCGAAGATGGCTGATACTTCACACTGCGGTCGTGAAAACGAAGAGATGATCCCGTTCGATGCAGTAAAAGCTAACAAACTGCGCGATACTCTGCAGAAGATGTCGGATGCCTTTCTTGGCGCTGACGCAAACTGATGAAGACGTTATGACCAAAAAAAGAGGCCTGCATGAATTTTATGCCGAGAATCCCGAGCGAGCTGATGAGCTACTATGGGGCCGAAAAGCGAACAAAGTATCGCGACGCGGATTCATAAAGGGCTCGGGTCTGGCTGCGATGGTGGCGGCTGTTGGGGCAAGCATCCCTTTCGCACGTTTCATGCCAAGTGGCCTCATTCCTGCGGCGTTTGCACAAAGTGATGAGGCGTTTTCGATCCCAGGGAAGTCTGGACTTACATTGTTGAATGACCGTCCCATCAACGCCGAAACGCCAGCGCATTTATTGGATGATCCAGTCACACCAGCGTCCCGTTTGTTCGTTCGCAATAACGGTATTCCACCATCTACCTGGGATATCGATCCACTCGAGTGGAAAATCAGCATCGAAGGCGAAGCGTGCGAACGTCCGGCCGTGATTACGCTGGACGAACTTCAGAAGCGCTACAAACAGCACACTCTGCAATTACAGATAGAGTGCGCAGGCAACGGCAGATCAGAATTCAATCCACCGGCGAAGGGCAACCAATGGACTACGGGCGCCATCGGTTGTCCCGAATGGACGGGCGTCCGATTACGAGACATTCTTGAAGATTGCGGTGTTTCTGATAATGCAGTCTATGTCGCCTATGAAGCGGCCGACCTGCATCTTTCCGGCGACCCCACCAAGCGGCCAATCTCGCGCGGTGTTCCGGTGCAAAAAGCACTGGAGAAAGAATCGATGATTGTTTGGGCGATGAATGGCGAGCCGCTGCCCGAGTTACATGGCTTCCCAGTTCGTATGCTATGTGCCGGCTGGCCCGCGTCTGTTAGTGGAAAATGGCTTACCCGCATTTTGATTCGG
>Ga0233432_10004823_pt1 | contig 11872 bp, 9 predicted proteins | sample SI_122_August201_6_FD_179870 | JGI IMG/M metagenome (GOLD analysis project Ga0233432, IMG submission 179870) | Seawater microbial communities from Saanich Inlet, British Columbia, Canada - SI_122_August2016_10_MG | ecosystem: Environmental > Aquatic > Marine > Inlet | place: Canada: British...
TCATATTAGACATTTCATGTATGCTAAAAATAAAGCTGATATACTATTAGTTAGCGTTACACCAGATAAATATATAAATAAAGGAACATACAGACCGCACGTACCAGAGAATTTAAGAGCATTTAATTTAGCTGCCCTAGATATAGTTGATTTTGTAATTATAGATAAAAACAGTGAGCCAATTGAAAATATTAAAAAAATTAAACCAGATTTTTTTGCAAAAGGATTTGAATATAAAAATTTAAATAAGAATACAAAAACTAATAAAGAAAATTTAACGGTAAGTTCGTATGGGGGTAAAATAATATTCACACCAGGAGATATAATTTACTCTTCTAGCAAAATTATAGAAAGTGCTTTACCAGATATCTCATATGAAAAGCTACATAATTTAATGGAAGCTGAAAAAATAAATTTTAATGATATAAAAAAAACACTAAAAAATATAAATCGTGTAAGTGTGCATGTTGTTGGTGATAGTATAGTTGATAGTTATACTAATACTGTGCCGTTAGGTGGTCCCGTTAAACATCCTCATCTTAGTTTATTAAAAACATCAGTTAAAGATTTTGTTGGTGGAGCTGCTATAGTAGCATCACACTTATCATCTGCTGGTTGTAAAACTTTTTTTACATCAGTAATAGGAAATGACAAACATGGTAAATTTATAAAAAATCAATTAAAAAAAAACAAAGTAAAAGCAAAATTAATAATTGATAAAAATAGACCTACTACAAATAAAAATACTATTGTTGCTCAAAATCAAAAACTCTTAAAGTTAGATACATTAGATAATACACCTGTATCAAATGAAATAACAAAGCAAATAAAAAAATCAATCTCAACATTGAAAACAACTGCTATAATTTTTAGTGATTTTAGACATGGAATATTTAATAAAGAAATAGTACCTACTTATGTAAAATCTATTCCAAAAAACACATTTAAAGTAGCAGATAGTCAGGTGGCAAGTAGATGGGGAAACATTTTAGATTTTAAAAATTTTGATTTAATAACTCCCAACGAAAAAGAAGCAAGATTTTCACTTGGCGATCAAGACTCGTCAATAAGGCCATTAGCAACGGAATTGTTTGAAAAATCTAAATGTAAACTATTGATACTTAAATTAGGTGCCAAAGGAGCTCTTACATACAGAAAAAGAGATTGGAAAAAAGTAGACTCTTTCTATGCTTTAGATTCATTTGTTACTAATCTGGTTGATCCTGTTGGTGCAGGAGATGCATTAATAGCTTATGCAACTTTGTCGATGGTAGTATCTAAGAATCATGCTATTACTTCAATAATATCCTCAGTAGCAGCAAGTTTAGCTTGTGAAAGAGAAGGCAATGTTCCAATAAATGTTGAGGAAATGCTTAATAAAATTAAAGAAATAGAAAAGAAAATTAAATTTGATTAAATGCCATTTGTTTTAGTTATAGGGCTAGGTATACAAGGTAAAAAGAGACAAAAGGTTTTAAATCAATTAAAAATAAAATCCATAAGCCTAGACTCCCACGTTTCTAATGCAGACTTTAAGAGAATTGATTTTATACCAAAAAAAATTTTAATTAAAGTTACTCATGTATTTATATGTACCCCATATGAAAATAGATTATTTTTTTTAAAATTTTTTATTAAATCTAACGTAAAAATTTTAATTGAAAAACCTTTAATAACTAATAATCATGAAAAAATTTTCTTAAAAAAAAATTTTAGTAAGATTAAAAAAAAATTTTATGTTGCATACAATCATAGATTTGAAGAATCGATCCAAAAATGCAAAGAAATTATTGAAAAAAAAAAAATTGGAAATTTATATTTTTGTAAAATGGTTTATGGAAATGGCACAGCTAAAAATATTAAAGAGTCTAAATGGAAAAATAGCGGTAAGGGTGTTATAATGGATTTACTCCCACATCTTTTAGATTTATCTTTTTTTATATTTAAATCGATACCCAAAAAAATAAATAGATATTCGAAATTAAATTTTGAAAATAAGTCTCCAGATTATTTTGAAATAGAAACAGAAATAAATAAATTAAATATTTCTTTAAATACTTCTTATTTATATTGGAGAAATAATTTTAAAATTTTTATTGTAGGTAGCAAAGGTTTTATTGAATTGACAGGATTACCAAAATGGGGAATATCAAAACTTAAGATAGGAAAAAGAAAACTTCCATCAGGAAGACCTCAAATTAAAAACTATAGATATAAATCAGATGATTTGACTTGGAAAAAAGAAATCAATAATTTTATTTATGGTAATCATAAAATTATTGAATTAAAAAAAGATTTAGAAATATTTAATTTCATAAAAAAATGTTAAAAAAAATTGGTTTTTATGGTCTATCTCATTTAGGACTTTGCTATAGTGCAGCTTTTGCAAAAAAAAATTTTAAAGTTACTGCTATTGATGAAGATAGAAATAAAATTAACAAACTTAAAAAAAACATAATAGATGTTTTTGAAAAAGGTTTATTAGAAATTTTAAAAAAAAAAAATATTTTATACTCTAATAAAATAGATTTTTTAAATAAATGCGAAATAGTTTTTTTTACTAATGATGTAAAGACAAACAGCAAAAATGTCTCAAATATTATTGAAATAAAAAAAAAAATTATAAAATTAGATCAAATTCTAAATCCAAATATTTCTCTAGTTATCCTATCTCAGGTACCACCAGGATTTATACGATCACTGAAATTAAAAAGAAAACTCTACTACCAAGTAGAAACTTTAATATTTGGTGATGCCATCTCCAGAGCATTAAATCCAGAAAGAATTATACTTGGAAAAGAAAATTCGTCTATTTCCCTAGATAAAAATTTAAAGCAAATATATCGAAAATTCAGCTCAAATATCCTTGAAATGAACTATGAATCAGCTGAATTGGCAAAAATATCAATAAATTTGATGCTTATTTCCTCAATTATGACTTCAAACTTTATTTCTTTATACTGTGAAAAGATAAATGCTAATTGGTCAGACATAAAAAAATCATTACAGCTAGATAAAAGAATAGGAAAATTTGCTTATTTGAATCCATCCCCTGGTTTGTCAGGAGGAAACTTGGAAAGAGATTTAATAAACGCAAACAAATACTTTAATTATAAAAATGTCCTTAAAAGTTGGATAAATCTTGATAAAAAAATGAAAATGTGGACTGTAAGATTAATTAAAAAAAATCTAAAAAAAAAATCTAAAATACTAATATCTGGTATGACTTATAAAAATAATACTTTAAGTGTAAAAAATTCATTGTCATTATTTTTGATCAAAAAACTTCATAAATTTTGCAATATGACTATCCTGGAAAAAAAAAATTCTCAAAAATTTTTTAAAAATATAAAATTTATTGAAAATTTAAAAAAAGATAAAACAAAATATGATTGTATCATTTTTGTAAATAATACTTATAAAAAAAACTTATTTAAATCTTCATTTAACAAAGAAACAATATTTATTGACCCATATAATTTTTATAACAGTTTTAAAATTTATAAAAATTATTTTTCAATAGGCAATAATAAATGAGTATTATTATACTAGGATCAAATGGATTTGTAGCCAGCTCACTAAAAAATTATTTAAAAAAGAAAAAACAATTTTTTTATTCTTTAGGTAAAAAAGATATAAATTTTTTAAAAGAAACATCTACTAAAATTTTTAAAAATTTTTTAAGAAATAAAAAAAATTATACAATCATAATAACCGCAGCAATAGCTCCTGCAAAAAATTTACAGAATTATACTGATAATATAATTATGATTAAAAATATAATTAATTCAATAGATCTTAAAAAATTAAAAAAAATAATTTATATTAGTTCAGATGCAGTTTACACTGATACTAAAAAAAAAATAACAGAAAAAAGTGTAACAAACCCAACTTCAATACATGGCTTAATGCACTTGCATAGGGAAACCTTACTCAAAAATTTTTTCGATAAAAAACTTTTAATCATTAGGCCAACTTTACTGTATGGTAAATATGATACGCACAATGGATATGGTCCAAATCAGTTTATGAGAAACTTAATAAAAAATAAACGCATATATTTATTTGGAAAAGGTGAGGAAAGGAGAGATCATTTGTACGTTTTTGATTTGGTGAAAATTATTAGCCTAGCAATTGAGAAAAATATTAGTGGAGTTCTTAATGCAGTCACATCAAAGGTTATATCTTTTCACAAACTAGCTAATTTGGCTAAGCAAATTACTAATAAAGGACTTAAAATTAAATATTTAAAAAGGAAAGGTCCCATGCACCATTTAGGTTTGAGACGATTTGATAATTCAAAAATATATAGTAATTTTAAAAATTTTGAATTTTCAGATTTGAATGATAATTTAAAGAAATTTTTATGAAATTTTCGGACTATTTAGCTAGTTATTTATATAAAAAAAAATTAAGGAATATTTATTCTGTTACAGGCGCAGGATCTATGCATTTTAATGATTCAATTGGTTCTCATAAAGGTTTAAATGTTACCTATGTTCACCATGAGCAAGCTGCCGCCATGGCAGCGGAGGGGGAAGCTCGAATAACTAGGTTACCAGGTGTTGTAAATGTTTCAACAGGCCCAGGAGGTACAAACGCATTAACGGGTGTAGCAGGTTCTTGGATAGATTCTATTCCAATGTTAATAATTTCTGGTCAAGTTATGAAAAAAGATATTGGAGCTAGCAAAGGTTATAGACAGCTAGGTGTTCAAGAAGCAAATGTAATTGAGATGGTAAAACCTATTACAAAATTTAGCATAACATTAAAAAATCCATACGATATAGAAATATTATTTGATAAGGCGATTAAACTTTCAACTGAAGGTAGGCCGGGCCCTGTTTGGATCGAGATCCCTCTTGATATACAGTCATTTAATTTAGATTTAAAAAAAATAAAAAAAACTAATAAATTAACAAGTTTTAAAAAAGTTAATAATAAAGAAATAAATAAAAAAATAATTAGTTTGATTTCAAAATCCAGAAAACCACTTATAATAAGTGGTTATGGAATTAGGTCTGCAAGGGCAGAAAAAGATTTAATTAAATTTATAAAAAAAACTAAAATTCCTCTTGTAACTTCATGGAATACAATTGACATACTAAACTCTGACTCAAATTATGTAATTGGAAGAAGTGGAGTTTTTGGTGATAGAGCAAGTAACTATGCTGTTCAAAAGTGTGATTTATTAATTGTTTTAGGATCTAGGATGTCAACAGCACAGGTTGGGTACATGGATGAAATGTTTTCACCAAATTCAAAAAAAATTTATGTTGATATTTGTAAAAAAGAATTAGAAAAACCTACTTTTAAAGCAAACATAAAAATTCACCAAGATGTAAAGCTATTTTTAAATGAAATAAATAAAGATATCTCAAGATATAATATTAAAAATAAATTTAAATTATGGACTGAAAGAGTTTTGTATTTAAAGAATAAGTATAAGAGTGTAAATGAGCATCAAGAAATACAAAAAAATTTTTCTAATTCTTTTAGATTTATTGATTATTTAAGTAAAAAGTTATCAAATAATGATGTAGTTGTTACTGACATGGGCACAAGTTTTACTTGTACTATGCAATCATTTAATGCAAAAAATAATCAAAGACTTTTCACATCAAGTGGTTTAGCATCAATGGGTTATGGATTACCAGCTTCAATAGGTGCGTGCATAGGTTCAAATAAAAAAAGAACAATTTGTATTACTGGAGATGGTGGTTTGATGTTTAATTTGCAAGAACTACAAACTGTATTTCATTATAAATTACCGATCAAAATTTTCATTATAGACAATGATGGCTATTTAACTCAAAAATTAATGCAGATTAAAAATTTTAAAAGATATGTTGGGGCACACCCAGGTAGTGGAGTAAGTTGTCCAGATTTCAGAAAAATTGGTAAATCATTTAATTTTGAAACCTCATTTATTAATACAGATTTTTTGAAAAAAAAAATAATTCCTAAAATTTTAAAAAATAATAAGCCACATATTTGCATAGTTAAAATTCATCCTATGCAACCATTAACACCCAGAGTTGTAATGAAAATGAATAAGGATGGAAGTTTTGATCGAACTGGTTTGGAAAATGTTGCTCCATTACTGGATGAAGATGAACATAATAAAAATTTGGAGTTCCTAAGTTTTTAGAACTATTTAATACCTAGCGTTTTTGCTGTGGTAAAAAAATAATCTCCTTTGTAATTCACTTTTTTAAAAAATTTTTTCCAATCAGTGGAGTTAAGAATTACTGTTGACAAAGTTGACCATTGTAAAAACTTTTTTAAATCATTTTCTGATTCATACGAAGCAAGTGTGATAAATATTTTATTTTTATTTTTACTTACTCTGTTCATTTCAGAAAAAATTTCTATTAAATCACCAAAATTGTAACTGTAAATTGATGATATAGCTAAAATACAGTCAAATTTTTTATTAGAGAAAGGAATTTTATTATATTTAGCAATTTTTATATCATTTCGTACATCTGGTTTGCAATTTTTGATTGGATATAAATGATCCTCTATTCCATAACATTTGATACCTGGAACTAGTTTTTTTAAATCACTTAACAGAAAACCTTTCTTACAACCTATTTCAAGTACAGTAGAATTTTTAGTTAAATTATATTTTTTTATAATTTTGGGTAAAATATTTAACCATCTCCCATCATATTTAAATCCACCATAGCCGTTTTTTCTACTGCCATCATAAAATTCTTTATCTTTTTCCCATGCAATAAACCTTTGATTTAAAGTTATTTTTTTTATCTTTCTTTTCGTATTATTTTTAAAATATAAAAAATCTAGTTTTGGCATTTATTAAAATTCTTTCATATAGCGTTTTAAAACTTTTTCAACTGAAGTACTTCTATATTTCATGACTTTATTAATTTTATTAAGAGGTATGATAACACTTTTTTTATCATTTCCTTTATTAGTAATTGTTGAAGTAGAATAGAAATATTTTTTTATAATAGATATAATTTTATCCATTTTAATTGGTTTAGAAGCAGCCAAATTATATGTTCCATTTATAATTTTCTTATTCTTAATATAATCGATAAATTTTGAAATTTCTTTAGTATCAACAATACTATTAAATTTTTTGCTTAAGTTTTTTATCTCTATATTTTTATTATTTTTAATTTTGTTTATAAGTATATTAATCCACGGTCTTTGTTGTTTGCTATTCAAACACAATACTCCTGGTAATCTTAAATTTATAACATCTAATGAGGAGTCTTCAAAAATCTTTTCTCCTATGTATTTTGTAATTGACAAATAGCTGCTTGAAATTTTTTCAGTTTTTTCATCTAAATATTCTTGATTGACCAAAGAATGTATACTAATTGTAGATAAGTTTATTATTTTTATTTTTTTATTTTCGAAGCATTCAATAATATTCATTATTGATATTAAGTTAGAGTCCAAATATTCATATATATTTTTTTTCTCTGAAAATTCGTGAGTGGCTATACAATTTATAATCAAATCTATCTTTTTATTAAATTTAAATTTTTTTGAAAAATCAATTTTTCCTGTAATTACTTTTTTATTTTTTATTTTTTTTTGAGATCGAGAAAATGCATAAATTTTATTTTTTTTTGAAAGATAATAAACTAAATCTCTTCCTACTTCACCAGAGGAACCACAAATTAAAATATTCATTTATTTACTTAGTGGAGAACTAGTATTTCTATTTTTAACTAAATCACTTTCAGGACTATATAATCCACACCACCACCTTCCACTGTAATTTTTATTTGAAGATTTTTTAACAGATTTAACTGGATTAACCGCATGTTTCATTGATGCATAAAAAATACCCACATCACCTTTTTCAATAAAGTCTTCGATATTTATTTTTTTTCTACCTTTAAAGAAATATGTACCACCGGAAGAATAATCAACACCTTTTTTACTCATGTAAATACTAATTATTATTCTTTGGTTTGTGGGGTCATGAAAATGGGGTTCTATAAATCCTGAATTTTCAGGATATCTTACAATTTGCACCCTATCTACAACACCATCTTTAGGGAGATTATTTAAAAATGAATTTTTTTCTAATCCGCCTAATTTTTTTATTAAGCTCCAAATAGTATCAAAATTTTTCCATATTTTTAATTTATCTTTATTCCATCTAAAAAAATAGTACGAGTCTCTCACAGCAACAACTGAATATTTTTTTGCAATTTTTTCATCAATTCTTCTCCAAAAATTAGGACACTTTTTATTCATTTTAAAAAAACGTGGCTTATCATTTTTTGAAACATTAATTAACTCTGATTTTAAAAATTCTATATATTTTTTTGAGATAGCACCTTTAATTATATATGGATCACCCGAATATAAATTCTTAATTAATTTCATTATTTTTGATTTATTTTTTTCAGGTTTGCTGAATAATTCAAAAAATGTTTTTGAAGCTATTATACGAATTTTTCTAAGTTCTTTCGGTTTTTTATTTTTTTCAATAGATTTCCATAATTTTTTAATAAAATCTTTTTTTTCTAAATTTTGCATTATTAAACAATCAAATTATATTAATTTTATTATTTATCAATTTTAAACATTTATATTTTTATTATTTATTTTTATAGAATTTGTTTATTATTTTGCAAACATAATAAATATGTTTTTTTGAAAGATTTTGGTGATGTGGTAAAGCTAAAACTTTTGATGCATAAAATTCTGATTTTTTTAAATCTCTTTTTAATTTTATTCCTTTAGAGGCCACATGTTTGTGTAGAGGTTTACCATAATAGACAAGACTTTGTATTTTATATTTTTCCAAATATTTTTTTAATTCGTCTCTTCGTTCACATAATGTAATAAACATTACATAAGAATTTATTTCATTTTTTTTATCAGGAATGATTTTAACTTTCTCAGTCTTAAGAAATTTTTTATAATAATTAATATTTCTTTTTCTTTTGGCTATAACATTTTTTAATTTCTTTAATCTATAACTTATCACTTCTGCATTAATAATATCCATCCTAGAATTCACTCCAAATATTTTTACATTATCCCTTCCTGCTAATCCATGATTTCTATAAATTTTAATTTTATTATAAATATTTTTATTATCTGTAGTAATGAAGCCAGAATCACCAATGCCATTTAAATTTTTGAGAGGATGAGCTGAGAAAGCTGCTACTTTGCTAAATCTTCCTGCGTGCTTTTTTTTATAGTAAGACCCCATTCCTTGTGCAGCATCTTCTATGATTTTTAAATTATATTTTTTTGCAATTTTTGTGATTTTATCCATATCACACATTCTACCTGTCCAATGAACTGGCATAATTATTTTTGTTTTTTTTGTTATTAATTTATCGATTTCATAAGGGTTAATGTTTAAATCCTCATTTACGTCTGCAAATACAGGGATTGCTCCCAAGTGCACAATAGCTCCTGCAGATGCAACAAACGAAATTGCACTTGTAATAACTTCATCACCTTTTTTAATTCCACAAGCCCATAAACTCATCATCAGCGCATCTGTGCCCGAGTTAAGTCCTAAACAATATTTTGATCCAGTGTAATTAGCTATTTTTTTTTCTAGATTTTCTAATTCAGGTGTTAGAATTAAATTACCTTTTTTTAATGTTTTATCTAAAATTCTAATTATTTTATTTCTCTCATCAGAGTATCTTGCTCTTAAATCAATTAGTTCAACCTTATATTTCATGATTATTCGTAAAATTCTTTGATGCAATTTATTAAATAATCTTGTTGTTTTTTATTTATAAATTGGTGAACTGGAAGTGTGAGCAACATTTTAGCTTGTTTATCAGAATTTAAAAATTCATTTTGGTTTCTTTTTAAATTAAATTTTATAAAAGCAGGTTGTTTATTCAAACCTTTTGGATAATGTATTTTTACTTCTATTTTTTTTTTTTTCTAAAAATTTTTTTAGTTTATCTCTTTTTTTGCAAAGGACCATGTATAATGCAAATGTTTCTTTAAATCCTTTTAATCTCTTTGGAGTTTTTATATAATTTTTTAATTTAAATAAATTTTTGTCATAGTATTTTGCATTTTCATTTCTTTTATTTATGACTTTATTTAATTTTTTAAGACCCCATAATCCTACAATTGATTGCAACGGCTGCATTCTATTATTTACACCCCAAATATCAATAGTATCTCTATTTATCATTCCGTGATTTCTATACTTGAGCATCCAATTATAGAATTTTTTATTATTTGTTACTACAGCACCTGCATCACCAATAGCATTTAGGGATTTTAAAGGATGTAAGCTGAACGCAGAAACATCTCCAAATGTTCCTGGAGATTTACCTTTTAGTTTTCCCCCAATACCCATACATGCATCTTCAATAACTTTTAACTTATATGATTTAGCTATTCTCATTATTTTAAACATATCAGGTGAGGCACCACCCCAGTGAACAGGTATAATAGCTTTTGTTTTTTTTGTAATTTTATTTTGAATTTCATCAATTTTTATTTGATATCTATCATCACAATCACAAAAAACTGGAATTGCGCCAACCGCTTCAATTGCTCCAACAGTTGCATAAAATGTATTAATAACTGTAATCACTTCATCTCCGGGTTTTATTCCTAAAGCTTTTAAACATAGTATTAATGCATCTGTCCCCGTATTTGTCGATACACAATATTTAGATCCAATAAATTTTGAAAATGTTTTTTCAAATTTAAAAACATATTTTCCTAACGTAAAATCAGTGCTTTTAATTAATTTTTTCCATTCATCTATAATTTCTTTAGGATTAGAAAATTCTTGTTTCAAATAGTTATAATTTACATTCATCTAATTTAAGATTTTTTTATATTTTAACTTTTGTTTGATAATGTAAAATTTATAGGTTATTAGAGTAATTAAGTAAATTCAAATTATTATGAAATATTGTTTATTAGGTGGTGCAGGTGTATTTGCACTTCATACCGCAAAAGTGTTATTAAATAAAAAAGACACAGAACTTGTCTTGTCATTAGGAAGAAATAAAATTACCAATCCAGCTTTTACTTTAAACATTGGGAATAATGACAAAAGATATATTTATAAACCATGTCATATTGTTTATGAGCAAGATGTTTTGTTTGAATATTTTGAGAAATATAAACCAGATTACATAATAAATTTCGCTGCTTTAGCTTATGCAACATCTTGGCATAAGTCATTTAGATATTATGATACAAATTTAACAGCAGTTTCAAAGATAGTAGAATACCTGCTTGATAAAAATTATCTTAAAAAGTTTGTTCAGGTTGGAACATCAGAGTTATATGGTCCTGTAGATAAACCAGCAGATGAAAATCATCCATTAAATCCAACAAGTCCTTATGCTGTTTCAAAATTGGCGGCAGATATGCATTTAGAGAGCATGTATAAAGTAAAAAATTTTCCAATGAATATTATACGTCCATGCAATGGTTTTGGTTCAGGACAGTTATTGTATAGAATTGTTCCTAAAGCAGCTTTAATGTTGCTTAAGGGTCAAAAATTTCCGTTAGAAGGTGGAGGGAAAGTAAAAAAATCTTTTATGCATTGTTCTGATATAGCTGAGTCAATTTATTCTGTAACTAAAGATGGTAAAATGGGAGAAATATATAATGCAGGGGTCGATGAGCCCGCATCAATGAGAAGACTGGTTGAGTTAGTTTGCGATTATTTAAGTTTAGATTTTGAAAAATTTGTTGAAATTACAGAGGGAAGAAAAGGTGAAGATAAACAATATTGGCTTGATAGTAAAAAAATTTATAATCATACTGGATGGAAACCAAAAATGTCTCTTGAAGATGGAGTAGCAGAAACTGTTGATTGGGTCAAAAACAATATTGAAGACCTTGATAGAGAAGAATTAAATTTTACACT
>Ga0233432_10004825_pt1 | contig 11870 bp, 12 predicted proteins | sample SI_122_August201_6_FD_179870 | JGI IMG/M metagenome (GOLD analysis project Ga0233432, IMG submission 179870) | Seawater microbial communities from Saanich Inlet, British Columbia, Canada - SI_122_August2016_10_MG | ecosystem: Environmental > Aquatic > Marine > Inlet | place: Canada: British...
TATTAATAGTAGATACTTATCATGATGGGGCTTATTCTAAATGGTTTTTAACACAGAAAAAATATTTTAAAATTGCTAGTATTGGGTTTATTGGGTTAAGTTTGTATGTTTTTATTAAAAAATATCCACTTTCTTCACAAAAATTACTATTACACGGTTCCAATGTAATTCGATATTTACCAATCGATCATAACACACGAGATATGATTACTCCTATATTTGATTTAACTAATTCCAATAAAATAATTGAAAATTTAACAAGCACACCACAACAAAAGCGCATGATTAACTCTGGGTTTGGAACTAGTAAACGCAGTGTAAGTGAAACCAAAAAAAAATATGTAGCATCACAACAAAATTGGATGTGTCAATATTGCGGAGAACAATTAGACGCAACATTTGAGGTAGACCACAAAGTTGATTTACAATATGGTGGCTCAAATCATGTAAGTAATTTAGCGGCGGTATGTAGAAAATGCCACGCACAAAAAGGTATGATGAATAAGTTACAGTAACCCGATATTTTATAGATTATTTAATATAAATAATATATAAAATATATAAAATATATAAATACAATGTCTAGTAATAATGATAAAAAATATAATGAAATGATGAAAAATGAAGAAAAACTACAGCAAAAAAAAACTACAGGTATTATTGTAGGTGTTATATCGGGTGTTGTTTTGCTTGTTCTTTTATATAGATATGGTTTTTCAACAATAAAAAATAAACTATTTGAAACAATTCAAAGAGTGTGGAATTTTATAAGAACAAGTGTAATAACAAATATTACAGTAAAGTGGAATGAAATACGACACCCTACTAATACATTAACTACTATTATGGTAGGTTTTGCTTTAATCGTGGGTGGATTTTTAATTGGCACACTTGTAAATATGGCAAATAACCCGTATAGTGGATGGAATACACTAGCAATGTGGATAATAGGAATATTAAGTGTATTGGTTGGTATATTTTTTAGAATACGATATACAAATCCGGTAATGTTTACGGGTAAAAGTAGCACATTTGGTAGCCAACTCAACAGTATATTAGACATAATTAAAAGCAACTCTAAGACTGCTGCGGTTATATCTTCAATTATATTGGCAATTATAATATTTGCGTTGATTACATTATCAAGTGATAAGGCATTTGTAACTTCATCTTCGTTTGTATTTGGATTTATATTGATAGGAATAATGTTCGCAGCATACGCACTTATAACAAACAGTGAATTTTACAAAAAAATAAAACAATTTCAACCATTCCACTTGATATTTAATTTGATATTTATTATCCCATGTATTGTTGTTCCTATTATAAATACAATATCTCAACAAATTAAAAACACTCCTTATTTTGTTTATATTGTATTACTGATTGAAATCGCAATTATTGCTTTGTATTTTTTAATTCCATTTACAGAACGACGGTTTTACTTTATTTTAAGTAATAAAAAAACAAATAGTGACGACTTAAACGAAATATTAGAAATGAATCGCAAAGAAAAAGAACGACTAACAAGTAGTGTTTTTAATTTAAAAAAAAGTTTATTTAAAAGATCGTCTCGTCCAAATGTTAAATTTATGAATGCACAAGGGGTAAATGATACTTGGGAAGAATTGTTTAGGTTGTATAGTGAAAATGAATCAAATGAAGTTGTAAAAAGTCGTTTAATAGAACTAGAATTATGCACCAATGATCCATCTACCGATTGCGACGAACACATTGAATACATAAAAACTACGCAAAAAGCAATAATAGAATTAGAACAAAAAATAAAAACTATTAAAACAGAAATAGCTCCAGAAGAAGATTTGGGCTTGGCGGGTGAAGGCGATGATTATGATATAAAAGAAATAAAAGACGGTATTGTGTTAAAAATGTCTCCCGTTTCTTTAAAAACCGTTACTACACCAACCACAATGGAATCTGTTAATTTATTTACCAATGTGGCAAATCAACCTAATTATTCATATAGTTTATCCTTTTGGATATTTATGCACGCCCAATTAGGCAGTGTTAAGGAATGTAATAATGTAATTGATTTTGATGGGCGACCTCAAATACTTTATTGTCCAGTATACAAAAAAATACCTGTAAATTCAGTTGTTAAATATATGCCATCAATAAAAAGCGCAAACCCCAAACCAATCGATGCGACAGTTGTTAAAGTTACACAATTGGGAAATAGAACTTACATTTATGATTTGCAAGATGTTATTAAAACAGACAGTAAAGGTAGATTAATCAAATATAAAAACATCAATGGTTCAAAAATTAAGTATGATTATCCATATAGTGTTTTAAAATTAAAATTAGGAAGTGATCCAAACACCAGCAAAGAATACATTATGCCTAATTTAAAAATGCAAAAATGGAACAATATTGTAGTAAACTTTATAGACGGGACATATGATTTGTTTGTAAACGGCACTCTGGTGAATAGTTTTCAAGGAGCGATGGAAGAATTTAAGTATAAATCAATAAATATAGGAGAAGACGGCGGGGCAAGTGGTGGTATAGCAAATATTGTTTACTATAAAAACTATTTAACAAAACATAAAATATTAACAAATTATAATTTATTAAAAAATAAAAACCCACCCGTTATAAGTGATTTGTTAAAATATTAAATTTACAACTATTAATTATAATTTACAACTATTAATTATAATTTTCTAACTATTAATTATATTATGGACATCAAAAAAATAATTTTTGGAGCCGTTATACTAGTAATATTATATATATTTTACACAATGGTATTTTCAGATAAAAGTAAAAGTAGTTTGGTTAAAATGCATAGTGCATTAGACAATGAAGACACTATACAACACACCAGTTTATATGGAAGTGGAAGCACCGACTATACTTATAGTTTTTGGATTTACATAAATGATTATAATCAAAACTACGGTGAAAAAAAGATGATATTAGAGCGTAAATATTCGCAGACTGACCAAGGTGTATATTATTTTCCGCAAATATATTTAGGAGAAAATCAAAATGATATTCATTTTAAAATATCAAAACCTGGTGCAACAGTAAACTCTCCAACAAAAAAGGAGGATTGCAGTGAGAAGAATATGGATTTTCAGAATAACAAGTGTGTAATTCGTCATCATGAAATTGTGGTTCAAAATATCCCATTGCAAAAATGGAATCATGTTATCATGACTAAATCTGGTTCAACTATTGACATTTACATTGATGGTAAATTAGTTAAAACAAGTATAATGGATGGCACCGCACATAAACCGGATCCAGACGCACCTATTACTTTAACGGGAAAAATAGAAGAAACAACTGGGTTTGCTGGATATTTATCGAAGGTATTGTATCAAGCCGGAGCAGTAAATACACGAGAAGCATACCAAATGTATAAAGACGGATATGGTGAAGGAGGAATCGGAAGTTTTTTCAACCGTTTTAAACTAAAATTTGCTTTTATGCAAGACAATCAAGAAAAAAGTAGTATTATTTTGTAATTAATAGATTTCTTTCTATGATAATGATAATGATAATTTTATAATTAATTTATAATTAATTTATATAATTAATGTGGCTATTAATATCAACGATTTTAATTAGTTTAATTTATATAAAGGCTGGTTTTAATAAAATCAACAATTTTACATCAAACGTTAAAGGATTAAAAGAAATGTTTCCTGTAAAAACATTGCCAAATAAATTTTATGAATTAGCAATTATATTAGTTATTATAATTGAAATTGTAGCACCTTTGATATTAATATTATCTAATTTTGTTCCAGTATTATTAAGCGTCACTCGTGCTGCTATTTATTCTTTAATTATTTTTACTATTTTGGCAACACTTTTATATCACAGCAAGGAAGGTTTAATGAAACTAATATTTGATAAAAATTTAGCGATAATAGGTGGTTTAATGGCAATGTCTACTCTGTATTAATTTATTATTATCTTTATTTCTTATAATACTATATATAAATATGAATCCTCCAAACCCAATGCAAAATATAAATATAGGCCAACAAATGGAACGAGCTAGAGACGCCGCGCAAAATACAGGAGAAGCGGTTGCGCAAACCTTTACATCGGTTACTGGAAATTTAAAACAAACAACCGATGATTTATTTGATTCATTTAGAAATAATAGATATGTATCTGGAACCGCTGATTTTCTAGAATCTAATTCAGCCATAGCGAAAATCGCTTTTTTACTTATGATTTTAATATTATTTACTTTTGTTTTAAGATTAGGCACCACATTACTTCAACGCATATATTCTCCTTCCCCTGATCCATTTTTAATTAAAGGTATGAAAAGAGGTAATCAATCGTCAATGATACTACAAAACACAAAGTTTGATGAATCAATTACATTAATGCGATCTAAAAACGAAGATGGAGGTGTTGAATTTACTTGGAATACTTGGTTGTTTTTAGAGACGGTCGATGACAAGTATCAAAACATATTTCACAAGGGAGATAAAAATGCCACACCTGATAACATTGATAATATTATAAATAATGGACCAGGTGTATATGTTCGCAAAAACAACGACCAAGCTGAATTAAGAATTTTAATGAGCACATTTGATAATCCTAGAGGAGCAGACATCTCAATTCCTAACATTCCTATTCAAAAATGGTTAAATTTAACAATCCGCGTTAAACATAAGCACATGGACATTTATGTTAACAATAATATTGTTCATAGACATATATTTGAAGGTTCTCCACCAAAGCAAAACTATGGTAATGTATATGTGTCATCGCAAGGTGGATTTAGTGGGTTAATATCAAATCTTCGCTATTTTAGTCGTGCAATTACAGGTATTGAAGTTGGAAATATTGTAAAACAAGGACCCAATCTTCAATCGGCCGGTGACGATGCTTTAGCTACAAATCCTCCATACCTTTCTATGCGTTGGTATTTACCTAACTATGAAAATAGAAATTAAACATGAAAAATAAAGCCATATAATTGATTTAAATATTCACAAATATATATATTTATGAATATTTCGTTTCGTTTTTTTGATAAGGAATCATGGAGTATTTATGGTGTTCATAAAACTTTTTTGATATTGATGTTTTTTATTTTATTAAAAGTAAACCTTACCCCTACTATTTTAATATTTATGTCATTATTGGCAATGATGGAAGGGCAATTATTTGATAAAATTATATTTACTGGATTTTTAAATTTACTTGTTTACCGTGGTTCATATGAGTGGATGTATGAAAGTATATTGTTTGTTATATCTATTATAGCAATCCACTTTGTTCCCCAAAATAACATGTTTCAACAAATGTTTGAAAAAAGCATATTATTATTATGGGTAAATAGAATCGCGTCTTTTTTATGGATGAGTTATATATTATATAAAATAATATACTTGTTTATCAAATAATGTCAATCGCAAGCATGTTAGTAAATAACAAAATAGAAAACAATCAGTCAATCGATACTTTAAATACAAAAGTAGATAGTTTAAGTAAAACAGTAGATAATTTACAACAATCAGTAAATGATTTACATAGTAAAGTTGATAAAATGATAGAAATGTTACAGGTTGATATTAAAGAAGATTGTCAAAAAATGGCAGAACATATAGATTTTATTGAAAATGTATACGATAATGTTAAAAATCCACTGGGATATTTATGTAATACAGTAAAAAAGTTTACAGGAGGTAGTACACAATACACTTTGGAAAGCAATAATTATAATTTATTAAACGATGATGTTGAATATAATAGTGATTTTAGCGATGATGAAGGAGACGGTGTTTTAACCTGATTAAATAATACCTTTATAATTTATACTTTTTATTATAAATTATATCTTATTAGTTAATTATTAGTTAATTATTAGTTAATTATTAGTTAATTATTAGTTAATTATTAGTTAATTATTAGTTAATTATTAGTTAATTATTAGTTATTTTTTAAATATGGGTTGATGCATACATCCATGGTAGGAAATACTTTACCAGACTCGCACACATCATCTTTGCTTGTTTCAACGCATCTGCGGTTTCCATTTTCACTTCCAATATAGCAAAATGCTTTATTTCCAGTTGCCATATCCGTATCGACTGCACTTACTTTACTACTATAAAATTGGTTGTTTTGAGATTTATTTAATCGTCTTTTTATTTGTTGTTCGGGTAAATTAATTACTTGTAGTGCGGTTCCTTCTGCTACATCTAAAGCAACATCTCCACCTTGTTTTGTTGTGGAAATCAACGACTTTGTTCCTTCTGCTCCTCTCAACAATGATATACCTAAATATTTACCAAAAATATCCGTGCCTTCGGATAAATAAGTAAAAATATTAAGACCCATTAATGCTAAAAACAAAACAGCAAATATAATTTTAACATAAAACCAAGCATTGCCTCCGGATGAGCTACTCATAGGTTGATTAAATGGTGCACTAGCTGTTAATGATGGTGTGATTGTATCACTAATATTGCTTTCCATATACAAATAGGTCATATAAAATAAATAAACTTATAACAAATATGATATTAATAACAAATATGGTGTGCTTTCACCATATTTGTTATTTGTAAGTTGGTTTATTAATAAGTTAATTTTATGTGTTTGCTTAATTAACAACCGCATTTGTCATCGGCTCTGCTGATGATCAAACGCATGATGTAGGGGCTTCTACCGACGCGCGTAGGGACTCCCGATTTCATGTTTCCACCCGTGGTTCCATCATCTGCGCGTATTGCTCGAAGTCGTCTTGGTCTGTATGAAGGCATTATATACTAAATAAATATATTATTTTTCGCTTCTGGGAATTAAATTTGTTAAACTATTCATTTTTTCCAATCGTTCTATTGTTTTTTCTAAATTACCCGAGTTATAACTGTTATTAAATAAATAATCTGTATTGGGTGTGATTTCATTTACTTTTATTTGCTTGTAAATTACATTAATTTTCTTTTTAATTTGTTCTATTAATTCAGAGTTGTTGATTATTTTAACAGAGTTGTCGACATATTCGGTTAACAAAGCAACACAATAAAATATTAAATATTTTCGTTTTTTTTTAGCGCCACTAGAATAACGCAAACAAAATAGTTGATTTATAGCATTAATTATTTTAACAATTCCTTTATTTCTACTTTTGGCTTCTTCCATAATTAAATCCCATATAATCCAAACAATATCTTTTTGAAACTGTGGAGCGACACTATATGTTCTTCTTGCACCAAAAAACACTAAATTATTTTCTTTTTTTGATAATGTTTCAAATCCAAGCAGCCATTCAATCCAATAAATGCTTTTTGCCATGTTTTTGATATTGTTTTTCATATTAAAAGCCAATTCATTAAGTGCTATAAACATTTCTTTTGGATCTTCATTGTGAAACACATTTTTAGCATATTCTAAACTATCTGCTTCTAACTTGTATGAAATACGCAATATATTGTATTCTTCTTGAGGTATTTTTGGCACATCAAATGAATTTTTTTTTCTAGACAAACACATAACGCACATTATTTCTGCAAATAGTTCTCTTATTTTTAAATTATTACGCATTTTAATTTCGTTGTCTAAATACCCATTATTTAGCATTTCTTTAAAGTAGTTAAGTCTTAACTCTAAATAAATAGACAGTTTAGGATTACCGATGTGGATATGCTTACCTAATAACAATAAAATAATCTCCCATAAATCCACAAAATGACCGCTACATATATATTCAGCACTCCAATAACAAGACTCTTCTAATTTATTATATAAAATCGCATTTACTAATTGTTTTCTTACTTCTGTTTTTTTAAATTGTGAAAATGTTATACCTGAAAACTCTTTCTGTGTTCTTTTATCATTAATATCATAATCGTTCATTAATAATTACATTTCATATAAAAAAAATACCAATAATACATATATGACAACTTCATTTACAGCATTTTTCAATAAATTATTTAAAGGTTTAAAAAAGATTCCTAAATTATTTATTAAGTTACCATTAATACAGAAATTATTAGTATTGTTGATAATTGCATTTGTGATAACAAGTTATACTTTTAATAAAAAGGAAGGGTTTGAACAAAGTGCTGATTTTATAGTGAAAAAAGGCAACGATGTATATGATGATTTTTATAGTTCTATTTACGATGATTTAGTATATGATGAAATAAAAAATGATTACGAGGTAGTTAATTTAAAACGAGTTGGTAAAATAAATGAAGATTCAGTTGTGATTGATGTTGGTTGTGGAAGAGGGCATCATGTAAGTCATTATAGTCAGCAAGGTATAGAAGCCACTGGGTTGGATATATCTCCCAGTATGATTAAATTAGCTAAACAAGAATATCCAGAATGCAACTTTAAATTGGGGGACGCATTGGATTCTTCTAATTTTCAACATAATGGTGCCAGTCATATTTTGTGTTTATACTTTACCATTTATAGTATAGAAGATAAGGCGCGGTTTTTTAAGAATTGTTTTGATTGGTTACAACCAGGTGGTATGCTAGTAGTTCATATGGTAAATAGAGATATGTTTGACCCAATCATTAATTCGGCGAACCCACTTACATTGGTAAATGCACAAAAATATGCTAAAAAACGCCTCACTAAGTCAGTAGTGAAATTCAAGGATTTCTTATATAAAGCAACCTATGTTTCAGATAATGATAATGACATGGCTTATTTTTATGAAACATTTAAAGATGATGCTACTAAAAATACAAGAAAAAACGAACATAATTTATATATGGATTCACAGCGTGATATTTTAGCATCCGCAAAGTCGGTTGGCTTTATAATGCATTCTAAAATAGATATGGTAAGTTGCCAGTATGAATATCAGTATTTATATTTCTTGCAAAAACCAGAATAAAATATTAATAATAATTAATAATAATAATTATTAATAATAATTAATAATAATAATAATAATAATAATATAGATAATTCGTCTTCTCTCCCAAAATTTAATAAAAATAAAAGTAAATTACCCATATAACAAATGGATTTGTTTTTAATTATAAAATATATGATAATGTACTTTATACTTTTGTATGTGTTATTTATAATTTACTTTAAACTTCGTTACCCATTTTGGTCCAAACAACCTATTTTTTATTATCATGATGTTAAAACCCTATTTTTTCCACAAGGAATAATCGAAACATCTCTCCCCAATTTCTTAAATAAAGTAAATAATTCTATTGATTTTAAAAATGTAGAATCACTATCTGAAAAGGAAATTACAAATTTAACATTACTATTAAACAATCATTTTATGACAGAACCACATGAAAAATACATTCCATCTAGCGATTTTATAATGGACCATCTTATTTGCAAAAACATACCGTCAAATGTATCACTTTATTATGAAAAAGTATATGGAGATTTAATAGGTCTTATGACATGTGCTAGTAAAACAATGTATGCTAAAGACACACAACTAAACATTGGATATATTGATAATTTGTGTGTAAATAAAAAGCATAGAGGTAAAAATATTGCTGGTAAATTAATAGAAAATCATTATGTTAGGGAGAGATACTTGAAAAAATTAGATGTGTTTTTCTTTAAACATGAGGGAACATCAAGACCATTTGTTCCTCTTACAATTTACAATTGTTATTTTTACGATTTAAATCAATTTCCTAAAATACACCTTACACAGCGTAAACTAAATACTGTATTGATTGGAGAAAGCACCCTATCAATATTATATGATTTATATAACTATTTAACAACAAATGTAACAATGTCCAATAATAGATTTACTTGTTTAATAATGGACGAGTATAAGCATATGTCTTATTTAATAAAAAAACAGCATATATTTGTGTTTGCTTTAATGGAAGAACAAACCGCAAAAGCTTATTATTTTTTTAGAAACAATCACACCACATATGATGGAGATTTATCTGTAGAATGTTTTGCGTGTATTAAAGTAAACACGACGCTTAAAGATAACAATAACAGCAACAGCAACCGCAACAACAACATCAACAACAGCAACATCAACATAGAAAATGATAAATTTAAACTGGGGTTTTATTTAGCGATTGATCATTTAAAAACAATCGATAAATATAAGGTTTTACTTTTAGAATCAATAGCAGACACTTCTACATTAATTAAAAACATAGATATACAGCCATACACTTATTCTAAATACTATTATTATTTATACAATTATGCTATGAAACCAGTTTCAAGTAAAAATATTGTAATTATTTAATTATTTAATTATTTAATTATTTAATTATTTAATTAGCTGGTTAATTGATTAGTTGGTTAATTGATGACGCTAGATGCTAACAGTTACTATTATCTAGTATATTTTCCGGCTTTTGCAAAACTGTCTACTACAAAAATAACAAATACTCCTAAAAACATATATAAAATCAGTTCTTCTGTTACCGTATTTGTTTTTTCATCTTTGTTTTCCTCTAACAAATGAATCATATAATTTAGTTTTTTCATTAAATCATCTTTACTACCGTGAACATTTGCATTATTACTTGCTGTGTCATAATAAGGCAGGTAATTATTGTAGTACTGTTTTATCTTTTCTTCAGAAACATTAATATTATTGAAAGCCTCAGGAGATACAGCAGCATCTACATCGTCTTCTTTTTTATCATTTGGGAGAGATGTTAATTCTGGATTAGGTGGAGGAGCAAAATCTGCTAAACTATCGTCTTCTTCTTCCTCATTTTTAGAATGATCCATAGAATTTAGGAATTCCATTACCTTTTTACTTGGCGTTGCCTTTCTTTTAATTGTTTTATTTCGCCTTTTTTTATTTACTTCTTCATTATTATCATTATTAGACATAAATTCTGAAAATCCTAATTGACTTGCCATACTTATAAAAAAAAGAGATAATTTTTTATTTGTTTTTATTTATATATAATGAAAAAATATACAAATTTAGTTTTACTATCTTTATTGGCTGCTTTGCTATATAAAACACCTCAATTCTTAATAGAAAGCGTATCCAGTCAAATGGGAAAACTCGCGTGGGTATCTATTATTGCTATTTCTAACTACATGCTTGATTCTGTAGCAGCGATTATTTTAGCAGTTATTATGATTACCTTATTACACCAATCTGCTGTAGAAGGTTTTGAAGGTAAAGAAAAGAAATCCAAAAAAGAAAAAACAAAGGAAACGGAAATTGAAGAAATGGAAACCATGGAAAAAGAAAAAGAAGACGCCGATAAAGAAATGGAAACCGATGATGAAACGGAAGATGAAGAAGAAGACAATGAAAGTAAAGAAGATGAAGAAGACGATGAAACCGGTAAAGAAGGGTTTGAAGTATTATCATCGACGAAAAAGAAATGCACAAAATATAATAAAGAAGGGTTTTCTGGGTTTACTGAATTACTTAAAAAATTGAAAATCCCTGTTACCAATACAAACACTACTGATTTAGATAGAGAAATTAAAGCATCGGCAGAGCGATCTACTTTAAAATCCACTATGGAATATGCTTAATTATACTATTCCTAAATAAAATAACCAAAATTAACCAAAAAAAATTACATAACAAAAATTACATAACAAAATAGCAACTATTAATTGTAAGTTAATGTAAAACATTTTATCAAACTATATTAAATAAGATGTTTGGAAATATAAATCAACATTTAGCATCACTAAACAATAGCAAGTTTTTCGCTGGTTTAGTAATGATTATGCTTAATATTGGTTCAAAATATATTACAATAGAATTAAGTAAGACGCAAGAAGAATATTTAAAAAACCATATTGCTAGACAGATATTAATATTTTCCATTTCTTGGATGGGGACACGAGATATTTTAATGTCTTTAGGACTTACTGCGATTTTCATTGTATTAACTAATTTTTTA
>Ga0233432_10004835_pt1 | contig 11855 bp, 10 predicted proteins | sample SI_122_August201_6_FD_179870 | JGI IMG/M metagenome (GOLD analysis project Ga0233432, IMG submission 179870) | Seawater microbial communities from Saanich Inlet, British Columbia, Canada - SI_122_August2016_10_MG | ecosystem: Environmental > Aquatic > Marine > Inlet | place: Canada: British...
TCATAGCTCAAGGCAAAGCTCATAGCCCATGACAAAGCCGTACGCACGGATGGCGGAACGTTGGACGTGCCTGAGCGTGTATGATGAACATCCACAGGAGTCCAACAAGTTCCTATAGGCGACATCCTAAAGGCCGCGCCCCACAACTCAACGTTAGGTGCACTAAAACATGAGCCATTCATTTACCATTTATCCTGATGATGCATTGATAATAGTTATTTTAGAAAATAAAATTTCTATCGACGAGCTCGACGAAATAGGTATCGCAGTTACAGCTCACTCTGACTACAAACATACATTTAATGGCGTATATGACTTCCGAAATGCAATAAAAACGTTTTCTCCTCAAGACATAAAAATGAAATTTTTTCACTCTAAAAATAAGTGGTCTAATAAACATGGTCGTTGGTGCTCATTAAATTCCACACCACTAGAAACAGCCCTTTCTGAATTGTATAGATTAGACATTCAACATTATTATCCATTTAATTTATTCTAAGGTATCAAAGCTGTATCTGATTACCTACATACAGACGTTAGCAAATACCTAAGTGATTGACCATCTCGCACCCTCAAAAACACCTAACCACAAAAATGATAGTATGATAACATTTAACAATAAAGCCAAGACGGATACCGGCTGTAGGCTATACAATAGCCGCTACCAAGAGATAGCATATCTGATTCATCCAGATGGGAGTATCGTCCACGAATATGGAAGCCACTGTGAGGCCAGGACTTCATGTTTTCCACAACATCAGGAGTGATAGCATGTTAAACATAACTTCTAATGATGTGAAAAATTGGTTGGCAGATAATATTGGAGAAACTTTATTCTCTCGCAGAAAATATGCATTTAATTACAATTCTAAAAAAATCGGGTGAAGAAATATTTAAAAAAGTATAGTTTAACACCCTCTTTTTAACACCCCAGGTCTGTCCCTGAGATTCTATAATATCAGAGTCTGCTGTTTCTAAGCTTACTAAAAAAGGACGAAAACTTATTGTTGTTGAAAATATTAAGTTATTAAGTTAACGATGTCCCCCTTTTCTGCTATATCTGCTTTATTTGGGCTTAGAGGGGTGAGATTTAAAGCCCTAAATGTTATTGGCCTGCGCTGTAGATTGTTTGGATTTCGGTGGCACTGAGAACCTTATTGTATACTCTGACATCATCTATTCCACCATTCATATAATTGTTCTTGCTTGCATTTTGTGCCGCTGCACCAATGTAAGCCTTAGTTACGGAAGCTTGAGTATTAAACCATAGTCCATTATTAGAGAACCCACTTCTGGGAGTTACCGTTTTACTAACGCCATCTAAATAAATTTTATAAGTGGAGCCGTCGCCCGTGAGTACAATATGGTGCCAATTACCATCGATCAATTCTGTTCGTGTTGCAGTCAAATATCCCACTCTATTCGAATTACCATCCCCTATAATCAGGCTGATTATTTCATTCGTTAAAGTACTAGTACCACCGTCTCCTACACAGAGATAAAAGAATTGATTTACGCCATCAGATAATCCAAAAACAGTCTGAGCACGATTAGAAATATTTATGTCAGTGGATGTTTTAACCCACGCAGAAATTGACCCTTGAGAATGTGATGCCATAAATGAAGCATTTGAAATATCGAGATAATCATTGTTTGCAGATAAAGTATACGAGACACCTATTGCTCCTGAATTTCCTATGGATGGCGCACCAACAAATACCCCATCATTTCCTTGACTACTTGAATCAACGGCTGTAGTCCCGCTTGTCTCATCAAGTTTCCACCAACCCACTAGATTATCACTGCCGACTATACCACCACCTTCAACTCCAGTAAAACTCTGTCCAATAACCCACCACTGCATACCATTACTAAAAACCTTCAAACTACCCATGTTTCCAGAAGAGAAGGTATAACTTTCTGAAGATTCAATTTCCCCTATCAAAATAAGCTCATTATCAGCAATAGTTTTTTTTATAGTATACATTCTCCCAGTAGCATTACTAGCTGAAGGCAAATTAAGTGTAATATTTCCAGTAGAAGTCTGACCTATAATATAACTATTACCACTCAAAGTAGTGTTACCAGTAATGATTTGAATATTATGACCAAGAGTACCTGATATAAACAAAGCAGAAGTAGCACTGCTCGAAGAACCAATACTTAATTTATCCGAAACAATCGCATTGCCTGACACATGTAAATTAGCCGCCGCTGTAGCTATGCCAATGCCCAATCCATCAGAACTGAGGGTCATTTCATTGTCGTTATTGTTCTGACCGTCGCTATTAAAATGTATATTGCCAGTGTTTGACTCTATAGCGGCACTGAGTTGAGCCCTGCTAACAACAAAGAGCAAACAAAGCAGCACAAATGCTGAGACGATCCCTCGCCTAGCAGCTCTTAACTTAGGAAGCTGGGGGGTAACATTATAGTTTGACTCATTCATATGGATTTATTTTATCATTATTAAAAGCGTGTCAATTCAAATTTAACCATACTGGCATTCCAAACATGGGTGTCCAAGGTTATTCAGGTTAATTTACAATACGATATCTGTAAAAGCTCAATAGCATATCCCCATGGTGCATCCATTGTTAAGAAAGATCTAATCCATCTAAACAAAGAAAATGGTCTCTGAGTGATCCTTTGGGGTATTCTGTGTAGAGAAGAAATTGCGTTTTCTGGAATCTTGGAATTTAAAATAAAATTATTCATTCTATTAAGTTTTCTATTTTGATCTTTAACATTCTCTACGTCTTCATATTTCAATTTATCTTCTAGTAAAAGGACTAAATTATATGCTATACATAAAAAATTCGCTTGTGATATTTTTGCATCACTATGACTAGCCCAAGATTTTTTTTCATACATTTTATTTTTAAAATCATCAAAAACTTTTTCAATATCCCATCTAGTTTTATATAGAAAAGCAATAATTCCAGGTCTTATCTTTTTTGATAAATTTGTTAGATATGAGTATGTCTTTTTTTTTAAAGGACAATAATACAGTACTCTTCTTAACTTTTCTCCATTTTTAGTTTGTACAATTTGATCAGAGATTACCCCGTTATTTATAGCATCTTCTTTTTCAAACTCGAGTTCATTTAATACAGTAAACTTTAAACCTTTTTTACTTCGACTGAGGAAATAAATTCCATTACGTTTCCATACCTCCCATTGTGGAAATTTTAAACACGCCCTATCCCACACATACAATACTTTCTCTCCTTTGCCAGCACCTTGTCGCAAAGAATCAATAGTCTGCCTTTCTAAAGCTCGAGTGTCATGTTCTCTTTTTCTATCGTCTCCGATTTCAGCTAATGCCATATGAGTCATGGCACGTGTACGCATATTATTTGTGTAAAAGTGCTGAGTTGGACGTTTTTTCCCATCAATTCTCTGATCATGTGTAGCACTTGAGTGATAATGTCCATCACCACCAAAAATATGATAACCACTAAGCTCTTTACATGTTGAAAATGGATCAGGGCAATGTTTCGTAATCAGCATTGACTGAGCAAGGCTTTTCAAGGAATGTTTTAAATACGAAAGCCTCCTTTTACTTTTTAGTGCTTCAAAAAATAATCCTACACCGATCAATTGTTGAGTTCTGTAAAACAAATTCTGAATGAAACCTCTACCACTTTTGTCCTCACTCAAAGATCGCATAATTCCAATCTTCAGCCATTCTATATCTGGGATTTCACTGCATATTCTTGAGTATGGGTTCGACTCATGTACAGCTATGACTGGTTTAAGAAGATGCGAGAACACATCGGTATTTTTTATATTTATCATTATATTATTCCTGAAGTATGTTGACTATTACTCAGAAATTTCGTCGCGACCCACACTAGTTGTCAAGTGTTTATTTAAAGACCCCGATATTGTTTTAAGGTACTTTTAGGGTTTTTGGACTAAAATCATTGCGTGAAAATGCGCATCAGTTTCGACCATTCTAAGGCTAAATCACATTGTTCTACGTTGTTTTTTATCGTAGAATCTTGGACACCCATGATTTTTAATAATTGAAAATATAACATAACGATTAAATTGTTAATTTTATTGAACTTCTGGTTAACTTGAATATCCTCACAAATCCCTACAGAAGCTTTTTCATCATTATTATTTTTTCTTTATTTTCAAACTCACTTCTAGCTGGAAGCGACAAGGAAGTCAACACCGAGCAAACATCTATCGCATCAAGATTAACTTGGTACCGATTACGAGAACTTCAGGCACAAAAAAGTAATGAAGTTGCATTCAGGTCAGGCCACACAATCTCTAGTGACGAAAAGGGTTGGCACCAAACTGCAAGCGGTCGGTTTTATTCTAGAGCAAATATTAGTCTAATTTCTGCCCTGCACCACTTTGATTATAAATCTAGACTTACAAAGGATAATGAAAATTTAAGTTCTCTTGATCTCTCATTAATAGTTAATCGGATAAACGAAGAACTATTTGCTCAAATACAAACAGGACACCACGGTAAGCCAGGACTCATACTAAACTGGGAGAAATCAGTAAAAACCGGTGCATCCTTTGGAATCACTCTAGGCAATAGAGAACCTCAAAGGACAAGCCTTTCATCTCTCAAGTTTTGTGAAAGTCACGACTTCGCTAAAGCCCAAGTATCGTTTCAATTGCCTTCGGAACTTTTTTTAATCACCGAAAGTAATTTCTTTGAGAGTCGTTTAGACTGTCCTAGCAAGGAAATAGGTCGAGGTAACAACCATTTAATGCTATTTGGATTCAGCATCACTGACAATCCAAATAGGGAATTAAAAGGGTTTCAAGGTTCTACTATGCGGTATGAAGATGTTCTAAGACAGCATTTATACCTCGCATTCTCACAACAATATAGAAGATTTAAAGCAAACAACGCTTATCTCTCAAAAATAAGTCCTGCTCGTAAATCTTATGAACAAAAAATCATACTTGAAATCGCATTACCACTAACCCCACATTTTGGATATTTCTTCAATGCTTCCATTGGGCAAGACCTTGCCAGAAGCCTTCACTTTGCTAAAATAAAAGGACTTAAAAACTATTTTAAATGGATTCCAACCCATAGAACTCAGTATCAAATCGAATATAACTTTTCAACAGAAAACACAGGAAGGTTAAAAGGAAATTTGTCTGAATTTAATTTATCAATTAATGTCAATATTTAATAAACTATTCCTTTTTAGCTTGTGCCTTTTGGTATTCAGTGGTTGTGAGAAAATCAAAAAAAACTCCTCCATGAAAACTTTAGACAATACTAAAAGTCATAAAAAAATTGCTATTGTAACCTTCGAAAGTTTAGCCCCAAATATTAAAGCTGGTGAAGACATGGCTAAATTTTGTTATAACCAATTTTTTACACAACTATATTCAAACCTAAATGGAAATGTTGGAACTCATCAATTTCGCATAATGGACGAACCTAGCCTTTCAAAAATTATGCACGACAATAAATGGACCGATCAATCTGTTTATCTACAAATTGGCATGGATAAGTTCACAGAAACACTTGGCTGTGACTTACTATTACTCGGCACTGTAAGTGAATATCATTATAAAAGAGGTTTGGGTGAAGACCCAGTGATTGGTTTACACCTTAGACTTTACGATTGCAAAACTAAAACGATTATTTGGACAGGCAGCCATAGCAGTGTGGGAAATTTCTCTTGGTTCAAAGAAGACTCTCTTAGTCGTCTCGCACAACAAGTATGTCAAACCTTAGCAAAAAAATGTTTCAGAGATTTGGGCAAACAATTAAATCATGACAGACCTAATTAAAGTACTATCCATCGATGATGAGGAACAAATGTTCTTAATCATGAAGATGACTGTTAGCCCCCTTGGATTTGAATTTGACTACGCTTCCAACAAAGAAGATATTCCTACTCTTATCAAAGAAAAGGGTTATGATATTGCTGTTATCGATTACCTCATGCCAGGTAAAAATGGATTAGAGGTAGTAGATGATATAAGATTAGCTCTTGGCAATGAATTCCCAATTGTATTTTTAACTAGTAAAGAACTCGATGAAGATGAAACAAAAAGACTCGTTAAGTTGAATTTGGATTACATGAGAAAACCTTTTCTTCCACAAATTCTTTCGGCAAAACTGAAAGAGTTAGTTTCAAAGAAATCATAAACTAAAAAGCCTTGAAAAGGCACCTAAAAGAACCCATTATAGTATATGCTATTATATGCAGCATAAACTATTTTTTCTTTATAGAAGACTTCATGTTTATTTCAATGAAGCTTCACCCCTTTCTATTTGTAACCGTTCTGTTTGCAGTTCGCTACGGTATCTGGCCAGGTACTTTCTCGGGTATATTGGGCTCTGGGATCACACTTTGGGCAGTGTTAGCAAGCAATGATTCTGTTCAGATGGAACTCATTAATGGAAAAATAGATACTCTAACCCTACCACTAGCCATCATCATTTTAGGCATTCTAATTGGCGAAGTTGTTGAAACGCGAAAGAAAAAAACTGAACACTACCAAAACGCACTTAAAAGAGAGGTTGATGCACTCATCGAAAAGAGTAAAGAAAATAAAGGCTTAAAATTATCTATTCTAGAGATTGAAAAAAAACTAGCAGGACATGGCGTTGGCATTCACGATTTCTCAAGTAATCTCATAAAACTATTCTCAATGAATAAAATGGAGATGTACACCCAAGTTCATTTTCTATTAAAAAACTTTTTGAATGTAAACAAAGCAATTATATTAATATCAAACCCAGACGCATATCACTTAAAAGGTCTTGATCAAGATGGAGAAATCGTTTCAGATGATTTAATATTAGACCTTCAACAAAACAATCTTTTCCAAATATCTCAGCTCGACAGAAAATGTGTTGCATTAACTGAAAAGATTGAAACTATTAACGAAAGGAACCTAATTAAAGAACAACCATACTATTGTGGACCAGTCGAAATGGGCGAAGAAAAAATTGATGCAATGGTTGTCGTCACAGGAATTAATTTTATCGATTTTAACATCACAAATTATAGACTCTTTGATATTATTTGTAAAACAGCTTCTCAAGCAAGAATTAGACAAGATAGTTTTGAAAAAATCAGAAGTATCTCACCCTATCACGAATTTTACTTAGTCGAACGTTCAAATTATTTTATAAAGCATCTTGGTATGTTACTAGAATATTTAGATGAAGTTGATGTTATTGTCACTGGTTTTAAATTCCAAGATCATGTAAACCAAGAAATGAAAAAAGGTTTCAATATGTTATTGGCCCAATTATGTTCAAGATTTGGAGTTCGAACCGGATATATAGAATGTATTGATAGCTTTGCCTTTTATACAGAAAACCATTCTGGAGAGGAATTAAAAAAAGAATTACTCGAAAAATACATGAACTACGGGTTTTCAATTGGGATGGCCCAAATTAAAATATGTTGTATAACAGTTAAACAAGAACATGTTTCACGAGAGTATGAATTCATCGAGTCTTTATTCGAGAAGAATTTCAACCAAACAGAAGTATCCACATACTTAGGATGACTCGAAATCAACTCAAATGGATATTGCGAATATTTGGAATCCTTTCCTTTTTTGCAATCATATTTATTTTAACTGAAAAAATAGATATAAAATCTTTTGTTTTTGAATACAACCAGACTTATCTAAAATATCATTTATATAGTTGTGTTGGATTCACTTTTAGCACATGCTTATTTTTCTTTAGTTACAGAACTATATTGATAGTCTTATCCTTTACAACGTATCTTGTGTTTCCAATCATGGCCCCAGTATTCTTTATCTGCCTGATGGTTACACTTATCTTTTCAAAAAAGCTAGAACTACTAAGTGACTTTCATGACGAAAGTGCTCCACAAAATTTAAATTATGAAAGTTCAGAAACTTTTGAAGAATCTATTCAAAAAAATGTCAATGTTGAACCTTTGGTAGAAATAATACGCAGTCACCATTTAGGCACAGACTTTAAAAGAGGTGCTATTGAGACCTTAACACAAATCTGTGATCCAGTCTCCATCACCTTACTTAAAGAATGCCTGTCTGACCCAGACACAGAAGTTAGATTCTATGCCTCAAGTGGGCTCTCTCGAATCGAAGAGGATTTAAATAAAAAGATAATAAAATACAAAGAAAAAACCTCAAAAGATGATGCTGTTGCTGAAGACTTTTTCAACTACGGAAGTGCATACTATGAATTCATATACCTAGCACTTCAAGAAAAGGATAGCCTTACCTATTATTTAAATATGGCTATCGACAACTTCCTCATTGCTTTCAAAAGAAATAAAACCGAAAAAAAATATAAAGATTCGCTACAAAAAGCATATGCAAATGCCGATCATCATGACAATTCAGACGAAATAGAAAAAGAACTTCTCGGTCAAGAAAATGATCCTGTCTACATTGCTGAAACGCTCTTCAAAGAAAGAAAAATGAGTGAGTGCCGTGATTTGCTTCAAAATCATGAAAGCAAATGGAATGTCATACAAGGTGTAAAAGAGCTTTGGAATAAGCCTCAACTTGATTAAACTATGAAAGTAGAAGACCTTATCCATAATTTAATTTCTGATGATCAGCAAAAGAGAGATTCCGTTCTTACAAAGATTAGTCTTTTCTCACAGGGAGGATCTCCTGAATTTAAATCATTTGAAAAGATAGAACTAATATCACATTTTAGAATATTAAACGATCATGATTTATTTAAAGTATGTTCTAAGTTAATTAATAGTAAAAACAAAGGCATCCTACTTGCAACGATACATCAAATAGAGCTTTATTTAAGTAGAAATAAAAGAGAAAGTTTTCTTCACATACTACTTGAGCACCAACGTTTATTCAAGTATGCGATAGCCTTAGTAAAAGCTTGGAAATCAAGACACTATGCTGACCTACTTGTCCCATTATTAAAAGTTGCTAAGCCAAAAACACTAGGATTAATTGTTGATACATTATCTGATATCGCACTCAATGCCTACCTTAGTCGGATCATACATTTAATATCTCATGAAAATGATGAATTACGAATTACCGTTGCTGAAAATGTTAATTTTAAAGGAGATGAAAAAGTCCCACCCACATTTATTGATTCTTGTTTAAAAGATACTCAAAGCAAGGTTAGACTAGCGGGGTTGCAAGGACTCTCCAAACAAATCAATAAAAAATGGATTAGTAACCTTTCCGTTTTCTTAGAAGAAAACAGCACTCAAGAAAACGAATGTGCTGAAGTTCTACGCCTGTTATCTCAAATTAATCATAAAAAAGTTATCCCAATACTAGTGAACTTTTTATTTAAAACAGATATCCAAGCATTGCGGTGGTCTTGTTATCAAGCACTCGATGGAATTGATCAAAAATATCGAATAGATTATTACAAACAACTTTTATATAATTCAGATGAACGAATTAGACCACAAGTATTTGAATTAATTGGCCATTGTGAAGGAAAAAGCACTTTCCTTTTACTCAAACGTGCTCTCAAAGATTTTGATGATCCGGGTTCAAGATCACTCATAGCTGGTGCTCTTGGTACTTGTGAATACCCTGAATCCGAACAGATTTTACTTGAGATGATGGAACTCGGAGTAGCTGAAGCTTATGGTGCTGCCTCAGCTTTAAAAAATATCGCTAAAAGTAAAGTGATGGATCACTTTGAGCATTTCCTTCTCAAAGAAAGCCTTGATGTCTTAGTAAAACAGATTATCTTACAACATATAAGTGAAGGTGCTCAATCCATGAGTGTTCCTCCTTCGTTAATTAAAATAATCGAAGATTTTTTACATCATGAAAATGATAACATACGCTATTTAGCTTTAATGGCTTTAAAAAGTATAGCTTCACCATCCTGCATTCCAGCTTTGTTAAAAATAAGCAAAGAGTCTTGGCTGACCATGTTCAGAAAAGATTGGCAAAACACTATATCTAATTGCTCAAATGGCTTTTTAAACCCTCTCCTCAAACTTATCACTGATACAGATAAAGACACCCTAGCATTTGCAATTGAGTTTATAAAGGAAAAACCACTTATCTTAAAAGAAGAAGATCTCAATTTACTCCAAAACACAAAGTCTTTTGATGATTGGAAATGGGATGAAGATTTATTACACTGTATAGATATTTCTCATAAATACGATAAATCTCTCATCTGGAGAATGTTCAGTAAAAAAGATTTACAAGATAAAATGTGTTGCTTCATAGCTCGAGGTTTCGATCAAGCCGGCCCTCACATTAAAGAATTACTCGACCCTATTATTTTAGTAAAATGTTTTAGTCGTTTTCATTCTGAAAAGCCCTTACTTCTATTAGCAAAATTAATGTCTAATTTTCCAAGCATTCAATTACTGCCACCTTTAATCCAGTATTCAGAAAATGCCGACAGTGAAACTCAATCTATTTTCAGAGCATTTGTAAGAAAAATGATTTTAAATATGGGTGGAAATGAAACGACATGAAATATTTTCTAATTTTCATTTAGTATGAAAGCTGATATTTGCTTTATTTTAGAAGGTACTTATCCCTATGTTGCAGGAGGTGTTAGTACTTGGGTTGATCAAACCATCAAAGCGAATCCTCATTTACGTTTCGCGGTCTTGCATTTAGCAGCCAATAAAGAATCAAGTACAGTATTAAAATATGATGTCCCCTCTAACGTAATAAAACTCAATATAGCCCACTTACACGAGACAAAATTAGGTTCCAAAGGGAAACCCTATAACGATAAACATACATGGGAAGCAATTAGAACTTTCTACTCAAACCTACCTAATGCCGAGCTTGCAAATTTTGAAACGATGATCAATGCCATCTTTAGAGACGATGGATTAGTAAATAGTAAATCTCTTCTATTTTCAAAAAAAACTTGGAAATTACTCATCGATTTGTATGGTGATAAAGATATTTCACTTATCGATTATTTTTGGACATGGAGATTCACACACCTCCCTCTTTTGAGTTTACTCAATGCCGAAATCCCTTCTGCATCTGTTTACCACTCCGTTTCAACTGGATACGCCGGCTTACTAGCATGCATTGCAAAAATCAAAAATGGTGGCAGGATGCTTTTGAGTGAACACGGTATATATGCCAAAGAAAGAAAGATTGAAATAAGTCAATCTAACTGGGTATATGATGAACGAAAAGAAGACTACAGAGCATCAACTAACATGGGGTTTTTTAGGCAATGGTGGATAGAAATGTTTATGGTCATGAGTAAAATTGCGTATCAATGTGCTGATGAAGTAACAACTCTTTATAGCGGAAATTATCAAATGCAATTACAGCATGGATGTCCAGCAGAGAAACTCGTCATTATACCAAATGGCATAGATACAAATGGCTACCAATCCGTCAAAGAAAAACGATACAAATACCGTGAAGAAAACCCCGATGGCCCCTTCACCATAGGCTTTGTTGGAAGAGTTACTCCAATTAAAGACGTAAAGACTTTCATTAGAGCAATTAAAATAGTTCTCGAAAGCACAAAAAACATAAAAGTTATTGTAATGGGACCGATGGAAGAAGACGAAGAATATGTTGATGAATGTAAAATACTAATCGATATGTTTGATTTAAACGATGTAATCACTTTTACAGGTCGAGTGAATGTTAAAGAATACTATCCACAACTCGATGTCGTATTGTTAACCTCTGTAAGTGAAGGCCTACCCTTTGTTATCCTTGAAGCTCATGCTGCATCAATCCCTTGTATTTCTACAGATGTCGGTGCTTGTAAGGAACTACTGTATGGCCTTACACCTGAAGATAAAGCCCTAGGCCCTTCTGGTGAAATTACTCAAGTAGCAAGTCCAGGTCAAACGGCTTCTGCTATTATAAAAATGATTGAAGATAAAAATTATTAC
>Ga0233432_10004843_pt1 | contig 11843 bp, 7 predicted proteins | sample SI_122_August201_6_FD_179870 | JGI IMG/M metagenome (GOLD analysis project Ga0233432, IMG submission 179870) | Seawater microbial communities from Saanich Inlet, British Columbia, Canada - SI_122_August2016_10_MG | ecosystem: Environmental > Aquatic > Marine > Inlet | place: Canada: British...
TCGACTACGCCTCCGCGCGATTGTTTGACGAACGCTCGGAGCATCTCACTGTCCGCCAGAACAACCTTGAGCCGATCTTCAACGCGTTCGACACCGGGGTGATGATCTCGATCTGGAACGGGGGCGGTCTCGGCTACGCGGCGACCGCTGACCTGTCCGCAACAGGCCTCGATCGGGCGGTCGAACGAGCACGATATTGGGCCAGCGTCACCGCCGGGCACTTGGTCGCCAACCGCGATGAGGAGACCGGAGCCATCGCCCCGCCGCCACATCATCCGATCGGCTCCTACGAATCGCCCGTCGACGTGAGCTGGGACTCGATGCCGCTTGAAGACCGACTCGAACTCTTGCATCAGCAATCGCGCTTGCTCGGTATCGACGACCGCATCGTCGACTGGTCAGCACGACTCACGCGACGAAGCGTCGACACGCTGCTGGTCACTTCGAGCAGCGACGGCCAACGGGGCGAAGTCGAGCAGCGGTTTCAGTTCGTGTATCCCGGCATGCGCGCCACAGCCAATGAGGGCATCAACACCCAGACCCGCACCTTTGGCGCCAACGCGTTCTGCGGCCAAGGTGGTGCTGAGGTGCTCGGCCGGTTCGGCTTCGGCGATGGCGCTTCGCGGGTGGCCAACGAGGCCCTCGAGCTCCTCACGGCTCCCAATTGCCCCTCGGGAGTCATGGACGTCCTCCTCGCTCCCGATCAGATGATCTTGCAGATTCACGAGTCGATCGGCCACCCGCTGGAACTCGACCGGATCCTCGGCGACGAGCGCAACTACGCCGGCACCAGCTTCGTCACGCCGGACATGTTCGGCAGCTTCCGCTACGGCTCGGACCTCCTCAACGTCACTTTCGACCCAACTGTGCCGGGTCAGCTCGCCAGCTACGGCTTTGACGACGACGGCTCCCCGGCGACCAAGCAATTCCTGATCAAGGACGGCATTCTGCAGCGCGGGCTCGGCGGCGCGGTGAGTCAGCAGCGCAGTGGACTCGAGGGCGTGTCGAACTCTCGAGCCGCCAGTTGGAACCGCCCACCGATTGACCGCATGGCCAACCTCAACGTCGAGCCCGGTGATGCGACGGTCGACGAGCTCATCGCCTCGGTCGAAGACGGCGTGTACATGCACACCAACAACTCGTGGTCGATCGATGACAGCCGCAACAAGTTCCAGTTCAACTGCGAGTACGGACAGAAGATCGAGAACGGCGAAATCGTCGGCACCGTTCGCAACCCCGGCTACCGGGGCATCAGCCGGAACTTCTGGACCAACCTCTCCGGCGTGGCCGACAGCAACAGCTTCACCGTGATGGGTACGCCGAACTGCGGCAAGGGCGAGCTGAACCAGATGATCGGCACCGGCCACGCATCTCCCACCTGCAAGTTCTCCAACATCGAGGTCTTCGGAGGTGAGTCATGAGCAGTAGCCCCGAACGCCAGGCGTACTTTGACGAGCTCATCACATCAGCGACCTCCACGCTGCACAGCGATGAGGTACTCCTCGCCAACCTCGCTGGCGAAGCCACCGACTTCATCCGGCTCAACAACAATGAGGTCCGGCAGGCCGGTTCGGTCGATCAGCAGAAGCTCAGTGTCGATCTCATTGCAGGCCAACGCCACGTCGGCGGCACGATCAACCTCACCGGCGACACAGCGATGGATAACGCCAGAGTTGGCGCGCTCCTCGGCCAACTCCGCGCACAACGTCGTCTCGTCCCTGACGATCCGTACCTGCTGTACAACACCGATCCGACGTCGACCGACAACGTCAAGACTGGCGAGATCCCCAGCCCGGAGACGGCGCTCGCTGACATCCGCGCTGCGGGACAGGGCAAGGATCTTGTCGGCATCTACGCCTCGGGCGACACATTCCACGGTTTTGCCAACTCGCTTGGCCAGCGCAACTGGTTCCAGTCATCGACGTTCAATCTCGACTGGTGCTTCTACCTGCAAGCCGACAAAGCCGCCAAGAACCTGTACGCCGGCTTCGATTGGAACGACAATGCGTTTGCCCGCAAGGTCGACTGGTCCAGTCAGCAGCTGACAGCGCTCGCGCGCGAACCCAAAGTGCTCGGCCCCGGCGATTACCGCACCTACCTCGCACCGCGAGCGATGGAAGAGGTGATGTCGCTGCTGTCGTACTACGGCGCGTTCGGCCGTCGAGCACACGAGACCAAGCAGACGCCGTTCCTCCGGATGCTGGCTGGTGACGCGCACCTGTCGCCGCAGATCACCATCAGCGAGAACACCGCTGGCGGCGTGGCACCAAACTTTCAATCATCTGGTTTCATTCGTCCCGACGAAGTGCCGTTGATCGTCGACGGCAAGCTCACCGACACGCTCGTCTCACCGCGGTCAGCCCAGGAGTACGGAGTGCCGACCAACGGAGCCCACGGCGGGGAGTATCCCGAGTCGATGGCGATCGCGCCGGGTTCCATCCCAGCTGACGGCGTCGCCGAAGCACTCGACACCGGCCTCTTCGTCGGCAACCTCTGGTACACCAACTTCAGTGACATGTCGGCGTGCCGCACGACCGGCATGACCCGGTTCGCCACGTTCTGGATGGACAGCGGCGAGATCGTCGCTCCGGTCAGCGTGCTGCGCTTCGACGATACGGCCTTCAACATGCTCGGTGACCACCTCGAAGGCCTCACCGACGACGCGGAAGTACTGCTCGACCCAAGCACATACCTCGAACGGAGCACCGCCAGCGCCCGGCTTCCAGGCGCCCTGCTCCGCGAGATGCGCTTCGTGCTCTGACCGTGGCGTCAGTCCCCGGGCGATGAGCTGCCCGGAACGGGCGGCGGGTCGTTGACCACAGCAGCCGGATCGGGCGGCGGCATCTTTCCCCCGGCCTCATCCAATCGGACCTGGGCCTTGCTGAGTAGGCCGTTGGCGGAGCTGACGAGCCCGGCCATTGCCCTGGCCGCCTTGGCCTGCGTTTCGGCACGCCGCGCTTCGGCCTCTTCCTGTGACATCTCGGGCGCCGCGTCGGGATGGGCCCCGTGATGCGTCGCGCTGCTGCCCGCTGAATATTTGCGCGCCGCTTCCTCGGCCTTCTTCGACATGTTCGCAGTCTTGCCACCGGACGCCTTATCAACCTGCTCAGTGGCCTTGCCCACCATGTCGCCAACCTTGTGCCGGTTCTTCTCAAGCAGTTCTTTGGCCATCCGCAAGTTGCGTCCGCTGAAGAGTCCCATGAACCTGAGATTAGCGAGCCGTGCTATCAACGCGAGATGAAAAACATCGCTGACGAGACCCAATGGCTCGACGCCACGGCACAAGCCGCTCTGGTAGCAGCTGGAGAGTTGTCATCGCGCGAGTTGGTCGACGCCGCAATCGAGCGCGTTGATCGTACTGACGGGGCCATCAACGCGGTTGTGTTGCACTGGTACGACCGGGCACGCGAGCAAGCCGACGCGATCGATGCCACGGGCGCTGGGACTGCTCCCGCCGGCCGTGGCAGCGGAGACCGGCCACCGTTCCTCGGTGTGCCATTCCTGTTGAAAGATCTCTGGGCTCCCGAAGCCGGCATGCCGATGACCAACGGCAACGCAGCGCTTGCCGCGAATCCACCACGTGCAGTACACGACATGACCTTGGTCAAACGGTTCCGCGACGCGGGCCTGATCAACCTTGGCCGGACCAACAGCCCCGAACTCGGCAGCCTGCCGGTCACCGAACCGATTGCGCACGGCCCGACGCGTAACCCGTGGGACACCGATCGCACGCCCGGAGGATCGAGCGGAGGCGCGGCCGCTGCGGTGGCGGCGGGCATGGTGCCGATGGCCCATGCCAGCGACGGGGGCGGATCGATCAGGATCCCCGCGTCGTGCAGCGGCTTGGTCGGGCTCAAGCCATCGCAGGGCCGCATCACACTGGAGCCAGACCGCGACGAATCTGGCCTCAGCGTCAACCTCGTCGTCAGTCGCTCGGTGCGCGACACTGCCCGCATTCTCGATGCGGTCCACGGTCCCGGAGTCGGCGACACCGTCATCGCCGCTCCCCCAGCCCGGCCGTACGAAGATGAGCTTGGCCATGACCCCGGGCGCCTCCGCATCGGGATGCTTGACCGAGACCCGCAGGGCAATGCGCTCCACAACGACTGCGTACTTGCGGTCCGCTCTGCGGCAACGATGCTCGAAGGCCTCGGCCATGACGTTGCACCCGGTCACCCTGAGGTACTCGAAGACCAGTCCTTCACGCCCCGCTTCATGGCGATGTGGGCGACCAACATGGCGCTGGGCATCAAGAAGATGGAGTCGTGGATCGGCCGCGAGATGACCGCCGACGATGTCGAACCCGTCAACTGGGCTCAGGCTGAGTGGGCGAAGAGCGTCTCTGGTGTCGAGTACGGCGAGGCGTTGGGAGCCGTCGTCGAATACCGCAGGGCGATGCAGTCGTGGTGGACGCGAGGTTGGGACCTGCTGCTGACACCGACGCTCAGCGAGCCGCCAGTCAGGATCGGCGAACACGACGCTCTCGAAGGCGATCCGATGGCAGGGATGAAACGCGCTGCCCGATTCGTCGGCTTCACGCCGCCATTCAATGCCAGCGGGCAGCCCGCGATCAGCCTGCCGCTGCACTGGAACGACACTGGCCTACCGATCGGGGTTCAACTCGTCGCCGCCTACGGTCGCGAGGATCTGCTGCTTGCAGTTGCGAGCCAACTCGAAGCAGCACACCCGTGGGCGCAGCGACGCCCAGTCCTGGCCTGATCAGCCGTGGGGCGCAGCCTTGGCGGCTGTGCCGACGATCTGATGCCGGACCCACAGCGCGCCCCGCCCGCGGTCGACAGCATCAACCTCAACGGCGTCGAACGGCCCACCACGAATGGAGGCCTCGGTGTCACGAGTGATCTCACAGCCATTGAACATCCACCGGTGCGGCCGAAAGAGCACCCGTTGCACGCGTCGGTTCGCGGTTCGAGCAGGCGACGCAACATGCTCAATGAAGAAGTAGACCCCGCCGGGTTTGAGAATCCGATGCGCCTCGCGCAGGACCTGTGCCGGATCATCGACGCCGCACAGCAGCAGTGTGCCGACGACTCCGTCAGCCGACTCATCGGCGAGGTCGAGTGCGGCACCGTCCAGCTGCCGGATCTCCAGATCGACGTCGTACTCAGCTGCTGCAGACTGCAGCGGAGCGTGCATCACCGGGTTCGGCTCGATGGCGATGACCTTCGTGCCGGCTGCGTAGTAGCGCATGTTGACGCCGGTGCCGGGGCCCAACTCGACAACGGTGCCCTGCATCGCTCCGATGACGGCGGACTTACGCTCACCCCACGCCGCGTGGCTGTCGTCGGCGCCGGCTTCGAGCAATCGCGCCTCGAACCGTGATCGCCGCTTCTGTTTCGTCAGGTCCGGCACACGACGCACCGTATCGAACAGGCAGGTCTGCTCAGGTCAGTAGAGGGCGGCCACGACGGCGCCGGACGGCGTTGCGCAGCGGCGTGCGCACCGACTCCAGCCCGAGATAGAAGGCCGGGAAGCACAGGAGCACGAACACCGTCGAGCTGACGAGGCCGCCCATCAAAGTGAAGCCGAGTGACTCCCAGAACGGATCGCTCAATGCGAGCGGCAGCAGACCAACAACTGTCGTGATCGTCGTGGTGATCAACGGTCGGAAGCGAGAGGTGACGGCGTGCTGAATCGCCTCGCCGGCCGATGCACCAGCGCGTCGTTGCTGATTCGCGGAATCGACCAACAGAATCGTGTTGTTGACCGCCACGCCAATCAGCGCGATGAACCCCACCCCGGAGAGAAACGATTGCGGATTGTCGGTGAGCTTCAGGGCGCCGAACACTCCGAGGAAGCTGAGGGGGATCGCCATGAAGATCAGCAGCGCCTGCGCGACCGATCGGAACTGGATCGCGATCAGCAGGAGCATCAGTCCGAGGGCAATAATGCCGGCGACGATCAGTCCAGCGAAGTCGTCCTGATTGTCCGACTCCAACCCGAAGTCGAACGTCACGGCCTCGGCCGAGAGACCTCTCGATTCGATCTCGGCTGGGGGGAAGTCCTCCTCGACGAGCAACTGCGTGTCGTTCAAGATGCCGGAAATGCCCTGGTCTTCGTCGTACTGCGCGCGGACCTCGATGATCTGTTGCCCGTCGACCCGAGCGATTTCTCCATCGGTCGACACGATCGCATCGGTCACCGTGACCGTGCCGCCGCCAGACTCAAACTGCCGCCCCTGCAGACTGTCGCGGATGTCCTCGGCGAGTTGTTGCCCCGCGGCGATCGATGCGGCATCGCTCACCTCGATTTGGGTCGCGAACGGATACTCCAGCAGCGGCGGCCCATTCTCAGACTGTCCGGCTGTGAGGCGGAGACCGGGATAGGCCGAAACGATCGTCTCGAAGTCGGCCTCGATCCGATCCACGAACGTTGGCGCCTTGGTCGACCGCGAACCGATCGGCGTCAGGTCGATGAAGGTCTCCGTCACGCGCTCGTTCCCGCGAACATATTGCGAACGAGCGAGCTCCTCACCGAGGACCGAGAGGATGACCACGTCGACCTCGTCAGAAATGTCTTGTGCCTCTTCGATGGTCGTTCCCGAAGGGAACTCCGCTGAGATCGCCAACCCGGAGGCGTCCTTGCCGGCCGGGAAGATTGAAAACGGCAGCGAACCCGCAATCATTCCGCCGGCCATGATGGCGACGAGCGCAACGCTGGCCATGCCCAAGCCAGTGAATCGACCCTTCCAACCGTTCCTCCAGGGATATGCAGCGAGTCGACCAGCAGCACGCGCCACAGCCTTTTCGCCACGCACAATCGGGTTGTTACTCGGGCCGCCCTTGAGCAGGAACACTCGGGCGACCGCGGGGATGAACACGATCGAAAAGATGAACGACAAAATCAGCGTGATGATCACGGTTGCCGGGATGGAGCGGATGAACTCGCCAAGAATTCCGCCGACAAAGAGCATCGGCGAGAACACGACAACGGTGGTGAGCGTGCCGGCCAACGACGCCGACCCGACCCGTTCGAGCGCCGTGCGCACGACGCCGAGCCGGCGACCATCTTCCTGTGGACTCGGGTCGTCGCGGCTGGAGTCGATCGATTCGGAGATGACAATCGCGTCATCAACCAGGAGCCCAAGGGTCAAGATGAGACCGAACAGGGTGATCGTGTTGAGGGAGTAACCGAACACCCAGAGTCCGATCAATGCCCCCATCATCACGAGGGCCATGAAGCCGGTGGTCATCACGGCGACCCGCCAGCCGATGAGCAACAGGCTCACGAGGGCAACAGCGAACAGGCCGGTCAGCAGGTTGGTTGTGAGTGACGACAACTGCTGACGGACGCTGGTGGCGAAGTCGGCAGTGATTGCCGCCGAGAATCCATCGTCGAGCGGCGACTCGGCGCTGGCCAGCCGGCTCTCGATCAGATCAGAAAATTCGAGGACGTCGAGGTCCGAGGACTCGCTCCGGATCAGGCCGATCGCGATGGCGTCGTCGTAGCCCGAGCTGTCGAGTGCGACGCGCGTGAATCGGGTGAGGCGGGTTTCGGTTGCACCCGAGACCGGATCGATCGATTCCGTTTCGAGTTCGCGCACTGCAGCGACGCCAACATCGCCCTCCGCAACGAGGTAGACGCTGAGCTGCTCGGCCTGTTCCTGCAACTCCGCCGGGGTCGCGTTCGGCGGACCGACGATCGACACCAAGCTGTCGTATTGGCCGACCAACTTGGCGGCATTGATCGGGTTGTACAGGATCTCGGCGCCGTCGGGCACCTCAAGACCGAGCGCAACGAGGCGCGCCGTGCCAACGTCAGAGCTGATGTCAGACTCGAACTCGACGACCACGGAGTAGGTGCTGGGCAATGCAATCGACTCGGTCGAGACGACTCCTTCGACCTCGCTGAACGCAGCTTCGAGGGGAACGATGACCTCCTGGTCAACCACTTCGGCGTCATCGACGAAGTACGTGCCGCTGACGACGGAGATCGGCGTGTTGATCGGCGGGAAACCTTCTCGATCAAGGCCGAACCCAAACGCAGAAACACCAGCGATCAGCACAACGATCATCACCGCAAAAGTCGCTTGCCATCGGCGAGCGGCACCAGCAGCGATGGAGGCAATCACCGACCGGCGAGGCGCCGAGCGCTCGCCGGCGTCGGTTGATTCATCGGTGGTTGCCTCAGCGCGCATCCCACGATTGTCAACGTCTGTTCAGCCAACCACAACGAGCCTCCAGTCACACACCAGCGAAAGAGACCGGCAGCGTGCGTCAGGTGCAGTCAGCAGGTCAGAGGGTGACGGGCAGATATTCGAGACCACGCAAGTTGATGCGACCGTTCCACTCGACGTCCCCTGACACTGCAGCGTCGGGGAAGCGCCGTAAGAACGTGCCGATCGCAATCGATGCTTCGAGCTTCGCCAGCGACGCACCCAGGCAATAGTGGGCACCGCTGCCAAATGACAGGTGCTGACCGGCACCATCGCGGCGCACATCAAGTTCTTCCGCGGTGGGGCCCCACTTCTTCGGGTCGTGATTGGACGACGCCAATCCGGCAAGGACGAACATGCCCTTGGGGATGGTCGTGCCCTGGAAGTCGATGTCGTCGAGGGTGATACGACGCGAGAACTGCACCGGGCTGACGAATCGCAGCATCTCGTCGACCGCTGTTGCGTCGAGTTCAGGATCGCCACGCCAGATTGCGGCCTGCTCAGGATGACGGAGCAGTTCATAGATGCCGGTGCCAATGAGGTTCACGGTGGTTTCGTGGCCGGCGATGAACAGCAGGTTGACCTGATCGCGCAGCTCGGCCGGCGTCAGGCGGTCACCGCCTTCCTCAGCAGCGATCAATGCAGTGAGCAGGTCGTCGCCTGGGTTTTCGCGCTTCCAGCGAATCACCTCGTCGATGTGTGCGTTCATCGCATCGGAGGCGGCCCTGATCTCGGCGTACGAATCGAGGGCCAACATTGGATCGAGCGACTTGACGATGGTCCCCGACCAGGCGGCAATCTGGTCCTTGTCACTCTCGGGCATCCCCAACATCTCCGAGATCACATCGAACGGCAACGGGAATGCCAGCTGCTTGACGATGTCACCGGTGCCCGCAGCTGCCAGCTCGTTGAGCGCGGCGTCGACCAGTTCCTGAATGCGGGGCCGCAGTGCTTGGATCGCCGCCGGAGTGAACGCCTTGCTCACCAAGCGGCGAAGCCGGGTGTGATCGGGCGGATCGGTGTTGAGCATCGATGAATCTTGTTCGAGTTCCCCTCCTGCCGCTTCGAGGATCTCGGCATATCGCTCCTCGTCACGGACTTCGATCTTGGCGTCCATGACACTCATCGATGGGTCTCGCAGCAGGCGGAAGACGTCGTCGTGATCGAACAGCACCCACACATCCATCATGGACAAGTGGACGGGTTGACCATCTCGCATCTCCGCGAAGTGCGGATACGGATTCTCCATGTATCCCGCCTCGAGCGGGTTGAACATCGGAGTCTCAGTGAGTGGCGTCATATGACGACCCTAAACGAGTCCTGAGCGGTTTTTACATAGCTGCCATTGCGTACGCCACGCCGTCTCGACCACGACAATTTGCGAACTCTGTGGCTGCGGCAGTGCAGGATGGGACACATGCACGACCCGATGCTTGAGGCGCTCCGCTCGCTGACCGGCCGACCCGACGCCGACTTCCGCCCCGATCAGCGGGCCGCGATCGAGGCGCTTGTCGAACGACGCGATCGGGTGCTGGTGGTACAGCGGACGGGCTGGGGCAAGAGTGCGGTCTATTTCCTCGCCACCCACCTGCTTCGGCAGCAGCAGTTCGGACCCACCTTGCTGATCTCACCGTTGCTCGCGCTGATGCGCAACCAGATTGATGCCGCCGAGCGCCTCGGATTGCGCTGCATGACGGTGAACTCGTCCTCGGCAACCACGGTCGACGAGCTCAGCGCCCGACTCGAAGCAGATGACGTCGACCTCGTGCTGGTCTCGCCGGAACGTCTTGCGAACCCGGACTTCGCCGGCAAGGCGATGCCGATCCTCGGTCGCCGTCCGGGCCTCGTGGTCATCGATGAAGTGCACTGCATCTCCGACTGGGGCCATGACTTCCGGCCCGATTACCGCCGCATCGGCCGACTGATCGCGAACTTCGGCGACGGCAACGTGCCGGTCCTCGGCTGCACTGCCACCGCAAACAGTCGAGTCGTCGAAGACGTCGCCCAACAGCTCGGCGCGTCAATCACCACGTATCGCGGCCAGCTTGGCCGCGATGGCCTCGCACTCAGCGCTGTGCGCCTCCCGCGTCAAGCCGAGCGACTTGCTTGGCTCGCAGAGCACCTCGCTGAGCTCCCCGGCTCCGGGATCATCTACTGCCTCACGATCCGCGACGTCGAGAACGTAACGAGCTGGCTCAGGCGACAAGGCCACGACGTGGCGGGTTACACCGGCGCCACGATCAGCGACGACCGCGAGGAAATGGAGCGCCGGCTGCAGGCCAACGACCTCAAGGCGTTGGTCGCCACGTCGGCACTCGGGATGGGGTACGACAAGCCAGACCTCGGCTTCGTCGTGCATTTCCAGATGCCCGGTTCGCCAGTCGCGTACTACCAACAAGTTGGACGGGCAGGCCGTGCGCTTGAGCACAGCCAGGCGCTGCTGCTCTGCGGCAAAGAGGACGTCAACATCCAGGACTACTTCATCGACGCAGCCTTCCCCGACCCCCAAGACGTCGATGCGGTGCTCGCCATCCTCGACGAAGCAGCGGGCCCGGTGTCTCTTCGCGACATCGCGACGAATGTCGACGTGAAGTGGACACAAATCGAGCTCGTCCTGAAACAGCTCGACGTCGAAGGTGTTGTGCGCCGCGTGAAGGGCCAGTCCTACGAACGAACGCTCACACCCTGGATCTATCCCCACGAACGCGTTGCCGGCGTCACCGACGCTCGCCGATGGGAACAGCAGTTGATGTTCGACTACGCCGACACCTCGGGTTGCCGTATGCGTTTCCTCACCGACCTGCTCGACGATGACATGGCAGGCGGCTGCGGCATCTGCGACAACTGTCGTGGCGAGATGCTGCAGCCAAGTACCTCCTCGACGCTGATCGCCGACGCCGAGGCCTTCTTGCGCAACCGTCCGCTGATGATCGAGCCGCGCAAGCAGAGCATCCCCATCAGCGAGCGCAACCAGCAGGGTCGGACCCTGGCGCACTGGGGCGACAGCGGCTGGGGGCCGATGGTGCAGCAAGGTCGACGCGATGGGCACTTCGCCGACGAGTTAGTCGACGCGATGGCCGAGATGATCACCGAGTGGGCGCCGTCCCCGGCGCCCGAGTGGGTGGCAGCTGTGCCGTCAGATCGGACCACGTCGCTGGTCCCGGGCTTCGCCGCGCGTGTCGCTGCCCGGCTCGGGCTCGTCTTTGTTCCACTGCTTGAGCGCGCCGCGGAGCGCCCGCCGCAGGTTGAGATGCAGAACAGTCCCCATCAGTCGGCAAATGTGGCCGGCGCCTTCACGCTCGGCGAACCGCCGATGCCCGGCCCAGTGCTCTTGATCGACGATCTCGTCGACTCCGGTTGGACACTCACCGAAACAGGGCGGCTGCTGTCTCGCAGCGGCAGCGGTCCGGTCTACCCTCTGGTCCTGGCGATCAGCACCGGCCGCCGCACCTGATCAATCCGCTCCGATGACTGCTTCCAACGCCGAACAGACCGATACCGCTCGTGCGGCGTTACTCCTGAGCAACCGGCTCACGCGTCTCGACGTTGCGCCACTCAAGGCACGGGAGTTCTGGTCGCTGGTCGATCGAACCGATGGGCTCGGCATCGACCTCGGCAAGCTGCTCAGCGAACCATCGCTGTGCGACTCAGTCGCTACCGACGATGTTCC
>Ga0233432_10004844_pt1 | contig 11842 bp, 11 predicted proteins | sample SI_122_August201_6_FD_179870 | JGI IMG/M metagenome (GOLD analysis project Ga0233432, IMG submission 179870) | Seawater microbial communities from Saanich Inlet, British Columbia, Canada - SI_122_August2016_10_MG | ecosystem: Environmental > Aquatic > Marine > Inlet | place: Canada: British...
GATCAATTGAGAAACGAACTTCTTGAACTCGGCTGGGTAGTAAAGGATGGAAAAGAAAAGTTCGAGCTCACCAGGTCAGCCGAATAAGTTTATTCTCGTCATTAAAAGCTGGCCAAGCCTGGATTTATTCATTGCTTAATTTGCGAATGATATAAGGCCTTTAATAAAGCTTTTACTCTTAATGCAGGTCCTGTCTTGCCAATCAAATAGAGTGTTAAATAGTATAATTTTCCATGAAAAGAACCATATTTTTTTTGCTCAATAAAATTCTTCTATTCTTCTTAATCACAGTACCTAATTTTGTACTTTCGGGAACGGAAATTCCCCAATGGGTAGATTTATTCAATGGCAAGGACCTAACTGGATGGGTTGATGTAAACACTTCACCAGAAACATGGTATGTCAAGGATGGCATGCTAATTTGTAAGGGAAAACCGATTGGCGTAATGCGTAGTGAGAGGCAATACGAGAATTTTCTTTTACATGTTGAATGGCGACACATGGAACCGGGGGGGAATTCCGGAATTTTTGCCTGGAGTGACGCAAAACCATTTGGAAACCGTTTACCCAAAGGCCTTGAGATTCAAATGTTGGAACTGGATTGGGTAAAGTTGCATACAAGGAAGGGCAAGCAGCCTCCCCCGATTGCCTATGTTCACGGGGAGTTGTTCGGTGCAGGAGGGCTAAAAGCAACTCCTGACAATCCACGGGGCAGTCGAAGCAAGTCTCTGGAGAACCGTTGTAAGGGACGAGGGGAGTGGAATACTTATGATGTGGTATGCGTAGATGGTGTGGTCAAACTTTCAGTTAATGGCAAATTCGTGAACGGAATTCGTAATTCACAGTATAAAAAAGGATACCTTTGCCTGGAGTCGGAAGGTTCCGAGATTCACTTTCGGAATTTAAAAATAATGGAACTCCCTCATGGAATTACTTCTCCAGAGCAAACGGCTCCTTTAATCAAGTCTCGTTAATGAAGCGTTAATAAGTTATCCCAATACGAATTATTTAGGTTATTTTGTATGAATGACTCCATAATTGTTTAGAAATTGCCAATTATGCTTTTTAATTTCAGGTTGTTTAATATAATGAATTTCATCCCAATTCTTTCTACATTTGACTCCAACTTTAAATGACCTTTAAAAATTTCGCGCTAGTACTTTTTCTGATAGTTTTTATACAGGGATTCTCATTTGCAAAGGTTAAGTTTAAGGATGACATACTCCCTCTGCTTGAGGATTATTGCATAGATTGTCATGGTCCTGATAAATCCAAATCAGGATTTCGGATCGACCGTCGGGTTCATCTTCTCAAAGGGGGAGATTCTGGTTTATCTGCAGTTATTCCTGCGAAGCCAGATAAAAGTTACATGATTGAAGTGATTAAAAGCAATGATCCGGAAATCGGTATGCCCCCCAAAGGTGGTAAGCTTTTTGACGATGAAGTCGAATTATTGGAACAATGGATTGCAGAAGGAGCTGTCTGGCCCGGCCAAATGGAGGATAAAATTGAGGAAGGAACGGATCATTGGGCATTCCAATCAATTGACCGTCCGACTATCCCCAAAAATTCGAATAATCCAATCGATTCTTTTCTTGATCGACGCCTTAAAGAAGAGGGAATACCTGCAAACAAAAATACGGATCCTTTATCTTTAATTCGGCGTGCATCTGTTGTTTTAACAGGGTTGCCGCCTCAACCACCCAGGGTGGCTGAATTTCTGTCTGATTATGAAAAGAATCCGGAGCAAGCTTACACAACCTTAGTCGATGAATTATTGGCATCCCCGCACTTTGGCGAGCGATGGGCACAGCATTGGCTGGATGTGATTCGTTGGGCAGAAACCAACGGTTCGGAGTCAAACCTCTATCGCAAGCTTGCTTGGGTGTACCGGGATTATGTGATTCGGGCATTTAATCAGGATTTGCCTTATGATGAATTTGTTAGACAACAGTTGGCTGGTGACGGTATGGGAGTGGGGGAAGCATTAGGTTTTTTAGTTTCTGGACCTCATGTCCCTGCGGCCACGGTTGGGCAGGAAGCCTCTGCGATCAGACAAGCCCGAGCCGATCGGATGGATGAGATTATGCAAACTGTTGGTGCCTCTATGCTTGGAGTTACTATGAGTTGTGCCCGTTGTCATAACCATAAATTTGATCCCATTTCGATTCAAGATTACTACTCTATGACGGCGGTGTTTCAGGACATTGAATTTGGTAGCCGTTTTCCTGAGTTTTCTCGAACTCATCCCAGAAAAACAAAAGCGAACAAGATTTGGCGTGGAGTTGCTGAAAATCGGAATAAAATAAGAAATAAAACTTCAGCCTGGGAGGAAGATTGGGGGGGGTATAAGGAAATACATTGGAAGCCAATTGAAGTGGTGGGATTACGGCTGAATTTTTGGTCTGGTTATGTTGGATTGGATGAAGTCGAAATTTTTGGTTTGCCTACGGAGAATATTAATTTAGCAATCGCTTCCAACGGGACGAAAGTAAAAACTGATTTGGCATTCGCTCAGCAAGGCGATCGGTTTCCTATCACGAGGGTCATAGACGGTAAGTACGGAACCCAGCGTTGGCAGGCAAGTTATAACAAGGAGAAAAAACAAAACCCTTGGTTGGAGTTTACTTTTGAAAAGCCAGTTAAGGTGGGGCGTTTACGAATGAGTTCAAATCGGGAATATTATTATGAAACCGATTACCTTGAACAGAAAAACAAATTTAATTTCGACAAATTTTTGGTGAATGTGAAGTTGGTCGATGGAACTTGGCAGGAGATCGCATCCATTCAAGAAATTAGGGATTTGATGAAGAGAGAAAAATCCATGGGCGATGTAATTAGCGAAATTAATCATCTTGCATACAAGCTTTCTGAAGAAGGCCCCCGTCCCAGTTTCGTTGGTAGTTTTATCAAGCCAAAGATCACTCGTGTCTTGCACCGTGGTAGCCCCGAGAATCCTAGGGATATTGTTCCTCCAGCTGCACCCAAAATACTCTCAGGTGAATTGGGTGTGGATAATAAGGCCAGTGGCAGGGCAAGGCGTGCGGAGTTTGCCGAGTGGATGGTAGATGCAGAAAATCCCTTGACCGCCCGGGTCATGGCGAACCGAATTTGGCAGCATGTTTTCGGTGCCGGTCTGGTTGTAACGGGTGGAGATTTTGGCCGAGCGGGTGCTCCACCAAGTCATCCGGAATTACTTGACTGGATAGCCGCTGAATTTTCCAATCCATCTCGTCCTGAGGGAACACCTTGGTCGATGAAGGAATTGATTCGGATCTTCGTTACATCCGATGCATTCAAAAGATCAAATCAACCATCCGATGTAGGCTTGAAGAAAGACGCGACCAGTTCTTTACTTTGGCGCTTTCCGCCAAGGCGTGTGGAGGCCGAGGTCATTCGTGATGGTATCCTTCTGGCTTCCGGTAAATTAAACCGGAAAATGGGAGGCAGAAGTTATCGTATACATAATGTTAAAAAGACCTATGCCCAATGGGAAGTGCTCAATAATTTTGGACCAGAAACTTGGCGCAGGATGATCTACCAGGAAAGGATGCGCCGGGTAGACGATCAAATTTTTACTGCCTTTGACTTCCCCGACTGTGGACAGGTTCGGGCGAAAAGACCCGTTTCTACTACTCCATTACAGGCCCTTAATTTAATGAACAGCGATTTTGTGGTCGACCAGGCAAAACATCTCGCGAAAAGAGCTAAGGATGAGTCAAATGCAAATCTTAAAGCCTCCGTTATCCGTGCTTTTGAGTTAATTTTTTCCCGCAAGCCGATGAACGAGGAATTGAATGTTTCATTGCAGATTGCGAAAGATCGGGGGCTTGAGATTGTTTGTCGGGCCTTAATTAATTCCAACGAGTTTGCCTTTTTACCCTAAGGTTTTTTTAAAATGAATAATCACGAAGAAAAAATTTCCTCGATTGGTCGGTCTCTTTTAAATCGGCGTGGCTTTATGAAGAACGCCGGATTTTCAACCGGTGCTCTAGGGCTAGCACAGTTGTTGAGTAAGGACGGACTTTTTGGTTCCGATGATCCCACCAGTTTTACCGGAAAATCACCTATTCGTCCAAATTTGGACCCTGACAATCCATACACTCCGCGTGATCCTCATTTTGAAACCGAAGCTAAGCAGGTCCTGATTATATTTTGTCCGGGGGCAGTCAGTCATGTGGATACTTTTGACTATAAGCCTGACCTTACCAAGTACCATGGACAAAAACCTCCTGGTATGCCTGCGGTTACTTTCGAAGGGCCATCGGGTAATATCGCCAAACCCTTTTGGGACTTTAAACCACGGGGAAAGTCGGGAAAAATGGTTTCTGAGCTTGTACCGCATTTGGGTGCCCTGGCTGATGATTTCTGCTTCGTCCACTCTCTTCATACCCAGACAAGTGCCCATCCTCAGGGAGAAAATTTTCTTAATACTGGATTTACAATGGAAGGATTTCCCTCTTTTGGGTCATGGGCCACCTATGCTCTTGGTTCAGAGAATGAGGAACTTCCTGCTTTTGTGGCGATCAACGATCCACGCGGACCGGCCCGATCCGGTAAAAATAATTTTGGAAACGGCTTTTTGCCGGCTGCATTTCAGGGAACTGATTTTAATGCCAAGAATCCCCCCGCCAACTTAGCCCGTCCGGCATCCTACACCAGTGCGGATGACCGCTCCACTGTGAGCTTGCTTCAGCGATTGAACGGTTTTCACTTGGAGAAATATCCCGGAGATGCTGATCTTGCTGCCCGTATCGCCAGTTATGAGCTGGCTGGTAAAATGCAGACCTCTATACCCGATGTGATGGATATTTCAAAAGAGCCGTCATCGATTAAAAAAGAGTACGGATTGGAAAGTGGAACCGATCTAAAAAAAGAATATGCCAAGAATTGTATATTAGCCCGGCGTCTTCTTGAAAAAGGAGTACGTGTTGTTCAGTTGTTTAATGGAAGTGATCCTTCCGGGGGTAATGGGATAACCAATTGGGACTCTCACAGTAACATTGATAAGACTCATGCGATGCAGGCGGAAATTATGGATCAGCCCACCGCAGCCCTTATCAGCGATATGAAGCGTCGGGGACTTTTAAAAAATACTTTGATCGTCTGGTGCACCGAGTTTGGCCGGATGCCTTTCCTACAGGGGAATGGGACTGGCCGGGATCATAATCCGGATGCATTTACCTGTTTTTTTGCCGGTGCAGGGGTAAAGAAGGGATACAGTTATGGGGAGAGTGACAATTTTGGTTTCAAGAGCGTAAAGGGGAGGTCGAGCGTGTACGACTTTAACGCAACGATTCTTCATTTGATGGGATTGGATCATGAGCGACTTTCTTATTATCATAACGGACTTGAAAGAAGACTGACCAATGTCCACGGACATGTGATCAATCAGGTGCTTGCCTGATTTAAAGACCGTCTTTATCTAATGAATTTCCCGTGAAAATTTACTACTTTTCGTTTCTGAGTATTAACCTCTGTACTTTTTTGTTTTGCCTGACATCGTTAGATTTAAATGCCGATTCATTTGCTGAGGAACCACCTAAGACTGAATCTGTAAAAAAGCTTTTCGCGAAGCAGGTTCATTTGGAACCGGGAGTTGAAGGAAAACCACTCCCGACCAATGATTGGTGGACAACTTTACTATCGGATAAAGACTTCCCAGGTCGCCTCTACGCTTATCCATTCACCATAAGTGCCAACGCCGAAGGAGTACAAATTTGGTACCCTTTGGAATGGAATCAAGACGGTACTGAAATGGTTGCGGGTGAGCCCTTGGTGGTTGAACCCATCGACCCGACTCCTGATCCAAATCCGGTAGAAAGGGTCCTTTTTGACTTTGAAAAAGATTGGGTTTCACTTGGATGGTCATTGGAGGGTAGTGCTTTTGGAGATGCACCCATGACTAATCAGCATCATGGAAGCAGGGGAATTGTAGGTAAACGATACGCAGCCAGTTTTTATGGACAAGATGGTGCTTTGGGCAAGGCGACCTCTCCGAAATTTTTAATCGAAAAGAATTATTTACATTTTAAAGTTGCCGGTGGGAGCGAAAAAGAAATTCTCGGAGTTCATTTGGTAGTGGATGGAAAATCTGTTTATCAGGAAGTCGGTAAAAAGAATAACGATCTCGAATGGCGGACTTGGAATATTAAGAAATACCGTGGGAAAAAAGGGCAGATTAAATTGATCGATAAATCCAAGGGAGGATGGGGGTTTGTATCCGCTGACCATTTCGTACTTTCTGATAATTCCAACACTCCAAAGTCGGGTGCATTTTCACATGCTTCCACGCTTAATTGGGGAGACTGGCATGTTTCCATGAGATTACATCTAAATGAAACCAAAAAGGCGGATGTTACCTTTGGGCGTGGAATGCCCTATGTTTGGATCGAACCAAAAGGAATCGACCTAAAGATTCCAGGTGAATTAAGAAATGATAGTACTCTCATACTCGATGGTAGAACTTTTGGTGTTTTTGCTCCTAATGGGTCACTTCAACAAAGGGAGGGTTATGTGCGTTTTAAAGGCTCGGTTCTTTCCATCGCCGCCTTAAACTCCGAAGATGGAACGGTCGACCTTTTTGCTAGTCATGCTGGTGCGATTCCACGGGATACTCAATTTGATTGGAAGTATGAAAGAGAGAGGGGCAGGGTTCGAACTACATGGAAGATAACCACAGAAGGTGAGGGAGATACCTTACATGGTTGGGTTCCTCATCATTACCGAACAACCAATCATAATTTGGCTCTTACTGGTACGGAATACAAGACCCGACGTGGAAAGATGGTGGTTGCAAAAGGTAAAGAGTTTGAGATTTCTTGGCCTTTCACCGGAATTATTCCTTTGTTTCCTCTACCAAAGGATAAATTATTTCAAAAAGAAAAATTAGCCGATTTTATTAACCGTTGGGGAAATGAATTGCTGAAAAAGAAGGAAGAAAATCGGCAGGGTGGAGATACTTATTGGGGTGGAAAATCCATGCTCAAAACTTGTCAGGCATTCAATATGGCCTGGCAATTACAACTGCCCATTGCGAATGAATTGTATAAAGAAGCGAAGCGTGTGGTGGAGGATTGGCTAACCTATGAACCAGGAGAAAATGCTTTCTACTATTCCCGCTATCCGCTTCCATGGTCCGGGTTGGTGGGTTTTAATTCATCGTACGGATCGGAACAATTTACCGATAATCATTTTCACTACGGTTATTTGGCTATGAGTGCCGCTCTAATTGGTATGCATGATCCAGTATGGCTCAAAAAGTATGGGCCAAGTGCGACCGAAGTAGTAAAACAATTTGCGGAATGGGAAAGAGAATCACCAAGATATCCAAGATTACGAACCTTTGAATGCTGGGCTGGACATAGTTATGCGGGCGGAATGTCCAGTGGTTATGACGGTAATAATCAGGAATCCTCCTCCGAAGCGGTTGGATCGTGGGCGGGAATGTTCTTTTTGGGAGCTGCCTTAGGAGATGAGGAAATGCTAGCTGCCGGGGCGATGGGCTATGCGATTGAGACCGAAGCAGTCCATGAATACTGGAATAATGCATACGGATGGAAGAATGCCGCTCAGTCCAACTGGTCGACTAATTATAAACCAACTATCTGCTCTGTTATGCGAGATCGGGATATGGGTGCCTGGACTTGGTTTAGTGGTGAACCCATTCATATTTATGGAATACAGTGGCTGCCTGCTTGGACTCATATGAATTATTTTGGTGCTCATGCTGATCACTCCGTTTTTCAACTTAATCAAATGATGGAAAAACAGGGCAAGGATAAGGGAAAAATGACCTGGGAAAAAATTGACGGTGACTGGGGGCAAGTTTCCGCTGCTTATGCCGCCTTTTGCCAACCTGAAGAAATTTGCAGAGTATTGGACGATGCAATTGAAAAAAAATGGAAAATCGCGAGCCACAACCATGCGGGTATTCCCTATTACTTGGCACATGCCAGCCGGGCATATGGTTTGATTGATAAAGAAGCTTACACCGATCTCCCCACTTCTGTGGTGTTCAAAAAACCGGATGGCAAGCGAACCGCACTTGTTTACAATTTATCGAGTCAACCCCATGCTGTTCGAGTTTATGTAAAGGGGAAGAAAGTATTGGAAGGAAGTTTACCTGCCAAAATATTAATGGCAGTCCCGCTTAAGTAAACTTTTCTCCAATTCGCTGGATTTATTGTGGCAAACATTATTTTTTATTTGCTAAAATTAATCAAGTTTATGACAAATTAGTAAAACTGTCTCCTCTTAAGATTTAATTTGTCAGTCATTACAAACTTTATGAAAGAAGAATTAACCTACGAAAAAGTAATTGATTCTCTAAAGGAGAAACTCCCGAGTTTACCGCAAATCCTTCAAGAGTTAGTAAATAAACTTTCTGACCCTAACTCAAATGTAGATAGCATTGAAGAATTGGTTGAAATTGATCAGGCGATTACCGCTGAAATTCTTAAAGTCTCCAACAAAGTTGAATTCATAGAAGCAGATGAACCTCGGATTATAACTATACACGACGCGTTACAAAAAATTGGTTTCGAGAATGCAAAAAGAATTTCTCTTAATGTTTCAGTTTTAAAGCTGATGAAAATTACAAAATTTCCTGTTAATTTTTGCTGTGAGCAATTATGGCAACATAGTCTTGGGGTAGCGGTTGCTTCTTCGGAATTAGCAGAATTTATTGGATTTGAAAATCCTGATCAAGCCTACACTTGCGGTTTGGTTCACGACATAGGTAAACTAATAAAGATTAAGCACAGTTATCGGGCATTTGCTAAAGAAATTGCATCGGCACACCGAAAGAAAATTGATCTTTCCGATGTTGAAAAATTAAGAAATCTTTTGAGGCATGACGAAATGGGTTACCTGATGATGAAATTTTGGAGAATGCCAAATGATTTAGCTTTAACTGTGAGATGGCATCACACGCAAAAAAGAGAAGACCGAGAGGATGTCGATTCTCCAGAAGTACATCAGCTTATTGATTTGGTTTATTTTGCTAATTTAATCATCAACAAGTTACAGATTGGATATAGCGGTCACTTAATCATAAAATCGCCCAGCGAAAAATTTCTTAGATCCTTTGGTTTGGATAAAGAAGGTTTGGTTGAACTAGAAAATAATATTCGTGAGAAGTATGAGCAAAGTTGTCCTTCTCTCTTGCTGATCTGATGGTCTGCTCTTTGAATCGAAATTAATTTTTTCAGGTTTACAATTCTATATATTCAATGCAGGAAATAACCTTGTTTTCCTCCTTACAGTAAGCCATTGCCTAAAGTCCTGCTCTGATACCGTGAAATGTATATACCTATACCATTCGTTTTCCGGAATATGAAGTAATGTAGTTGGATTACAGATAATCTGATCGAGTTTCTTCTGTCTTTTTTCGTTTTTTAAGTAAAGATTTCTCTAGAAGAGAAAGAAGAATTTTGCCCCCTTAAGTTTTAATGGCGGTATCCGTTTCTGAATAGGTAACTTGCTTTTTAATCACTAGAAGTTAAATCTCTTCTTGCGACTGAGACTCAGTCTCAATAAGTGGGTTTTATGAAATCTTTTATTTCGCCAATAATTTTCTGTTTAACGCTGTTTACTTCTTTAGTGGTTGCTAATACAGAAACTTCCATCAGTTCAGTGTCCAAGGAAGTTCTGATTTAAAAAATGCAAAAGGGTGGGCTTGTTTTGTATTTCCGTCATGCATCTACGGAAAAAGATTATGCTGATCAGGTAAAAGCCGATGTCAATGACGGTTCAACTCAGCGAGTTTTAAGTGAAAAAGGATGGTATGAAGCGGTGCACATTGGTAAAGCAGTCCGGTTTTACAATATTCCGGTCGGAAAAGTGATTAGCAGCGAATATTTTAGGGCTTGGCAGGCTGCCTGGCTTGCTTTTGGTCAATATCAAAAAAATGAAAAAACGCGTAGTTCCCTATTTTTCAACAAAGCCTGAAAAAGGTAAGAATACTGTGATTGTGGCTCATGATGATCCTTTTGAAACCGCTACGGGAATTTATCCTGCACCGCAAGGTATTTGCTATATTTTGGAACCAAAAGGGAAGGATGCTTTTAAGATTATTGGTTTTTTAAACCAACTGATTGGTAAAACTTGAATTTGAATTACATAAACACGATGTTAATTCCTACAATGTAAGAGATGGAATTGAATCGTTACCAAATTATAAAAATGTACTTATTGGTTGTCCCACTTGGAATGTGGGAGAGATGCAGGACGATTGGGATATGTTATTTAAAGATTTTCAAAAGATTTCGTTCAATGATGTAACCGGTGCTTTTTTTTGGCTGGTGATCAATTTGGATATAGCTGTAATTATTTAGATGCCGTGGGGATTCTTGGCAGAGAATTTATGGAAAAAGGCGGATCATTAGTTGGCCGATGGTTAACTGATGGATATGAATTTGACGAATCGATTGTACTGGAAAATGACGAATTTCTTGGCTTGGCACTGGATTATGATAACCAACCTTCTTTATCCGAGGACCGAATCAAAAAATGAGTGGCTATGTTTCACTCAGAATTTAAGTAAATCTTTATTCCTTTAAAATCTGTTTTTTAAGTCATCATTTGCTGTCCATTCTATTGTTTAATTTAAATTTTTTTTAAATTCGTTTCTAATCCAATAGAATGTGGAGTCTAGCCTATGCATATCCATATTCATAAAGACGGCAAGACCCATGGCCCGTATCCACTAGATCAAGTCCGCCAGGACCTCAAGGTAGGTAGCTTTTCGGGTAACGACCTAGCTTGCTATGATGGAACAAACTGGATCAAGCTATCAGATGTACCAGGCATTACTTCCAAGGCTGTAGAGACAATCAAACTAGCTTCTCAAGCCAAGCCCAAAAAAAAGAAGAGGATACGAAAAGGCAGGCTGGTAGTTGTCAGCCTTTGTGTACTCCTCCTTCTTACCTTCATTGGTTTTTCGTTATATGCATTAATTAATTATATGCTCGATAAGGATGATGGTGAACGAATCGCATCAGTCTCCAAAGACCTCTTTATCCTATCACCCGATCAGATCGTGGATGTTTATGATGGGGACACATTCAAGATCGACCTGCCTAATATGCATCCATTGTTCGGTAAGGAGATTGCTATTCGATTATTCGGTGTGGATACGCCTGAAATGAAAGGGACTTCAGATGAGATAAAGGCATTAGCTAGGGAAGCCCAAAAACTAACTCAAAAGGCTCTTAAAGGAGCAAGTAAGATCGAACTAAGGAATCCTCAGCGAGGGAAGTATTTTCGCATTATAAGCGAGGTATGGATCGATGGAGAATCGCTAGCTGATATGCTTAAGGCAAAGGAGTTGGCGAAGGACTATGATGGGGCGGGGGCACGACCAAAGTGGTGAGCTCTATAGCTATTTCTGTTTATCCTTATTTTTAAAATCTTCTACAATCTGTTTTGGAGAAGGAGGAATGCTATTCATTGTAATCTTTTTCTGAACAGCGGCATGCCATAAAGCTTAGCATTATCCTTTTAGTCTAGCATATTCGGCAGCTTCAGGACCATCTCCACTTTCAAGTAAAAAATTGCAGGCCAAAAAAGGAACAAACCCGCACCAGTTTGCCATTTCTCCCCTTTAGCCTTGTTTGTAATTCTTTGGTAAAGCTCACTTGTACATTGCCCACACAAGCCATCTCTAAAATGATCTGTTCTTCAACGTAATTTTTATAATTTAAAGGGAAAAAATAATTCGCTGCTATTTTATCTGGATTAGTTGCACATAAAAAAAGTGGTAAAAGAATTAATGTGGCCATTAAGCTGACTTTTCAGAACCTGAGCGAGCGAATACAAATTAACTTTATCATTGGCAATT
>Ga0233432_10004849_pt1 | contig 11837 bp, 21 predicted proteins | sample SI_122_August201_6_FD_179870 | JGI IMG/M metagenome (GOLD analysis project Ga0233432, IMG submission 179870) | Seawater microbial communities from Saanich Inlet, British Columbia, Canada - SI_122_August2016_10_MG | ecosystem: Environmental > Aquatic > Marine > Inlet | place: Canada: British...
CGCTTATAAGCAGTTCCTTTTATTCTCCAGAGTGCGAACGCATAATTGTTTCCATCATACTCAAAAGGGAAAACATCAGGATCATCGCCTTTGATGCAGATCAACGCATCCGCGATAGGCAACCAAGTAGGTTTCTCACCATTCGGGCCCCATTCAAAGCTTCCGCCTATCTCAACGGCCTCTGATTTTGCCACAATGCGTGGAATCTCACCGCTGTCCCAGTCCACATTTTCCTCGAACTGTTTTCCGATTCTGCAGACTGTGAACTCCACAGGAGTCGGGCCGTCGGATATTAGAGACTCGCCATCTAAAACGATCTCTCCCTTTTTATAATTTTCGGAAAGGTTACCCATTCCTTGAACGATCTGTAATCTCGGAAATGAGATATCGGATGCGTCCAAATCACCTGTGATACCCGCGCCGGTTGGTCCCGCCAAGGCACCGGTTGGTGATCCCTCGATGATATCGCCAGAAGCTTCTGCTTCCGCTGTCTTTTCACTTACTTTTTCACTTAATGCTGTCTTTGCCATTTCTATTTTCCTATTTTGTATTTTGTATTTTTGTTGATCATTTGTCGAATAGTGTTATACACTCTAGACAAATTAAAGATTTCTCGATTTCCGTAAATAAGGGCTGCGATCTCGCTCCTCTTCGGGGGGTAATACTTCACCCTCCTCCAAGCTAAGCTCAATAACTGCTCGGGCATTTTTCTTTTCCCCCCTCTCAAGTTTCTCAGCGTACTTTTTCGCTAGTGCTGAAACACTCACTTTACACGCGCCCATAAAATCCTCCGCGCTCATAATATGAGATACCGCGTCAAAAGCTTCCTGTGCATCCTCTATCCCCATGCTCGCGTTTCTGTAATGCAGATCATAACCCGGAATCTCTGCACCTTCTTCAACCGCTAGCTTAAGAGCCTGTTTCTTGGCCGCTGCCTGCCACTTGTCCACGACCTGTGCAACATTCAGCATTTTCGACAGCACCATGGGATCATCCACTTTTTCCGGGCTGTAATTACCCCACAGACTCATCTCAAAGTCTTCAACGCTCGCGCTGTACTTCTTGGCAAGCGGAAGCATTTTGTCCGAGAGGGCAGGGCAGGAAAGCTTGTGCTTACAGTACCTACACCCCTCAGTATTAGGTATCGCTTCCGAGTTCTCCAGCTCTGCTTTTTCTACTATCATGTTTATACGCAGACGAATATCTTCCATGTCCGCACGGGTATAGTCATGAGTTAATACCTCATCACGGCGAGGTATTAGAAAGTGAACCGTGGCCGTCTGTAACTCCGGGAATTTATCCATAACCCCCAAGAGGTACGCCTGGCCCTGTATGTTCATGTCAGCATCATCAATCTCTCCAATGCCGAATTTAAAGTCCACAAGATCAACATGATCTCCCTTAATTATAACCCTATCAACTGTTCCAAATATCGTAGTGCTCATTCAAAATCCTCTGTAAATTTTTATCCATTTTAAACATGTAGATTGGGATGTTCCCATTCGGTGTTTCTACATGAACCATGTCATCTATTATTAAAATCGAGACCCCTTCAACCGGCTCGCTAAAATCCAAAAGCTTTAGCTTATTGTCCGCCATGGCGTATACTGACCCGTAATTCTTTATGAATATCATCTGCCGCATCCTCCAAAGGCTTAATATAATCTAAGCATGAGATGACCAACCGAAGCTGTTCTTCATTCAACCCGTCAAGGTTCCCCGTCTCAGCAGCCGAATGAAGCATCGTGCCTTCCTCCGCAAACGGATTGGTTTCATTACTCGATCGGTACGATGGGCAAATCTCCACATACTTTAATGTGCTCGGCCCCAGTTCGTGATGTTGTTCTGGACTAGTCATCGTAGTTATCGAGCTCCGATTTTTCAGGTTTATCAGCGACCTGGCAAAAAGCCTCGCTTATACCCCAGTCATTAATCAACATTTCCTGATCCGCATTCACCGGGTGAAAACCCGAGGCAACTACCAAGCCCTTCAGCGCAATCATTATACGATCAAGGCTAGAGTCTTCCGGTATCGACGCACTAACGATATTACCGTACTGCTTAATACTAATTTCCATCATCTCTCTCGGCATCCGTACCATCTTCCTCTCCCTCCTTTGATTTTACATAATTAGTTATACCCTCGCGGAATGCGATGTTCACAAAATCTTCTTCCGTTGCGAGATCCCTGCCCCAATCGGCAAGCATTTTAAAAGTGTCATCCTCCATATCTAGATCCATTTCGGAGTACATGATTTCCCGGACCTCCCGGATTTTAATAATAGGTAGTTCTTCACTCTCCATTGTCCACGGCCCTCGCTAATAGGATTAACATCTTGTGAATGTTCGCGATCTCTGACTGTAAGGCATGGATCTGAAATTCCTGAAAGGCAAAGTAGGTGACCAAAGAATCACGATCCTTTGTGTCCTCTTCGTGCTTTAACATCTCTACTACCCGCTCCCGAATATCTTCGAGTTGGGACGATGCTTCCTCGGGTAAATCGTCCAAGGTTTCTAGTGTTTGAAACTTCTCCCTGCTTAAATCAGGGTCGGGTTCATAATCTGGATTAAATCTCATATTTATAGTTTTTAGGTGGTGTGTGGTTCGTGGTTCGTAGTAAATTGTTATACTAATGTATAACAAAAATCAATTATAAAAACGGTCGCATATGTAAAGTTTCCTCGGAAGTCGCTTTTTTACAAGCTTTCCGGGCATAAGTTTTTTTCATTAGCCGACGGACCAAGGTCAAGGGTCGGAGGAGTATCGCTATTATTTTTGTTTTCATATTAAATGGAGCTCCCAATCAGATTCGAACTGATGACCCCTTCCTTACCATGGAAGTGCTCTACCAACTGAGCTATGGGAGCGAAATTAAAATTAAATATGGTGGAGCCGGACGGGATCGAACCGACGACCTCCTGAATGCAAATCAGGCGCTCTTCCAACTGAGCTACGGCCCCGTGAATTTTCATGATATCATGCCTGTAGCGAAATGCTACAGGATCGGATTCATCTCATCGTCATTGATGAGATCTAAATTGTTGAGTTTCTGTCTCACCGCTCTGCACACACGCATCTCTACGGTGTCATTAGCGAACACTATTTTCTGAACCGCGTGACTCTTTGATCCGGCTCGATGGATCCGGCCGAGAACCTGGCGCAAATCTACCGCGCTAAAGCTCGGGCTGATTAATGATACACGGGGGAATTCACCGGTCTCGTCATGCAAGCTAATCCCGGTGCCTCCCGCTTGCGTCATGCACAAACAGATACGGGTCTTGCCTTCCTGGAATTTACGAATCTCTAAGGTTCTATCATAATCATCCTGACCGCCATGGATTAAACTAATCTCATGCTCACCCGCCAAACGCCGAAGCAGTGCCTCCATAGTGTCCCGGAAATTTACAAATATCGCCACGGCATTCCCTTCCTCCAATGCATCACGAGCCAAAGATTCAAATAAAGGAACCTTCAAGATCTCCACCTCCTGCCGGGCACGAAGCTGTAATATTAAAGGGCTGTCCAATTCATCATCCTCACGCCTCTGATCCAAAGCCTCAAGGTCTGCTTTTAAATCTGAATAGGCCAACTCTACAGCCGCACGGCTTTCTATATCATAACCGTCGGCAGCTATTACTGAATCAGGGAACGAGCCGGGAGGCAGGTCTCTAACCCGAATCCTGCTCCCCCGTCCCTGCTTGTAGATGTGATCGTGAATCCTTTTTAAGGCCGCTTTCGTTCCCATGAATTTAAGCCCTCCAAAGGTTCCCCTCTTACATCCGTTCTTAATGCACCAGTTCCACCACCCCCGATCATTATGAAAATCAAGCACATATCCCATGGCTCTCATTTCTACAGGGTTGGTACAGCTAGTTGCCCCAAGCATTAAAACCTTAAAACCTCCGCGCTTAGCCGATATCATCATCTTGGCGTTCTCACTCTTTGAGCCCTTGCACCTATGGTCCTCGTCGAACACTATAAGTACACTCTTCGGGTTCAATCGGAACTCTCCCTTCTGATAAAAATCTGTATTACCACGCCGGAGTTTTTCATAATTCCATGCGTGTACATTCTTATACCCAAAGCGTTTTATCCATTCCTTCCAGCTAGGGACGACAGCCTTAGGGCAAATGACGAAGGGCGTAAGCCCGAGGGCTTTAGCGACAGCTATCGATACCACCGTCTTTCCAGTGCCGGTATCACTTCCGTCCTTCGCATAACCATTCTGGGTTAGCGAATCAATCAGATGAGCGGCATGATCTTTCTGCCACTCAAATAATTCCGGCTGACCGCTATCCTGGGAAGTAAACTGTGTCTCCATCTCCCGACCCATTATCAAAAATACTAAGCCAATCCTGTTGGTTTAGATTCTCCCGCTTACTCATTATATCAAGAAGCCGCCAAAGCTTCCTAAGACTATGCTCCTCAATCTGACGAACACGCTCACGGCTAACGCCCATGACTCGGCCAATCTCTTCCAGCGTATACTGCCGGCCCAAATCCGAATCATAAGTTTGACCGTCCAACTCAAGCTCTCCCCGCATAAAAGCACGCAGTCTTTCATCCGCTGTGCTCCGCTCAATTAATGTGTTCTTAAAGCTGGAGCCTTCCGCCAAGGGCGATGCTTTCGATGGCTTCTTGGAACCTTTTAAGCTTTCTAATTTCGGCTTGCGCAATTTCAAGCCTTTCGTCGCACCTTTGCGTTTCGAGCTGCCGGATTTCTTCGACGCTGTACTCGCGAGTACTGAATCGACTGCCGCATGTAACGCACTCTCGTCTTCGGTATTTATATGACTGCACATAAGTAGTCTCCTTTGTTCGAGTTTTTTCTCCGCATTTCTTGCATTTCATACATTCTCCAATTTTCGTTTGATAAACTTAATATCCGCTTCCTCGGAAGATAATAAGCAGGTCTCCTCATCGACATAGATAACCGGCTTCCTGATTGCACCCGCTTCGAATTCTTTGAGCTGGGCCTCAAGGGCAGCAATCCTTTCAAGGGCTCCCGACATTGCGACTTGAACTTGTTCCATTTGATTTTCCATTCTCTTAAACATTTAAATATTCCTTTCATTACTGTTGTGCTACGGCGGTTAACTCCCGCCCAATTAATTTACAAAACTCCTCCGCCTTTTTTTTAGCTTCCTCCTCATCCCGCGCCTCAACAGAGGCAACAAGATCAGGAGCGAATACATGATAAGTTCTAATCATTAGGAAACCGGGGTTGGGATAATCGGACTGTTACCTACCTTTAATCGCTGTAGGGTCTTATCCTGCCTCCACGCATTCCATGCGAGGATGCCGGCACGAATAAGCCAACCGGGGGTTTTGTTTATGGTCTTGGATATTAAGCCCTTAACAATCGCATCTTTTAATACAACCGAGGGGCTTCCTATAGGCGCAGTGTATGTACCGAACACTTCCCCAAGAAATTGATCCACATACTCAGGATTTAAGGCTGCTCGGGTCAGTAAATAATGCAAAGCTGCCAAGGAAGATTTCTTAACCTTTAACTTTCTAGACCATGCTAATGTCTCTTCGACACTAGTCTCCATGAAGGCGTACTTTTTTACATAGCCTTCGATCTCGTAAGTAGGAATGTTTAACCGTGATCCCGCTCCATTTCCTACAAGCTTACCATCAAAATCAATCTTTGCTACGATATCAACGGCGGCGACTAGTGTCGCAGCTCCTTTAGGTTCAGTGACAGAAACAACATCTGAATTACTACGCTTCTTTCCGGTGTCCAACGTGGTAAAAACTGATTCATCTGTGACTTTAATAATAAGCGTTTTCAAAGGCACCCGACTTTTGATGCACGCATGCAATCTATGCTGGCCATCAATCAATACGCCGTTTGCAAAAATAATAGGGGCACCATTTAGAACCCATTTAAAGGATGACATTGCTTCAGCGTATTTTTTTACAGAAGCCTTGCTTACTTTTCTATTCTTAATCTGGCCCTCCAACAGTCTCTTAGCCTGCATAGGATGAATCGTGGATATTTCAGCATACAAACCGTTATTAGGATCGTATAGGTATTTGCTTGGCTCAACAGCTCTACTAGCTGAGTTTGTTTTTCTTTTGGTGTGTGGTTTTATATCAGTAATCATGTGGTGTTTTAGTTGTAGTTTTTTTGATGATCGAAATCTATGCACGGCTCGCACTGCGGATCCGTAGGCGATACTGTCACCGCCATCTCACGAAAAATATCAGGCATGGCACTCGGCCCGCGCTCAGATAATTCATCAAGCCAGCGCTCAAGCTTGGCCGACAATAAATCATAACCGCGATCGATTTTCTCAGATTGCTCGCTCATTATAACCGGCCCTCCATGAAATCGGCCCGGCTATTAAGCCGACCAATCAGGCCCCGCAGGACCCGAAGCGTTTTTTCTAACGAGGCGACCCGCGCCTCAAGATCATCGATTGTATTCTTTCTCATATTGTGGTGTGTGGTTAGTTGTTTTTACCTCTCCTAACCGCCGGCTGTAACCAGCGATTAAAAGTTAATCTGAACCAAACGAATCACAATGTGATACAATCGTCAAACATTTTTTAAAAAAAGTTTTTACATACCCTTCTCCCGGGCAAGCGCCTCGATCAATGCGCCCCTAATTCCAGCCGATAATAGATCAATGTTACCAAAAATCTCAGACCCATATTTTACCAACTCCCCGGTCAAATGCTCCGGCACATTCAGCTCCAGATGATACGGACGCGTAGCACCCTCATCATGCACAACCTTCACAACCTCCAGGCTGCCCAGGATCTCGTTACCATCACCGTCGAACTTTGCTACTTCTACTTCTACCTCGTTATCTGTCATAATTTAAAAAAGTGTACACCGGGGTCTCATCACCAAGATGAGCACCGTCTATATTAAACCAAAAGAATTCCTCCGCATCCTCCGTGCTCATATCAACACGCTCAACCATGACCGCTATCATAGCATCGGCATCATACACCGCGCGCCCCTTACTGTCCTTGCCAATAAGGCAACTATCAAAACCATCCGCTGTTAACATAATCTATCTCCCTCCCCTTATAAAGATATCCATTAAAATCATACCCATCACCAGAACGGTGAACACAAACAATAAAATATCAGGCCCCATGATTTAAAAAATGATGCAGCACAAGCAACGCATCCGCCGTAGCATTCGTGATCTTTAAATCAGGATACATCCGGACCGCATTATCCTTGAGCATACGCTTACGCTCTGTATAACCCATCTTAGGCTTTAACCCACTCAAACCCTTCTGCCACTTCTGAGGCTTAACCAAATGAACACGAAACTTTAAAGCACGCAAACAGCCCATTATATAACCAAAATTATAGCCCAACTTAAAACTAGACGCATTCGAAGTAACCGCCGACACAAACGCAGGAACATCCTCCACAACCGCATCATAACCCGCCGGGTTTATACCATGCAAATATTCCACCAGCTCATGCTCAACAGTCCAGGGCCGAAGGACTATATCCGAGGGCCCAGAGCCGGGGGCCAAATGCGCAAGGCCACCAGCCTTACCCGGATCAAACGCTATTATTCCGCCGCTCACGATCCCGAACCAACAAGGTTATCGATTTCCGCACGAGCTGACTTGTTGTTGTGACCTCCTCCTCCGCAATTAAACGCAAAGCATCCAAAAGGTCCGAGGATATGCGTATATTAATTTGAGTGTCTTTCTTATCAGATGTCATGCAAATGTTATACATTATTTATACAAAGCAATGCAACCCGATGCCAGACTTTTATTTCAAAAACCGGCTAGTAAAAGGATCGGTCAATCCCGTTTCCTTAATACATAAGAACAAAATAATAAAAAAAATTTGCAGATGTAAAAAGATTGTGTAACGTTGTATATACACCACACCCTAATACGATTACAGATATGAAAAAAACTAACACAAAAAAGCGCGGCCTTGAACGCGAAAATAAAGATGTAACCTGCGCTGTCAGACTCCCCGAGTCCATGTACAGCCGATTATACCAACTCGCAAAGTCCGAAGGCTCATCACTCTCAGATATAATGCGGGAGGCTCTCGTCATCAAAATGGATGACATGGAAGAGGTCATTATGGAGCGAAAGCTCAAGAAGGCTCGATACGAGGCTGAGATGGCTAAGCTATCTTCTGCCTCCTAGAGGATTTTAAGACGTGCGAGAGGGCCCTTCCCGGGGCTTATATGGCGTATTACAGAATAATACGTAGGTAGTACACTGTTTTGCTGTAAATGCAAGGCCAGGAGTGCCGGGTATTTAAATGTAGTGCAGGAGGGCAGGAGGGCAACAGCTAAAAACGAACCAGCCATCGCATTTTACTATGCACTTCTGGCATACGGCCTTTGAGGTGCAGCCTTTAGCCTTCGATCTCTGGACTCTGGTCGAAGGGTGCAGCCTTTAGCCTTTAGCCTTTGGACTCTGGTCTTTAGCCTTTAGCCTTTGGACTCTGGTCTTTAGCCTTTAGCCTTTGGACTCTGGTCGAAGGGTGTTAGCCTTTGGACTCTGGTCGAAGGGCGGAAGATGGAGGTCGAGAGCCTTTGGTCGGGAGAAGTACCAAGGCCATGTAGTTTTTTTTATTCATAAACTACTACAAATCAAGGCTTTACGAAACGCAATGCAGTTTTAAACAGTTTTGTTTTTTAAAACTACACATCGTAAGTCGTTGATATTCAGTGACTTATACTTACTTATGTAGTTTTACTATTAATATTATATAAAAGTATATATATATAGTAGTAGTAGGGGTTAGGAGTATACACCCACCGAAATCCCGCAACCCTGTAAAACAGGAAGGATTTACCGAAAACAACTACAAAACTACATTTTGTTTCGTAAGTAGCTATTAAACAGCGACTTGCGTTATGTAGTTTTGTTTTAGTTTTGTTTTTATAACTGCTGAAACTACACGCCTCAGACCTCTTTTATTATATTTTCGAGTGTTTTTATCCAATTTAAGACATCCGACTTGCTATACACGACCACGACAAATCCATTATCGTAATCTGCCAGCACATGCGTGTGTGTGACTTCTTGGCTCACTTTTTCCCCTTGCGAGGAAAACTTCTGTTCTTTGACTTTGAGACAACTCGGAGATTTTTCTTCCGGTTATCCGCAGTATTTCGATTTTTGTGGTCCACATCTTTACCATCACCTTTTCTCACACGACCTGCTTTTACCATTTTTGACCGAGCCGTGTTCCTTTGAGCTCGTCTCTTTTTCTGGACAGGTTTGCTGTGGTACTTTTTGTACTCACGTTTGTAGTCTCTTGGTTTAGTCACGTTAATAATTATTTGACTAACGATGTTGACATGCAATCGTTTGTTCTACAAATCGATACACCTAACAAACAAAAAGGGCCGAGGTTACAGCCTCAGCCCTAAGTATCTACGACAACCACACACCATATGAGGATATCAACAGATGAACGACTCTATTGCGCATAGCGCTCAGAAGGTCAACCGCATTCGATTGGCTAGCGGTTATATGACATTGGTTTGGCTAGCAACTATCATACATGCTGTTTCCGTATACCCCAACCAACTAACAATAAAAATACTGTTGTTTGTGATTGGTGTGCGTGGGGCAGGCAGGGCGTTTGATTTGTGTATTTCATAAGATGACAGGGTTGGGGGGTGTGTCCCTCAACCATCAACTAACAAAACCCAACCACACACCATATGACCTACGACATACTAATCCTTCTCATGCCCTGGGCAATCGTGCTCTACATGATCAACCTATAACCACACACCATCACCAAAACAATCATGACAACAATAGATACACACACCAATGCACTCGACAGCATATCAAAACTTGAACAAGCGGGATTTACCGGTCCTGACGCAAGTCTCGATGTATCACTCTTCGAATACGGTATAGCATACAAAGTAACCGATGATGAAATACTATTCATATACGGCACTCAATATGGATACAACGAATACATACGCTTCGACCGCTGCACAATCAAAACAAACATAAATATCCAAGAAGAATACGATTGGGCTGATCTAAAAGCAGTTCAATCAAGTAACGGCTATTCAACCAAAGATTGGAATGCCTTGCCGCTCGAACAAAAAATAACAGATCTACTTAGATACTATGGCTACGAAAATATCTTCGGATCCAGTTATTGGGAAGGCTTCGAAATCACACCATCATGACAACTATCAACTACAAAGGATTCACCATTGATGCCGAGCTCGGAGATGATCCGCGTGTCGATATCACCATAACAAAAACTGTGCGTGGTGAACAATACATCGGCTCAATCGGTGCAGCAGAACACGAAGGCTTAAGCAATCACGATTGGACTAAGCAAATACAAGTACCGGTCGCAGTAATAAACAAAGCCTATGACCTAGAATCCACACTTCTTAACTAATAACCACACACCAAATAAATAATATATGAAAATAGAAATAGAACAGATTGGCGTTCTTACGCACTACCCATATCGAATGAGCCGACCAGGTAATATACTAATGCAGATACATCGCGATGATCTAAAAAATGTAGAAGCAGCTATGGCTCAAGAACTCAAACTACAAACCGACAATCACACCGGTTATATACTAACTACATATAATGAACCCGATCTCAACAGTACGCTGCAATGCCACAATCGAATCTGTTACTTCTTTGCAGATTCCCAAGCTTACCTGTGTACAAACCTGCAAACAACAAACGAAATCATAAACCAAAAAATAATACAAAAACCCATGTACCATCGTATACACGCAGACGACTTAGAACCTCTACGATCAATCGACTGCTTCTTAAACCTAACCTAAATGATCATGAATATAAATGAACTAAAAAACATTATACAAAATCTCGAAACAGCTCACGGAAACATAGACGATGTCCAAGTTTTATTCAGATACAACAATAACTCAGATCCAGTTTACTGTAACTATCTAGAAGAAGATTTATTCAAACAAGACAATAAAACTCTAGATACCGTAATGTTCCTAAATAACAACTCCGATACAGAATAATCATGAAAGAAGTACTCGAAGAAATAAGACAATTACAAATCCGTCTCATCAATGCAGGTGGCGGTAAAATTACTATCACCAAAGATGATTTTAATATCACACTAATTGATGATGAAAAACCAACAACAACTAATAACTAATAACTAATACAACCACACACCAAATAATATGAAAACTGCGACACAACAAATCACATCATTATTACACGAAGTCACCGACTCAAATGAGTTGCTCAAAATAGCTAACCTTGCACATAACGCCATTAAACAATTAGCACAAACAATCAAATATGATCTATCTATCGGACAAAAAGTAAAAATCTCCGCTGGGCCTAACAACCTCGATGAAACAGGAGAAATAATCAAAATCAACCGTACCCGTGCTGTCTGTAAAATCGATGGCCGTATGCAAAACTATAATGTGCCATTCAGCATGCTAACTATCATCTAATACAACCACACACCATAAAATATCATGTACTATATTAATCAATCACAAGAAGTATCCTTCGACCAACTCAAACAAGTTCCTGCAGTTCCTACTTGCAACATCAATCCAAGCGAGCGTTGGAAGCCCGTACATCACCACACACTCGTTGACCTAGTCAAAGACAGTGTTCGCTCATGCGGATTCAATATCCATAGCGAAAAATACGGTATCGATAAACATCGTGACATGTTCGCCATGCTCAAACTCGAGCGCGAAGATTATGACAACGGTACATTCCGCAATGTCATTGGTATTCGTAACAGTCACAACCAAAGATTCAGTGCTCAACTTGTTGGCGGATCCAATGTCATGGTCTGCGACAATCTTGCATTCTCT
>Ga0233432_10004850_pt1 | contig 11836 bp, 15 predicted proteins | sample SI_122_August201_6_FD_179870 | JGI IMG/M metagenome (GOLD analysis project Ga0233432, IMG submission 179870) | Seawater microbial communities from Saanich Inlet, British Columbia, Canada - SI_122_August2016_10_MG | ecosystem: Environmental > Aquatic > Marine > Inlet | place: Canada: British...
TAAGAACAACTTAATGAAGTTTGAACAGATATTCTTAGGATTGGGAGCTGAAGTATTAGAATTTACTTCATCTGCACTTACAGTAAATCCTGATAAAGCAGTTCGTGATATGAAAAAACGAATTGATAAGACAATTAAAGATGTTAAGAAATCAGGTGACCCAAAAAAGATTGAAAAGCTTAAATTAGAACTTGGTAGATTACAATCCATCGGAGGTTCTAAAAAAATTGTACCAAATGAGGGAATTGTTTTTGTTTATAATGATAGTACATTTAAGTTAACAGGAACGTTTGCATCAGTAAATCAGATATTGGGTATTTTCTTCTAAAATTATCGGTTTCTCTATTTTTATATATTTATATACAACAATATAACCTAATGTGTAATAATGGGAAAAGAATTTAATAAAAAGTATATGCATCCAACTCGAAGAAAGTTGGTTGATATGGTTGAAACAGGTGAGTATGATAAAAATACTACTGTTGGATACACAAAAGCAGCTGAATCTCGTAATATAGGAGATAAGTGGGAAGATGATAATCATAAATTCGAAAAAAAAGAAGGATATACATTAAAAACAGGTAAAAATCACGAAGCGTTTCAAAAAATACGAGAATATCTTAAAGAAAAGAATAATTGTAAAAATGCTACATGTAAAACTGTAAAGAAAACAGATAACGATATAAGATTTATCCAAAATGGAGGATTTTGTATGAATTGTACGACTGAAAGAGAAACTATTCTTAGAGTAGAGAATGTATTCATTCCTTATCAGAATTATAAGATTTGGACTAAGATGATTATCTATGGAAAGCAAAAATTAGAAGAACTTAATCATTCTCTTACTCAAGTTAAAGAAGAATATGAATATGTTAACGAAAATGGTACTGTTGAAAAGTGGAAATTACCAAAATCAATAGATGAAGTAAAGTCAGAGATACAAGAAATGATTGATATCGGTAATAGAGAAATCGAAGAACTAGAAGCAAATCGATTATCTGTATTTAATGAACTAAAGGAGAAAAATTATGAACATTATCTTTAAAATTTTAAAAAAACACTTTAAAGAAGTATTAATAATTGGATTAATAGTAGTTATCTTATTAATGAGAGCTTGCAGTGGTGGTAGTGATTCCCCTAAAGATATAGTAAAAGTAGATGGAAAAGACTATGAGTTATTGGAACAAAAAATAGATACTGTTTTTGTTAATAAAATTGTAGAAGTACCCAAGTATATACCTAAGTATGTTGATAGAGTTGTTGAAAAGATAGTTGAAATACCAGCAGATGTTGATTCTCTACAAATCATAGAAGACTACTATTCTAAGTTTGTAACTAAAGATACTTTAAAACTAACTTATGAGTTTGCTCCTGAAATTGTAATCGATTCGATGGGAACAAAACCCAATCCAACATTAGGATTTGGTATTCTTACAGATACCATCACACAAAATAAAATAGTAAGTAGAGATATTGTATGGAATTTTGAAGTTCCTACAATATACAATACAAAGGTAGTAAAAGAATTACCTAAACGAGTATTTTATTATGGTGTTGGTGCAGGATTTGATAAAACTAACTTTATAAATAATGCAAAATTTGGTATTTTATATAAAGATAAGAAAGATAAAATGTGGGGATTGGATATTGGTGCATTAAATGTAAACAGTACGATACAACCTTACATTGGTGGTTCTATGTATTGGAAAATTTCATTCAAGAAGAAAAAATAGAATGGCTAAACAATCTTTAAAAGAAATAATAAAACTTGAGTATCAGAAATGTGCTGGAGACCCAATCTACTTTATGAAAAAGTATTGTATGATTCAACATCCTGTTCGTGGTAAGATACCTTTTCATTTATATCAATTTCAAGAAAGAACATTAGACCAATTCGCAAAACACAGATACAACATCATTCTTAAATCTCGACAAACAGGTATCTCAACCTTAACTGCGGGATTTTCACTTTGGAAGATGTTATTCAATCAAGATTTTAATGTATTGGTAATTGCAACTAAACAAGAAGTTGCTAAGAACCTTGTAACGAAGGTTCGTGTGATGAATCAGTATTTACCATCGTGGTTAAAACAAACAACGGTAGAGGATAACAAACTATCCTTAAGATACTCAAATGGTTCTCAGATAAAAGCAACTTCTGCAGCAGGAGATGCTGGTCGTTCTGAGGCATTATCCTTATTAGTATTTGATGAGGCAGCATTTATTGATAAGATTGAAGATATATGGGTATCATCACAATCTACCTTATCAACGGGTGGTAATGCAATTATACTTTCTACTCCAAATGGTGTTGGAAACTTTTTCCACAAAACTTGGGTGGGAGCAGAAGATGAAACAAATACATTTAATCCAATACGACTACATTGGAGTGTACATCCTGAAAGAAATCAAGATTGGAGAGATGAACAAGAGGTACTACTTGGGGTAAAGGGAGCAGCACAAGAATGTGATTGTGATTTTGTTAGTTCTGGTGATACAGTAATAGACCCACAACTTTTAATGTTTTATAAAGAATCATTTGTACAAGAACCAATGGAAAAGACTGGGTTCGATGGAAATCTTTGGAAGTGGGAATATCCAAACTATACCAAATCTTATATGGTTGTAGCGGATGTTGCTCGTGGAGATTCAACGGATTACTCAGCGTGTCATGTTATCGATATAGAAGAATCTTCTCAAGTTGCAGAATACAAAGGTAAATTAGATACAAAAGATTTTGGAAACTTTTTAGTTGCATTGGCAACCGAATATAATAACGCCTTACTTGTAGTTGAAAATGCAAATATTGGTTGGGCAGTTTTACAACAAGTAATTGATAGAGGTTATCAAAATACTTTTTATATGAGTAAAGATTTAAAGTATGTAGATACTGAAAATCAATTATCAAATAAATACAGAGCACAAGATAGAGGTTTAACTGCTGGTTTTAGTACAACATCTAAAACAAGACCTTTAATCATTTCTAAGTTAGAACAATATGTTAGAGAAAAATCTGTAACAATTCGTTCACAAAGAACAATAGATGAAATGTTTACATTTATATGGAATGGTAATAGAGCAGAAGCAATGCGAGGTTATAATGATGATTTAACAATGTCATTATCAATTGGATTGTGGGTTAGAGATACTGCACTTCGATTAAGACAAGAGGGAATTGATTTAACAAAACAAGCATTGGGTGGAATCGGTGCACATCAATTAGATGTTGGTGGAATGGGTTTTGGTGGTAATACTTCAATGGATGATGACCCTTGGAAAATGCGAGTTGGTGATAACCATGAGGATTTAACTTGGTTAATTAAATAATTATATATTTATAATATAAGGAGAAATAACTATGATTTCGATGATAGATTTAATAAATGAAAACGAAAACTACTGTAATGAGTACATAGTAGAAAACTATGATGATATACAAGAATTTTCGAAGTTCATGAAAGAATACAAATCTGATATGAATGAAGCTGAGTATCAAGGTAGAACAGTTAAACTTGGAAAACCAATGCAAGGTGATGTGAAAAAATTTAAAGTATATGTTAAAAACCCTCAAGGTAATGTTGTAAAAGTTAATTTTGGACATGGTGGTAGTTCAGCAAAGAAATCAGGAGAAAAAACAATGTCTATTCGAAAGAATAATCCAGATGCAAGAAAAGCATTCAGAGCTAGACACAATTGTGATTCACCCGGTCCAAGACATAAAGCAAGATACTGGTCTTGTAGAAAGTGGTAATAATAAAATAAAGGTTATAATTTAAAAATAGGAACAACATGGCAGATACTTCATTTTTTGGTAGGTTAACAAAACTCTTCAGAGCTCAGGCAGTCGTTACTGTCGATAAAGATGGTAAGAGAAAAGTTTTCGATACCGATGAAAGACAACAAACAAATCTATCCTCTTTAAGAGATAGGTACACGAAACTACAAAAAAGTTTTTTCGAACAAGCAGGTGGTGCTCAATCAATGGCATACCAACAAGTTCGTAGAGAAGTTTTTAGAGATTATGATGCTATGGATAATGACCCAATATTAGCATCAGCTCTTGATATATACGCAGATGAATCAACACTAAAGAATGAATTTGGTGATACTTTATTGGTTCACTCTGATAATCAACAAGTACAAGATATTTTAAATAACTTATTTTATGATGTTCTTAATGTTGAATTCAACTTATGGCCTTGGGTAAGAAATATGTGTAAGTATGGAGATTTCTTCTTAGGTTTAGAAATCGCTGAAGGTAAAGGTATTGTTAACGTAACACCTCATTCAGTTTACAACACAGAAAGATTAGAAAGAACAGACCCATCGAATCCAAACTCAGTAAAGTTTAAAATTACTGAAGACCCAAATGGAAAAGAACAATACGAAAACTTTGAAGTTGCTCACTTTAGATTATTAGCAGATACAAACTGGTTACCATACGGAAAATCAATGATTGAAAATGGTAGAAGATTGTGGAAACAATTATCTTTAATGGAAGATGCAATGTTAATCCATAGAATTATGAGAGCACCTGAAAAGAGAGTTTTCAAAATTGATATTGGTAACATTCCTCCAACAGAGGTAGATAACTATATGCAAAGAATTATCAATAAAATGAAGAAAGTTCCATTCATTGATAGAAATACTGGTGATTATAACTTAAAGTATAATATGCAAAACCTAACAGAAGATTTCTATCTTCCTGTTCGTGGTGGTGATAGTGGAACATCTATTGATAATCTTGCAGGATTAGAGTATGCAACCATCGATGATATTGATTATCTAAAAAACAAATTATTTGCAGCATTAAAAGTTCCTAGAGCATATTTAGGATATGAAGAAAATGTAAATGGTAAAGCAACATTAGCAGCAGAAGATGTTAGATTTGCAAGAACAATAGAGAGAATACAAAGAACAGTAGTTTCAGAATTATCTAAAATTGCAATTGTTCATTTATATGCACAAGGAATTACAGATTCTGAAATGACTAATTTTGAATTATCATTAGTTAATCCATCTACAATTTACGAACAAGAAAAAGTAAACTTATGGAGTGAGAAAATTAGATTAGCTCAAGATATTCAAGGATTAAATATGTTATCTAAGGATTGGGTATATGAAAATATATTCAAACTAAGTGGTGGTGAACAAGATGAACAAAGAGTAGCGATGTTAGATGATTTAAAAGATAGATTCAGATTTCGTTCTATTGAAGATGAAGGTAGTGACCCTGCAATGGAAGATGATGAACCAAGTGATATTGAAGAACAACTTGAAGATATCAAGAACGAAATAAAAGATAAAGGTGGTAGACCAAGAGAAGGTGGAACATATGGAAAAGATAAACATCCACTTGGTAGAGACCCACTTGGTGATAACGAAAGAACGAAAAAACGTTCAAGAACATCAGAAGATAAAGCAATTAAATATATCAATGGTATAGCGGCAAAACGAAAGTATTTACATGAAATGAAAGGAATGTTGGACGAAAACAACATACTAGACGAAGATTAATTAGGTTAACTTTTATAATTTTATATTTATAAGAGGGAAATTTTACTATATCATAATAGGAAAAACATAAGATGAGAAAAATAAAACATTCAAAATTTAAGAATACGGGTTTTCTTTTTGAACTTTTAACTCGACAAATTACGGTTGAAATACTCAATGGTAGTGAGGAAAAATCAAAAGGAATAATCAAAGAATTCTATGGAAGAGGAACTGAGTTATCAAAAGAGCTTAGATTATTCAACCTACTTATAAACGAAAAGTACAATACAGAATCAAAGGCTGAGAAGTTTATTGAAGCTATATTGGAAGCACACAGTAAAATAAATTATACTAAACTCCAACGAGAAAAGTATAATCTTATTAAGTCTATCAAAGAAACATTCGAAATTAATAATTTCTTATCTTCCCCGGTAACAAACTACAAAATTTTAGCTTCAATACATAAACTATTTGAAGGTAAAAAGAATGATATTCTTGATATTAAAGATGTATTTGATTCTAAACTTACTCTTGTTGAGCACATCTCATCAACTTCCCAAACTACTAAAGTAGCTAAACAAGATAAATTAGTTGAAGAATATAAAAAACAAGAGAAAGACCTTCGATTGTTGACATATAAAATTCTTATTGAAACTTTTAACAAAAAATATACAACTTTAAATCAATCTCAAAAAGGTTTATTAAGAGAATATATTAATAATGTTACCAATACATCTAAGTTCAATGAATACTATGAATCAGAATTAATTAAAACTATCACATCTTTACACGAAGCGTATAAAGGTATGAAAGATAAGATTACAAAAATAAAGTTGAGAGAAACAATAAATGTTTTGAAAAAACAGAAAATTGGTAAGAAAGTTACCGATGAACAAGTTTCAGCTTTAATGATGTCTTATGAGTTAATTAAGGAGATAAAAAATGTCAATGGAAAAAAATCTTAATAAATTCTTAGATGAACTAATCCAAGAAGTAGAACACGAATTGGATGAAATGACAGGAACTGGTGCAGTTGGTGGGTACAATACTCCTGCTGCATTTTCTGATGGTGGTGCTAAAGATAAAAAACGTAAGAAAAAAATTTCAACTCAATTTGGTATGAAGATAGTTGGTAAGATGGATGAAGAGCTAAATGAAGCTAAATCCAAAAGACCAGTAAATCGTTGGTTAGAATTAAAAAACGATGAAACAATGCATCCTCATAAGAAGATGGCAATGGGTTTAAAAGAACTTAAGTATCAACTTAGAGAAACTGAAAAGTTTTTCAATTGGTATAATAAAATCAAAACAATGAATGAGTTGGATTCCAATCAGTATTGGAAAAGAACAAACAAACATATTTATAAGATAAAGGAGAGATTGGTTAATATCGCTCGAACTATACAGGAGATAGAAAAATGAAAATAACAAGAGAAGCATTAAAAAACATAGTTAAAGAAACTATGATAGAAGAATCGGAATATCAAGAGTTTTTCAAAAGAGCTTTAGAAAAAGCTGGTAAATCTATTCCTAGTATGTCTGATGAAGAAAAAAAGAAATTCTTTAACAACATAGAAAAAACTTGGAAAGGTAAAGGAGCAAAACAAGAACAAGTTTCTGAATTAACAGATGCTCAGAAAAAATTACCACCAGCACTTCAAAAAGCAATAGAAAAAAAAGAAGATAAAACGGAATCAGTTGAGGAATCAATTAATGAAGGATTTGCAACTTGGGAAATGAGTTTTTCAGATATGAATCTTAATGGTGTTAAATTATCTAAGAAGAATAAGTATAAAGTGAAAGCAAGAAATACAGTTGAAGCAATTAAGAAAGCTGCAAAAATGGCTGGATTAAAAGGTGAAGATTGGATTGCAACACAAACTAACTATTTAAAGAAAATAGGATAATAATAATATAATGACTAAAAAAGAATTATATGATATAATCAATGAAGAAATCGTTAGTTTTAAAAAAGGAGAACTTAACGAGAAACTCAACGAGTCTGATAAAGATTTAATAAGAAAAATCATCAGACAGGAAGTATCAGCAATCTTTTTTGATTTATTTAAACGAAGAAAAACTTGGGGAGCATAATGGGAAATTTATTAATAGAAACAAAACTATTCGAAGGTAAAGTAAACGAAGACGAAAGTGGAAGAACTATCGTTAAAGGTATTTTACAACGAGCAGGTGCTGAAAATCAAAATGGAAGAATATATCCAAAACAAATTTTGATGAGAGAAGCTAAAAAATACGAAACACTTATTAAAGAAAGAAGAGCACTTGGTGAATTAGACCATCCAGATTCTTCTGTAATCAACCTAAAGAACGTATCTCATAACGTAAGAGAGATACATTGGGATAACGATGATTTAGTAGGAACAGTTGAGATATTACCAACTCCAAGTGGTAACATCTTAAAAGAACTACTTAAAGCAGGAATCCTTTTAGGAATATCATCAAGAGGTATGGGTTCAGTAGAACCTCTATCAGGTGGTAAAGTTCAAGTAGGTGAAGATTTTGAATTGATTGGTTGGGATTTTGTTTCTAATCCATCAACACATGGAGCATTTATGACTCCGATGAACGAATCTGTTAACAAACAACTAGTAAAACAAGGTGAAGTTTGTAACGAGTGGTGTAAATCACAAGATTTGATGAGAGAAATTATAACAGAAATAACTTAAGTTATGGCATTTAATGTACAGGACTATATGTCCAAAAATAAAATTAAACTTGGGAAAGTAACCCGAGAAGTTGGTACTACTCCATATAAAGGTGGTCACAACGATATTAGAAAAACTAATTATGAAGTTAAGATTACCGAAGATGGTAAACTTGATTTATATACACATAAAACGGAGACAAAGGAATTATGATTAAATTGACTGACCTTTTAAAAGAAGAAGAAACATACACAGCAATCAATAAAGATAGTGGTGCGGTTTCTGTATTTAAATCTAAAGATGCAAGAGATTCTGCAGTAAAAGCAGGTACTCATGATAAAAAAGATGATAACGATTCTAAAGGTGATGATTCTAAAAAAGATACTCCTAAAGTGAACATCTTTAACAAGGATAAAGAAGAACCTAAAGGAGATGAACCTAAATCAGAACCATCTAAACCAAGAGCTGGTAATCCTCAAGTAAACAAAGTTGTTCGTAAAAAAGCACAAAGTTTAGGAGTTACACCACAGAAATTAGGTAAAGAAGAATACGAAAAAAGAATGTCCCAAGCAGCTGTTGAAGCGTTAACTGATGCAAACTTTCATTCTGAATCAAGAGCTCTTATTGCAGTTTTAGAAGATAATCCTGAACTTGCTAAGAATCCTTCAGATGACCCAAACAAACCAGATATGTTCTCAGATGAATATGATGAATGGAAAAAAGGTACTGCATGGGGTTCATCATTTGGTGATTCAAGTGATGGAACAGATGATATCGCTCATTCAGCAACTGGAGAATCATCTTGGGATGGACAAGAATCAATCGATGCAATTGCATTCGATTTAAAAATGAATGGTTCACATAAATTAGCAGCAAAAATACAATCAATCTTTGATGAGAAGAATGAATCAACAACATCTATTGCAGATATGATACCTGAATCAGTTCAGATTAACGAAGGAACTCGTTCTCAAGTTGGTGTAATTGGTAGAAATGGTAAGATTATTTCTGCATACGTTCACTACGATGGTTATCCATCAAATATGAAACCAGGTTTAAAACATCACATGAAAAGTGATAAAGATGTTCTTAAACTAATCAAGATGGGTGGAGCAAGAGGAATCTTTGATGATAAGGATATTGAATATTACAAAAATGGTCAACCAATGAAAGGTGATTCCAAAGATATTGAATCATATATAAAAGATGCCGATAGAAGTGGTGGAGCAGAATTTGTATATTTATACAATATGAAAGATAAGAAGTGGTATTACGCTGATACTTACAAAGATAGTAAACTAAAAAAATTATTTTAAGGAGAAAATCATTATGAAATTAATAGATATAATGAACGAAAGTTCAATGAATGAAGCACCATATAAACAACCTGATAAGAAACTTGTTAAAGTTGTAAAAGGTACAGTTGGAGCAGTTCAGAATGATATTGAACTTATTGAAGAAATGATTGATGAAAGTGGAATACTAGAAGCAATGGACCATTGTAAAGATGCTATTGATAGATTACAATATCTTCATAAAATATTAAAAAGAATTAAATAATAGGAGAAACTCATGATTAAATTAACCCAAATAATGAATGAATCAAGTGAGGAAAAAAAAACCCTTTCTAATGAAGTTAAAAAACACTTCTTAGAAATCGTTTCTACATATAACAAATACCAAGAATCTTTAGATAGAAAATCTGATATTCAAGAAATAGCAGAAACTCTTGGTGGAATTACTGAAGCAGCTAGAACATTAGCAATACATGAAGGTGATGATTGGTTTGATAAACACACTATCAAGCGTAATATGAGTGAGTTAGATAAGTTGGGTAAACAATTTGATAAATGTGCCGTAGAAGCTAAATCATTAGACCAACGTTTAGGTGGTTTATATGAAGATATGGGTAATATTCTATCAAGATACTACAAAATGGGTGATATTACCGAAGAACAGATGAAAGAACGTTTAGGAATGAACGAATCTAAATCAGATTGTGGTTGTGGATGTGGTGGAGTAACTGAAGGTGGTTGTGGTGATAAATCAACAAATGAATCGGAAATAAATGAAGAACCTGTATCAGTATCAATGCGAAACGATGATGGTTCTATAACAACTACACTTAAAGAGGATGAAAATCCATGTTGGGATGGATATGAAATGGTTGGTATGAAAAAAAAGAACGGTAAGGAAGTTCCTAACTGTGTTCCAAAAAATGAATCAAATGAGCAAATTCCATCTTTGCAAGAATTATTAGGATTATAATATTATGACTATGAACGAAAGTATGTTTTCTCAAATTGACCTAATAAGACAAGACTCTAAAGATGTTAGAGATTTTGTAAAGAAAGTCTTTTCCGATAGAGAGTTTAAGAGTATGAGTAAAGATACTGATTTCATCAAATATCTTAAATCAATATATGAAGGAGTATCATCAAATGAATCAGTTGTTAACGAAGCAAACTTACGATTAAATAAAAAAGTAAAATCTGAATTAGATGCATATCTAAAGGGCACAAAAATAAACTCACCAGAACATCAGCATGCAATTATGATGATTCTTAAAGGAGCACTAACTGATGCTAACTTTCATAGTGAAGCAAAACAATTACCTAAATTCTTTCCAAAAGCAAAACAATCAAAATACGTTGGTACTGCAATGGAGGGTGTGATTGAAGATAAAGGTGCAGCATATTCTAAAGCAGCAAAATGGGATGGGCATGATATTATTGATGCATTTTCGTTTTATACTTCTATGACAATCGGTGGTTCATTCGGTAAAAAATTAGAAACCCTAAAGGAATCAATTTCTGAATCAGTAAAGGTAAACGAAGCAGAAATAAAATGGAATGCAGTTGATAATGCAATCGTTAGATATATAAAACAAAATGTAAAAGTTTTAGAAAAACCGATTAAAGCAAGAGATGAAGCTGAAACTAAAAAAATGTTAAAAGGGTTTATCGATGGATTAGTAAATGCTCAAAGAAGTTTAAATCTTAAAGAATCAGTAAACGAAGCTTATGTTGTATTACATTCACCAAAGAAAGGTGTAAAGCCAGTAGCAACTGCTGCATATGCAGATAAGAAAGATGCTGAAAAATGGGCGAAGGATTTAGGTGGTATTACAATGATAGTCAAACAGAAAATCAAAGGTATAGATGAATCAGTAAACGAAGATAAATCCGAAATAAAAGGATTAGTAAAAAAAGTAGGTAATAAAGAAACTAAGTTTTATGATATACTTACTACGATAGAAGAGAAGTATGGTAAACAAAAATATAGAATTTGGTTAGAAAAATCTCTAAAAGCCTTTGGAAAAAATCCAAAACATTATGATTATAGAACTAACGCAGCTGCAGAAGAGGCACTATATCAATTGGGTAAGTAAATTATAATAATATATACTTATACATAACAAAGTTATATTTAAATTAGGAGAATGAGCAAAAAATTACCAATAGTATCAGTACAGGTTAGAAAAGGAGATATCAACCGAGCACTTAAGATATTTAAAAAACGAAGTATGGATTCTGGACATCTTATGGAAGTAAGAGAACGAAGATACTACAAAAAACCCACAACTGTTCGTAGAAGAGAAAAACAATTAGCTGTTAGAGAACAACAGAAAGAAATGATTCTTGAAAAGATAGAAGGTGGTGATACTACACTAA
>Ga0233432_10004851_pt1 | contig 11836 bp, 9 predicted proteins | sample SI_122_August201_6_FD_179870 | JGI IMG/M metagenome (GOLD analysis project Ga0233432, IMG submission 179870) | Seawater microbial communities from Saanich Inlet, British Columbia, Canada - SI_122_August2016_10_MG | ecosystem: Environmental > Aquatic > Marine > Inlet | place: Canada: British...
GAATAATCAGCTTTTTGGATTTAACGAATCGAATGGTAGGAACGGGTACGGAGACCGCAAAAACTCGGCCCAGAGGATCACGAAAAGCGGTTCCAATGGCACAAATACCCTGAGTATGCTCTTCGTTGTCGATGGCAATCTGAGTCTTCCTGGTTTTCGCTAATTGCGTTATCAGGTCGGATACATTGGTAATGGTATTAGCGGTTTTCTTTGCTAGACTGCCGGCCAAAAGCCGCCTTATTTCATCTTCTTCCAGCAACGCGAGCGCAGCCTTTCCATGAGCTGAGCTAAACATATGAAAACTTTTACCTACAGCTGAAACGGCGCTCAAACGGTGATTTGCTGTAATCTGATCAATGAAGACCATTTTGTCTCCGCGCTGTATGGATAGGTCCACGGTCTCGCCCGTGCGCTGCGCCAGTGTTTCAAGGTGTGGTCTCACATGGGCCGCGAAATCAAAATCGGTATTTGCTGCGAGGCGGAGAATGGAAGGCCCCAGCTTGACCCGAGCGTTGGGAGTCGCCCTGATCAATAAATTCTCTTCGGTCAAAGCATTTACGATGCGTTGAATCGTGGAACGGGGCAGATCAACCCGATTGGCGATTTGCCCCAGGCTCAATCCGTCCTTTTCATTTTCCAGCGAGCGCAGAATGGAAGCCGCACGGGCGATTACTTGAATTCCGCTGCCACTTTTCCGGCCCGCTTTGGGGCCTTTTGCTGCGTGCGCGTCCAGCTTCAATGCAGCGGTCGCTTTTCCGGTCGAAGCGGTTTTAGTCATACTCGGGGACTATCGTTTAGATAATGCTTATGTCGATATGATTGTACCGTTATTCAGTGCAACTGGCAAGGTTCCGCCTGCTTCCATTGCTGAAACGCCTCGCTCAAAGTGGGGCGCTTTAACGAATGTTCGAAACAATGGCGTAGGACGGTCAACCAATCGTGTGCATCCCTTCATTCGTATGCATTAACATTGCTCCTGCGTCGCTAGAACCGCTTCGCGGCGAGGTTGGCCACAATATGGCTCTTTTGTATCCGTGATGGGGGTATGCTCGTTAGCCGAGCGAGGACGGGATCGCTCGGTTAACGGGTAATGTAAATCTTGGTTCGTGGACTTTTATCGATTCTATGGGATGATCAGGTTGGTTGGAGTTTGCAGCGAATAGTGCTCCCTTTCACCCCCTATGAGCGATTATTTCAATAGCTTCGACCTCATCCCTATTACAGCTTATCTCCTCATTTTGAGCGCTGTTGGCATCTATTTGAAGCGGAAAGCCTCCGGCAATCTGGAGGAGAATATCGTCGGAAGAAAGAAGATGCCTCTCTGGGCCTTGTGGACTTCCGCTACGACTCAGTTCCTCGATTTGTCGGGTACGGCGGTGGTTGTGTCGATTTCTATCTGATGGGACCGCAAGGCTTTTCATCAATTTCAAATGGCATGCGATTCTCTTCGTTTCGGCGATGGGACGGGCTGTCGATTCGATCAGGTTATGCAAGTCGCAGCAGCGGTTATGATAGCCTATGGCTTTTTCGACATCTCCGTGCAGCGGTAAAGTAGAGCTGTAGAGTTGCGAGGCAATTGTGGATTGATGCACTGAACGAGGATGCCATAATCCTATAGTCTTCTTCAAGAGTGTCTAATGACTTGAGAGTAATAGGGCTGGCTTGCACCGTGTCGCGATACCAAATCCCTCTCGAAATACGCGGTGCGATCCGCGCTAAGGGGACTAGCGCTACGCTAGAACTGGGCGCATGATTTGGTACTTTGATGACTTAATCCGATCAAATATGAAGATACGTATTCAATAGTTGGAACAATTATCTGTTTTAAAGATTGCCCCTGGATTAGATAATCGTCTCTTTTGGCTGTTCCTCTAACCAATGAGAAGCCGCTGGAAATTAGGTAAAAGGATTAGGCGAAGCTAGTTTTCGCCGATTCCGATTAGGGGCGCGTTTACGCTTTTTCTCTCCTCTAGGGTGGGAAAATGTCTAAACAAGTCGTCCATCATTACTCGCAGGGGCTTGCGGATTACATCGCGAAAAGCCTCATCCATTCGTTGACGATTCGCGCCTGCCGGGGGTGTTTCACGCTGGCTGTAAGTTCCTAGTGTATTCAGTTCTCCATGCTTGGTTAGCCTGGCTTGGATCGTAGCGACCAAATCGCCGGTTCGATCCTGTTCGAATCGCATGGCGTAGATTTTCAGAACCGGACCATCGCCAGGCTCTTCCCGTTTTCCTAAGACATAAGTTTGTATCGGAAGTTGGTAATCGTGGAGCAACTCTTGCATCACTTGCGTAAAGTCCTGTCTTCGATCTTTCTCCATGTTGTTTGCAAGCTCAGGCATGCTCGATTCGTAGAGCGGATTCCCCGAGTGATTGAATTCGATGAATAGGGCTTCCGCTTCCTCCAGAAAGATGTATTGTTCGGTGTCTTGAGAGTCGATGCTCGCGCAAGCGGCAAGCAACAACCCTAAGAGCGGAGCGACGACATTTTTTGTCGATTGGAAATTCAATGTTTTCGGTTCGGTTGGTGTAGTGCCTGGGGTGGGTTGCCCATGAAGGCAGAATTTAAATTCGATTTGCGTATCCTGGGCGTAGTTAGAATGCAGCGTATCAAATCTCAAATTTCAGGGTTATGTCGAGCGAGTACTGTAATTGAGGAAAGGGTGGAAGGGAGCATTGCAGAATTTTAAAAGGAAAATGACTCTACCTCGCTTACAATGCTGTTCACGCACCCGCCCAAGCGGCTCAAGAAGACATTGATTTCTACTAAACGAAATACCCGCATCTTTCGTAAACGCGAGCTATCCTCATAGCGATGCTCAGGTATCTCGACGACGGAGTCGGTTCTGTTGTCAAGAAGCTGAAAGACGAAGATGTCTGGGAAAATACACTGCTCTTCTTTTCTCACCGATAACGGCAGTGCTTCTGCTATGGATGCCGACAATGGGCTTCTGCACGATTTCAAGCACAGCGTTTAGGAAGGGGGAATCCGCACCCCTTGAATGGTTAGCTGGCCCGGTGAGTTTAGGGGTGGACGCGTCATCGATACGCCCATCATCTCTTTCGATATTCTTCCCACCGTCCTAGACGTGCTGAACGAGTCACCCCCTGAAACGAAGGACTTCGACGGCAAGAGCATTCTTCCGCTTTTCAAGGGAAAAGATCATCCCCACCACAATGTACTGTATTGGGATACCGGCGACGAGAAAATGGGATGGGCAGTTCGAAAGGGCAATTGGAAGCTAATCGGCAAGCGACAAAAGCTCGAACTGTACGATTTAAATAAAGACTCGTCCGAAGCGACGGATCTAGCGAAGAGGTATCCTGAAATTGTAAATTCACTATAAACCCTTTACCAGAACTGGTGCACCGAAATGCCTGAACCACTGTAGAAGCGAAATACGAAGTAAAGGTAGGGGAGTTTAGGTCCCCATTTCCGCGAAATTATGTTACGAGTGCGTAAGTTTCAAGGAGTCGCAGCAATTTTAATTTCGGAAAGCGATACCATGGGGTTAATTTTTGCCTCGTGATCTCTTGAGGCTTTAATTCCCTTCGGGCAAATACCTCGAAGCTGGCTTAGTTTCTGACGTTGGTCGCTACCTTTAAAATACCTCGGGGCTCTTCACTCGGCGTACTTCTAAGGATGGAAGCGGTTGCGCCGGGGATGATTTATTCCAGAAAAGTCTGTGCCATAGACAGGCGGGTGTTTTGGGTGGGTGAAAAATTGCTTGCTTTGTACAGTGTGAATTGCCCCATTATGGATTTCAGGTATCCAACCCGCTTGTACTCTTTGTTAAAAACCTCCTGATGCTTCACTTCTCTGCTCGCGCTAAACAAGTGGCTTTTTCGTTGCTGCTAATCTTGTCGATACCTACCGCGGTATGGTCTCAGTCCGCGCTTTCCGAAGCGGGGGTGGGCGACAATTCGAGTTTTCTCTTTGAGCTCGAAGCCTACGCGAAATACGGTGGAGATATCGATGTAATCGACGGTATGACTGGAAAGCGTTACCACCGATCGAATGACGTGGTTAAGGCGATCAATGCGAGTTTCCCAAAAATAATGGGGGGACTCCACACAATGCTACTCGTTTTAGAGCTGAAGCACATGGAGGTTCACATGACGAAAGGCATTGAGCACACTAAGAAGCTTGGCGACTTGGCGGATTCGTTTGGGATCAAGAGATTTATGGTCGAGGATGATTCGTGGTTTCTGAAGGAGCGAAGGATACTCGCTCGACTGAGAAAAGAGCCGTTTTTTCAGATCAAGGAACTGGTCGTATGGCATCGCGATGAACTTAGTTCTATAGGGCTTCGCGGTAACGAACGGGCGAAGAACTTGCGATTCAATCCAGAAATACTCGATTGGGAACGCCGCGTTTTAACGGAATGGGAAGTGAATATCCGCACGCGAAAAAGTTTTAGACGGGTTAATAAATGGCAGGGGTTGAATCTGGATACGAATAGGGGGTTTCATATTAGCGACGGCCTGCCGACCAATATTAGTACGTCGAGTTTTAGAGAAGTCAAAGTTTCGTATCCTATAATCGTTTACAGTGATAGAGACGAGCAGGAGCAGATCGATCATTTGCAACGATTGATCGTGAAGAATATGAGCTACTTGTATGATCCCTTTTCCTGGGGAGCAAAACGGGCTACGCGTTTTAGAGGAAGAATTGCGGGTGAGTTGCTTAAGCACATGAAGGATCGGAGCTACCGTGTGACTGATCGCGAATGGTTTGATCCAACGATATGCAATTTCCTAAACGACGTAATCGCGTTGGAGATATACGGATTGAAGGAGATTTATGATTTTTATGTGGTGAAGCGGTTTGACTCGAACCCGAACCTGATGGGGGAGGAAATGGATCCGCTAAACTGGAACCCTGGCGAGGAGCGCGAAACCTTTAAAAAGCGGACGAATCCTAAGGTACGGCTCAATTTCAATAACCCAACGGGCGCGCGGTTTGCGATGCTTGACGCGTATTTGCGTTATGGGGATGTTTTTTTGGATAATTTGCGATTAAAGCTCACCAGTCTGGAAACCAAAGAAGCGGGTAGGGGGATTATAGAAGAATCCATCAGCGAAGTGAGTGGCGTTCCAGCGAAGACTTACATTAAAGCCGGCCTCAAAGCCCAAGCAGACGGAATCATGCGCTTTCATGAACAATCAAGCGGTTAAATTGAGCCTAGAAACGTGCGAAGTAAGCCCGGTCTTGCACTAGGGCTGGTCTGCCTTCACGCCTTCGCTTTGCGATGGCGCTGTAGGCCAAGCGGTGAGTGAACCGACGAAGTTGTTCAGCTACTTTGACAGGAATGACCGCTCGGAGATCGGTCGCTACCATTAGAATACCTCGGGGATTCGTTATTCGTTGTTCTCTGGAGTCAGATGCAGGATCATACCGCGGCGGTCGGTGAGAACATAAATCGATCCGTCTGGGGCGGTTTTGATATCACGGACGCGGCCGGATTCGCGGAGAATGACTTCTTCTTTCACGACTTTGTGACCATCTAACACGAGCCGGTAAATGTATTGATGTTTGAGCGCTGCGACGAGCAGATTGCTTTTCCAGGCGGGGAACAAGGGACTGTCAATAAATTCGATTCCGCAGACAGCGGGAGAGGGGGTCCAGTAATGAATAGGATCTACTATTCCGGGGAGAGACTTGTAGGGCGTCAGTACTGTCCCATCGCGATCTAATCCCTTGGTGGCTAGAGGCCAGCCGTAGTTGGCCCCTGCCTGGACGATATTGAGTTCATCACCACCCATCGGGCCGTGCTCGGCGGACCAAACTTCTCCGGTTTCAGGATGAATCGCAAGGCCTTGAGCATTGCGCGTTCCGTAGGCGTAAACGGTCGGTAGTGCACCATAACGCTCCAGGGAATTGTATGGGTTGTCACCGACGGGTTGGCCATCGTCGTGAATGCGGTGAAATTTGCCTTCCGGTCGGGATAGGTTCTGGGCATCCAACTTTCGGCCTCGGTCGCCAATCGAGAAATAGAGGTCCCCGCTATCGTCAAACACCATGCGTGATCCGAAATGATCTTGGATTAGCGTGTAGTCCTCCGGTCGGGGATCATAGACCACTTCCTGATCAATCCACGCATGATTCTGGATTCGGCCTCGTACAATGCGGGTTGACCAAGGGTATTCCGTTTTGCCTGGTGGGATATCGCTCGCTTCATGGATATAGCAGAGATAGATCCAGCCGTTATCTGCGTATTGGGGGTGAAGAGCGACATCCATGAACCCAAAACCTGGCTTCTGGCCCGATCGTTGACGGGCAGGGGAGGGCGTTCCAGTAATTGGCTCAGGGATGACCTTGCGATCAATCATCAGTCGAAGCCTGCCGCTGAACTCCGAAAACAAAGCGGTTCGTTCATCCAGGAATTCTATGCCCCAGGGTTGTTTCAAGCCCTCCGCGAGAACCTCGACCTTGAGGTTGTAATCCTCGGTTTCGGAACGATCCCGAGGCGGTGGCGGTTCGACGCCCATCTCTTTTTCTTTTTCGAGGATGAATTTGAGGACCGTATCGATTTGAATCTCGCTGAGGACATTTCCCCAGGCGACCATCTGCGTGCCAATTATCCCGAATTCTATATTATTCCGTTGCAGGGCGTAGTAAGTGCCGTGGTTCCACATCCCATCCAGAAAGCCAGAAAACTGCCCGCCCTCGAGGTTCGGACCGTGGCATTGGGCACAATAAGTGGCATAGATGTCGGAGCCTTTGCTCAAATCTTGCGACGAGGCGTTCGGCGTGACCCATAGCGTGGGAAGTAAGAGACCGAACAATCCGCACACTGAGGCTAAACGGTTAGGGAAGATCTCCAAGTTATCTCTCGATCGATTCATGAGTTTGATGGGGATTTACTTCAGATTCGGTCGTCTTCGACTCGGTAGAGCGGCACAGCGGGACGGGCTGCCGAGCTGAGTGTTTTCTGAGACGATTCTCTGGGGTCATGAATGGGTATATTCGAGCTAAATATAATATAGTCACGTGTAATTTAGAATAGAGTCTTGATTGTACTCCGCCGCATCGCAAATTGAGGATTTCGACGCACTGTCTGTTATTGGAATTGTGATATTTTGAAAAGGTGAGGCTTTGCCTGGATTCGCGTTCCGACGACTATCCTATGCGTCGAGACGTGCATGAATATAGGTCGGCTTAAGGACGAATGGGCTTCACGTACGCTTCAATTTCGAAGATGTCCTGGAAGGGACGTGCTCAGCGACCGGGCATCCGAACCTAGTGTCGCTTTAGCGATTCCTGCGTTGCCTTCGGCAACCTTGACGAATGCTTCTTTTTGATAATCGTTGGGGGTTTGCTTAATGATCCGGATGCCGACAAATGAAAATTAATAATTATAGCGCTCCGGAGCATCACACAAAAAAAAGAGACCCGAAGGTCTCTTTGTCGTGTCGAGAAAGTCTCGATTTTCAAAAGGTGCGATTGGACTAGCCGTTGAGCACCCAGCCCTTTCGGTATTCCTTGCGCAGGCGCTGGTTGGCTTCAGGGCTATTTCTAACGTACATCTTTTTCGGATCGTAGTCAAGTTTCTTGCCGACGTCGTAAGCTACAAGGCCTAGCAGTAGTTGCTCAATCATGACACCCGAATAATCGAAATTACATGATGTCTTAAGATTCGTCTTACAGGCGTTTGTCCATTCGTGGCCGAAATCGGTGATGTTTGACTTCTCAACTGCGTCTTTGGCGGGTTCGTAGTAGGACATATTCGCTTTAGGACCATACGGGATGACCATGCGAGTAGTGAAATCGCAAACGAGGAATCCCTGACTGCCTTTGAACAATGCGCCATGCCCAATCTTATTGAGGTCAAGAGCTCCGAGAGGGGACTTAGGCATGCTGCCGCCTTGGTGCCATGTGACGCTGATTTTGCCGCGCCAGTCATTGGCCGGATTAATGCAGGTCGAATTCATCAGAGAAGGCGCGATATCCTTATTGTAGGGATCCCCTTCGCCTTGCGCTGAAATCGGGTAGTCGGCGTCAAGCGGGTTGAATGCGAGATCCATCGTGTGACTTCCCATGTCGCCAATTTGCCAATTGCCGAAGTCGCGATACATATTCCATGAAAGACAGTTGGAGCCCGTTGGCCAATTTTTACTGTCGGAATCAAAATAACTGACCACGTTGTTTCGTTTCTCAGCAGTAAAGTAGGCTGGGTTAAAAGGGTGCATTGGGGAAGGGCCGACCCAAAGATCCCAATCGATGAAATCCGGGGCGGAGCCGCTTTCCGGTTGGTACCCAGTAATGTTATGCGTCCGGTTTCCCCAGGCGTGTACGCTTTTCAGGTCACCGATGGCGCCTCCCTTAACCAGCTCGCGGGTGCGTGCAAAGTTAGAACCGAAGTGGCGTTGCGTGCCGCATTGCGTAGCAAGCTTATTTTTGTTCTTCAAATAGGTGCTGCGAACGATGCGCGCTTCTTCAACGCTGTTGGCGAGAGGCTTTTCGCCGTAAACATGAAGACCGCGATTCATTGCCCAAATCGAGATGAACGCATGGTGATGATCTGGAGTGCAGCAGACGACGGCATCGATGTCTTTTTGGTCCAGGCACTTTCTCCAATCCTTGTATTTTTTCGCTCCAGGAAATTCCTTTCCAGCGGCTGCCAAGGCTTTCTCATTGATATCGCAGAGCGCCACAACGTTTTCGTTATGAAGCATATTCCTGTGAGCAGTGGCACGGCCCCAGCAACCAATAAGCGCGATGTTGAGTTTGTTTCCAGGGCGATTCTGACCAAAAAGCGTCCCGCTTGGGAGGATCAGAAGACCGGTGCCAGCAGCGGCAGCGGATTTAACAAAGTGGCGACGGTTTGGAGTGGTAGGGCTATTCATATTAAAATTATGTACGAGTACAGGGCCTGCAGGTCAATAAACTATCGCTTTCTTAGTCATTTTGATTTTAAGTTAGAGCGGTTTCGCTATTTCCCCAAGTTCTACCAGCGGCGGTGGACCCTGTTGTTTCCTGAGGTCTTATCGCTCTATGGGAAACGGGTCTGTGCATGAATCTTGACAACTATAACGCAAGCCGACTTGAAGAAAGGTCCTTATGGCGAGGAAATTGAGATTGGAATACCCTGGTGCGATCTATAATGTGATTAACCGCGGGAGCTATCGTTCGTGGAAGTTTGAGAGCAAAGGGGCTAAGAACTCTTTCCGGAAGGCTATCTTTGAGACTTGTGAGCGGGTGGGATGGAGATTGCATGGGTGGGCGATAAAGGGGAATGATTACCAGTTTGCCGTCGAGACTTTGGAGTCGGATCTGTCGGAGGGGATGAGATGGCTCCAAGGCGTTTTTGCTAAGGGATTCAACCACCTTTGTAGGGAACGCAGAGCTCTTTTTCAGGATCGGTTTAAGGCGATCGTAGTCTTGGATTTCGAGCAATTCGGCTGGCTTTGTCATTGTATAAACTTGAGCCTTATTCGAGCGAAGGTTTGCAAAGTTCTAGAATTTAAGGCCCTCGAATATTCGAGTTACTGGCTCCTGCGGAAGAAGCGCTTGCGCCCGAATTTTCTAAGTTTCGAGGTATGTCTGGAAGGGGCAGGTGGTCTTGCGGACGGATCGTATGGATCGAAAAATTACGAGCAGTATCTGGAATGGTTGTCCGAGGATGGGCCTAGAATGAAGTCCATGAAGTTCGATCGGATCAGGAAGGATTGGGCTACGGGCAGCGCGGGGTTCAAGATCGGCTTGCTTGACGACGAGAAGCGAATATCCGCTTCGATCGCTCTTGGCGACTCGGACGCGAAAGCGGCTCGTGAGTTGGCTTGGGAGAAGTCATTTCTTGAGTGTTTGCGAATTGTCGGGAGAATGCATGACGATTCCGATTTGGGACGGAAGGCCGAGAATTGGAAAGTCGCGGTTGCGGGGTACCTAAAGTTGAAGCGTTTATGTCGCAATGGCTGGCTCGCGGATAGGTTAGGCATGGGTAGCGAATCGGAAGTAAGCCGCTATATTTCCCACATGCAATCAGGCGAGAGAAGGGAGGCGAAGGACCTCTTCGATCGGATAATTACAAAGATCAAGTGCTGACCTTTTACGGTTTTAATCAAGAACAGACTTCTTGCTGGCAAAATGACTTTCAATTCAATAGATTTTTTTATATTTTTACCCATAGTATTTGGTCTTTACTGGTTTGCTGCGAGAAATAGTATAAAACTACAAAATTTTATATTGTTGTTAGCCAGTTATGTTTTTTATGCTTTTTGGGACTGGCGCTTTTTATTCTTAATTTTGTTTAGCTCCCTGGCTGATTATTTTATCGGTCTTGGGCTATCCAGAACTGAGAAAATCCAAAAAAGAAAATACCTATTAGCTGGGAGTATAATAATTAACCTGGGTTTTCTTGGTTTTTTTAAGTATTATAATTTTTTTGCGGAAAGCTTTTCTGATGCGTTTAGCCTCATGGGGCACCCGATGAGGGTGAGTAGTTTAAGTATTATTCTTCCTGTGGGAATAAGCTTTTACACTTTTCAAACTTTAAGCTATTCTATAGATCTCTATAAGAAAAAAATATCGCATGAAAAAAATGTTATAAATTTTCTAACCTTTGTCAGTTTCTTCCCGCAATTAGTTGCGGGTCCAATTGAACGAGCATCGAATCTGTTACCCCAGTTTAATAAAAAAAGGTATTTCTCGTATGGCAATGCGGTAGATGGTTCACGTCAAATCCTTTGGGGCTTGTTTAAAAAAATAGTGATTGCTGATGGCTGTGCGGTATCTGTAAACTTGATTTTTAGTAATTATGAGCAATATTCCGGAAGCACGTTATTATTAGGAGCTATTTTGTTCAGCTTTCAAATATACTGCGATTTTTCAGGCTATTCGGATATCGCCATTGGAACTGCAAGGCTTTTCGGTATTGATTTAATGCAAAACTTTGCCTCTCCCTACTTCTCGAGAAATATGGCGGAATTCTGGCGACGTTGGCACATTTCTTTATCCACCTGGTTTCGAGACTATCTTTATATCCCATTGGGGGGAAGTAAGGTAAAAACGTTTAAGAATATTTTAAATGTTTTTGCTATCTTCATCGTCAGTGGTCTATGGCATGGTGCTAATTGGACTTTTTTGGCTTGGGGGTTCTTGCATGCCTTGTACTTTTTACCCTTGGTTGTGTTTAAAGACAATCGTAGATATTTGAATACCGTGGCAATGGGTCGGTACCTGCCGAGTTTTAGGGAACTCGTCAGTATGGTATCTACATATCTACTAGTAGTCTTCGCTTGGATCTTTTTCAGGGCCGAAAGTATAAGTCAAGCAGTTGATTATATAAATATAATTTTTTCAGAATCGCTTGTCAGTTACCCTGAGGTCGATCCCCGAAGCCTGATTGTTATCATCGCGTGCTTTTTGGCGATTGAATGGTTTGGTCGAGAGAGGCAGCATCCACTTGCGGATATGAATTCAATCAAGGCTACAAGTCTAAGGTGGGGTTTGTACTTTTCTATAATCAGTATTATACTATTGTTTAAGACAAGTACGCAGCAATTTATTTATTTTCAATTTTAACAATGAAAAAATTTATTTATAAATTACTGTATTTTTTCCTTATGACTTGCGGCTTTATGCTGATTGTTGATTTTATATATGTAGGACCAAACGATTCAAATTATATGGCTGCTATTATTGATAAACATAAAAGGCTTGGGGAGATGAGTGATGGTCGGGTGATTTTTGCTGGTGGTTCTAATTTGGCCTTTGGTCTAAATAGTGAGCGTATAGAGAATGAGATTAACAATATAACTGTTGTGAATCTAGGGCTTCATGCCGGGTTAGGAATGGAGTTTCTGATTGGTGAAGTTCGGAGCTCGGTAAAGG
>Ga0233432_10004860_pt1 | contig 11821 bp, 10 predicted proteins | sample SI_122_August201_6_FD_179870 | JGI IMG/M metagenome (GOLD analysis project Ga0233432, IMG submission 179870) | Seawater microbial communities from Saanich Inlet, British Columbia, Canada - SI_122_August2016_10_MG | ecosystem: Environmental > Aquatic > Marine > Inlet | place: Canada: British...
TTTGCGGACGCCACGATTGATTCTTATCAAGGGCAAGCAAAGTAGCTAAAATATTCCCGCTTTCCCCAGAATGATTCGTTATAATGACGACCCTTCGCAATTTGAAAAAAACTAAAACAGTAAAGCAGGAGTCTTTTTATGGCCACGATAGTCGGCGGCATTGCTACTTCCCACACCCCCACCATTGGCTTCGCGCTTGATGCACACAAGCAGGAAGATCCTGTGTGGGCGCCAATTTTCAAAGGCTATGAGCCTGTGCAACAGTGGCTAAAAGACCAGGCACCGGATGTCATTTTCTATATTTTCAATGATCACATGACCTCATTCTTTATTGACCACTATTCTCATTTTTCTTTGGGTGTTGGACAGAATTTCCCAGTCGCAGACGAAGGTGGCGGCCCACGTGATCTACCACCATTGGTGGGCCATCCCGCTCTGGCAGAACATATCGCCAAGGGGCTGGTTGCTGACGAATTCGACTTATCCTATTTCCAGGAAAAAGCGCTCGATCATGGTTGCTTCTCACCCCTGTCACTTCTGCTTCCCCATGAAACAGAATGGCCATGTCAGGTAGTCCCGTTTCAGATTGGCGTATTACAATCACCAACACCCACGGCCAAACGCTGCTACAACATCGGCCGCTCACTGCGTAAAGCCATCCAGAGCTATCCGGAAGACATCAAGGTTGCTATCGCGGGGACTGGCGGACTTTCCCATCAGGTTCATGGCGAACGCTGTGGCTTTAATAACACGCCCTGGGACATGGAGTTCATGGAACGTCTTGAAAAAGATCCTGAAGGGCTGACCGATATCACCATTGCAGAATATGCAGAACTTGGTGGCATGGAAGGTGCTGAAGTAATTATGTGGTTGATCATGCGTGGCGCCCTGTCAAAAGAAGTCGAAGTCACTCACAAAACCTATTACCTGCCTTCAATGACCCCAATCGCCAGCATGATTCTGGAAGAGCGCTCTGATGAAGTCTCTGATGAAAGCCAGGAAGATTATATGAAACGCATTAATCACCAGCTGGCAGGCATTGAAAAACTCGAAGGTACATACCCCACAACAATCGGCAGCAGTGTTAAGGCTTATCGTTTAAACAATTTCCTGCATGAGCTGATCATTCCGGAACATCGCAAGCTGTTTCTCGACGATCCGGAAACTGCTTTTGAAAAAGCGCAACTTAGCGAAGAAGAACGTAGTATGGTTCGGGATCAGGACTGGCGTGGGATGATTCACTATGGGGTAATTTTCTTCATGCTGGAAAAACTGGGCGCTGTTGTGGGAACCACCAACCTGCACATTTACGCTGCCATGCGAGGAGAGTCTCTGGATGACTTTCAAAAGACCCGAAATGCTCAGGTGCTCTATTCTGTTGCAGGGACCGAAGAAGGCAAGACTGACTGGGATAAAGATCAGTAAAAAATATCCCGTGAAAAAAATTCATTAAAACCTGAACAGGTGTTTTAGATGATTTGGTTAATTCTTGGCTTAATTGTTTTTTTCAGCAATCATTCTGTACGCATTATCAATGATGAATTTCGTACCAGATTCATCGAAGAAAAAGGCAAACTCGCCTGGCGTGGACTTTACAGTGTGATGTCACTACTGGGCCTGGGGCTGATCATTTACGGCTTCGGGGAAACTCGTGCCGATCCGGTTTTTCTCTGGAATCCCCCTCTATGGACACGTCATGCTGCGGCATTTCTGGTGTTCATTGCCTTTTTGCTACTGGCTGCCGGACAAATACCGCGTAACCACATCAAACAAAAACTGGGACACCCGATGTTTGCAGGCACCAAAATATGGGCCTTTGCTCACCTGATTGCCAATGGTCGCCTTGGCGATACATTATTGTTTGGCTGCTTCCTGATCTGGGCAATTGCAGGTTTTTCTGTTTCGCGCCGGCGCGACAGAAAAGCTGGTGTGATTTATGAAGAAGGTACTTTATTCGGCACTGCGATGGTATCTTCTTCTGCAACGGTGCTTTATGCCGTTTTTGCTTTTTTCCTTCACAGCCTTTTAATAGGGGTTTCACCATTTTGAATCACTGTTCTTGATTCTTTCTTTTCACTACGACCGACGTGCAAGGACAAGACTAAACCATAGCCATAAAAAAGCCCGGAATTACCGGGCTTTTTTATTAATTCACTTAAAATAATATACTACATCAAAGGCAAACCATGTCCCTGTCCAACCATGCACATCAGCATGGGAATGGATAGCATGGTATTGGTCCTTGAAGCCATCAGTGCCACAAACTTGGCTTTTGTAATTTCCTCTGCACTGGCTTCTACCATACCCAGAATCTTTTTCTGATTTGGCCAGATCAACACCCAGACATTAAACAACATAATGGTACCTAGCCAGGCACCAAACCCGATTACAGCCGCACCACTTTGCAGGGTAAAGGCATTCATCAGACCAATGCCCATTGCTTCCAGCGCTCCGGCACCGGTAATCCAGGTCGCCAATGCGCCCCAACGAAACCAGAACAAGGCTCGCGGTGCCACATATTTATTAATAGCCGCGGGACCAGGACCATCTGTGTCTGCTGCGGCTTCGCCCACTGCGGGGACCTGAATAAAATTAAAGTAATACAACAGGCCAATCCATATTACACCGGCAATGACATGCAGCCAGGTAAGCGTTGACCATAAATTAAAGCTGGAAAGTCCTTGAGCCACCAAATAAAGAATCGCAAGTACAAAACCTGCGGTGATAGTACCAACTACTGATTTTAACGGATTCATAAGCCCCCTCTGTTTGCTTGTTTAGTTATTATTTTTTTATAAGTAAAATCTTGGTCAGTTGGCCCCTTTGTACCTGAAGACTGCCTGACATCATCTGGACACATGCTGACAAGACAACGTTAACAGGATAACCGGCATTGGCAAAGTGTTCTGTCGGTTTGATTCAAAAAAAGACTTTAAAAAACACTATTTTGGCAGAGTTATTGGTTTTGCAGGAATTGCAGCGGAATAATTACTTACGAGTAATGGCTTGACTCTTGGCGTCATTCAGAAAATTTTGCCCATCTCTCATTGCCGCGGTTAATGCCATGATATGTTGCACCGTCACGCCGTGATAAGTTGTGTAGGTAACATCAAGCGCACTTGAGGCCAGGTTCAACACTCGGGTGTATAAACGTGCTGGAGGATTTTTGTCGCCAAAGCGTGGAGCACTTTTAAATGTGCCGGCCCGGGTAAGTTCTCCCAGAGAGACCATCACCTGGGTCAGGTTACTCTCCAGTTCACCGTCCATAGTGAAAGCAAGATCCAGAGCCCCCTGGGCAATTTCATCGGCAGTAGCGTTTTCCGGCATGAGTCCATCAGGCAGCGCATTAATAATGGCATTGTGGATAAGCTCATCATTTGCTATCTGTGCGCTGGCATTAAATCCAGTCAAGGACAGGGACAGCAATAAAATTGTAAAAAATACTCTTATAGCCATGACTACTGATCACCCAACAATACGTCGATGAACTCCACCGTTTCCAAATGTCCCATGGTCAAGGCCAACTCTCTTGGCGTGTAGCCACCTACATCGCGGGCATTCAGGTCGACACCCTGATCAAATGCAAATTGCAGGGCTGCATTCCAGCCAGCCTTAGCCGAGCCGTGAGCAACATTCTGGCCATTGGCAGCAAGTTCATGGATATTGGCACCGGCATCCAGCAACAAACTCATAATCTCTGCGGCATCCTCACCTGTGGTAAAGGCCCCGGAAATTGGCGATTCCATAAAAATGCCATATACCCGCCAGATACCAGCAGCAGCATGCATGGGCGTCACTTCATAGACCATATTGGCAATATCCACGCGGGCATCGAATTCCAGCAGCAGTTTTACAGCATCGATATCACCACTCTTGGCCGCCTTGTGCAGGGCGGTAGCGCCGCCACTTAACACCCGTGAATCGGGGCTGGCATCGGTATAACCACGATCACCACCGGACCGGTAAGGCGGCTCTTTTTTCAAACGCATATCAACATAGGCATTTTTTTCCAGCAGGGTTCTTGCGATATCCAAAGCTGTCAGCTTGTCTGTCGAAGGCAGATCACCACGTCGACTGCTGGGAATCAGGTGTAAATCTATCGCTGAATACAAAGGAGTACGCCCATACCAGTCCCAACGTTTGATATCTGCCCCGCGTTCAATCAGGATATTTGCAGTATCGTAATGCAGATTCTGTACCGCCATTAACAGGGGGGTCACGCCATCGGGGTCGGGCAAATTGAGATCCGCGCCAGCATCAAGCAACGCTTTAACACATTCTTCACACCCTTCCCTGGCGGCATACAACAAGGGGGTAAACCCGCCCTGAGCTAAGGGTTTGTTCCGGGGTTCGGAAGTCACCCAGCGAGGCCAGTCGTGGTCCCTGCCCCGAATATTAACGTCAGCACCATACTCGATCAGCAGTTTCACCATCCCGGGTTGCTGCTGCGAAGATGCCCACATCAAGGCAGTCTGCCCGCCCCAGTTTTCCCGTGCACTGACATCAGCACCACGCTCAAGCAAAAGCTCTGCCGTTTCAATATTTCCTGTTCTGGCCACAGCCATCAGCAATGTCTGGCCTTCCCTGTTGGCTGATTCAATATCACCGCCAGCATCAATGAGGGCTTCCATAATATGGAAATCACCGTGTTCTGCGGCGATCGTCATCGGGGTAGCAGCATAGTCATTTCTGATGTCTGGCTCTGCGCCCTGTTCAAGTAAGCGCTCGACCAATTCGAGGTCTTTCTGATATACCGCCCAGTGAAGAGCAGTAGTGCTGTCAACTGAAAGCTCATTGACATCAGCCCCTGCAGCAATCATTTCAAGTGCCGCAGGACGGTTTCCCGCATTGACCAGATCCGGCAGGGTTTCTGCCAATAGCGCTTGTGTCGACAGGATCAACAGCCCGGCAAGCAGGCCCGCCATGATAAGGCGAAAACGACGAAAATTGCTGGCGGCCATAATCCTATACTTCCGAGAACAGACCAGTACTGTTACCCAGAGACTCCACACCGGGTATACCTGCTCTTTCGATAATAGTCAGAATAAGATTGGCATGGGGAGTATCTGCGGCATAACTCAGATGCTGCCCCCCCTTGATGCGTCCAGAGCCGCCTCCAAACAGTGCTGACGGCAGAGGATTGGCATTGTGGGCATTGGAGTCACTCATATTACTGCCAAACAACAGAATTGAATGATCAAGGATGGAGCCATCGCCATCGGCGGTATTGCTCAAACGCTCAAGGAAGCGGCTAAATATTTTGGCGTGATAAGTTTGAATAACAGCACATCTATCCATCTTGTCGGAGACATAGCGATGATGAGAAAGGGGGTGATAGGCATCAGAAATACCTACCTGATTATAGGTCAGCATGCTTATTTCCGCTGACAACATCATGGACGCGACACGAGTAAGTTCTGCCTCATAAGCCAGTGCTGTCAGATCAAACATCAGGTTAATGTGTTCTTCCCAGTTGCCCGGAACGCCCAGCGGGGCATCAGGAATATCGATGCCGGTAAAGTCCTGTTCACCGAGTTTCTGCACCTGACGTTCAACATCACGCACCGAATCCAGGTATTCATCCATCCTCTGCCGGTCAGCGCTGCCAAGCCTGCCATTCAAGGAAGATGCGCTTTCCGATACCAGATCCAGCAGACTGAACTTCTGGTTCATGATCGATTCACGCTCTTGCGCCGTGTCACCCTGGCCGAACATACGGAAAAACAGTTTGCGCGGGTTATGCTCCATGGGCAGGGGCTGTGTGCGGGTCCTGAAGGAAACCGTTGAACCGTAACCGCAACCCAGATTTGCATCACAGGCTCCGGCACTGGACGCTTTCACTTCGGTACAAAGCTCTATCGAGGGAAATGGGGTGTTTTGACCAATCGTCTGTGCCGCAATCTGATCAGCAGAGATTCCGTAATTAGGGTCATTTTCATCAACGCTGAAAGGAGATGCGCAGCTTAGCCAGGTGCCTGGTGATGTTGCGTGCACCCCTGCTCCTTCTGCAGCCTTGTTGCGCAGATTACTGACAATGGTCATCTGGTCTTTATAGGCAGCAAGTGGCTTCAGAATAGGGGGCATTTCAAAATCGCTGCCCGTTGTAGAGGGTGTCCACTTATCCATGATGGCACCATGGGGAAAATAGAAAAAACCCAGTTTCGGGCTGGGAGCTGCGGCGGTTTGCGCCAAAGCTGTACCCGCTGGAATCATTGCATCCAGCAAAGGCAGTGCAATGGCTGTTCCCGCTCCTCTTAATAGCGTCCTGCGTGACAGGTGTTTCTTGGAAATAAACATGTGCCCTCCCCTCGATCCGCTATCGGATCGCCTTTATATAAATACCCTGTTTCACTTTTATGTAAACTGGTTAATAACTATACACTATCCTGAATCATTACTGCTGTGCTGCTAGATTTCCTGCCAGAGTCTCTTCTTGCGGATTATGCTTCATCCGGAATTGATCACTATTAATGATATTGATTATAAGCGCTGACAAGCGGAAATTCTCGCCTGCCGCGTCCCTCACAATACGCCTGACTGTCGGCATATCCTGATATTCAATACGACGTCCCAGACCAAAGGTCATGAGCTTTTCCGTGAATGTCTGCACAAACTGGTCAGGACGACTCAAAATAGCTTTCCGCAAGGCAACAGGACCGTCAACAGGCGTACCATCTGCCAGCACACCGGATGAATCTATTGGCACCCTGGCATGACGGTCATTATCACGCCAGCGACCCACTGCATCAAAGTTTTCCAGAGCAAATCCCAGGGGGTCAATGACGCCATGACAGCCATTGCATGATGGATTATCGCGGTGAGTTTCCAGGCGTTCCCTGACCGTGGTGAATTCCTGGCCGACTTCAATTTCCACAAAGCCTTCAACATCCGGCGGTGGTGCTGCAGGGGGTGTACCCAGAATATTTTCCAGCAGCCAGGCGCCGCGCAAAACCGGCGAGGTGCGATTCGGATAGGAAGAGACCATCAATACCCCTCCTTTACCAAGAATACCCCAGCGCCTTTCGTCTGCCATGCTTACCCGGCGAAACTCAGCACCACGGATATCATTCAAGCCATAATGCAAAGCCAGGTTTTCATTCAGATAGGTATGATCGGCCGTGAGTAAATCCAGAACACTGCGGTCTTCATTAAAGATACTTTCAAGAAACAGCAGAGTTTCCTGGGTCATATCTGCCCTGATATTACCGTCGATATCCCGGAATAACTGTCCATCAGGCCTGAGATTAGCCAGTTCGGCCAGTCCCAGCCATTGATAGCCAAAGTTATTGGACAGATTCTTCGCGCGTGGATCCTTCAGCATTCGCTTTACTTGCTGTTCCAGAATTAGCGGATCTTTCAGGCCATCATCAACAGCTATCTCCAGTAAAACCTCATCAGGGATGGAGCTCCATAAAAAGAAAGACAGGCGCGAGGCAAGTTCCAGAGAGCTAAGTTCAAATGACGTACCTGGCGGCAAGGATTCAGGAACCGGTTCCAGACGATAAAGAAATTTTGGATGGGCCAGAATACCGGAGAGTGCAAATGAAATGCCTTTTTCAAAGCCATCATTGGCATAACCTAACTCATACATTCTCATCAACAGTTCAGTATCTTCGTCTGCAAGAAAGCCTCTGAAGGCTTCACTGGCAAGGTTGGCAATTATGCGCCTTGCACAACTGGCTTCCTCAGCGTCATTATCAGGATGGCAGGAAAATATTTTATCCCGGCTGGGAGTTGCGCTAAGTCCCGTCGCATTAACCGGCCCATAGACCTCGAATTGCCTGACATCGGGAATTGCATTTTGCCCTTTCCGGGGCGTCATTAACTGTAATGATTCATCCGATTCGGCAAAAGAGCGCTGCAGAAAAAAAACTGCGATCTTGTGAGGGCCGGCGGTTGCGGTAAAAGGAATGTTTTTTATTCTTTCATTTAACTCAGCCACCGCTGGTGCGCGAAGCTTGTCCAGTCGTTCAGCATCTTCCGGGCCGCCAATTTGAGTTTCATGAAATTTCTTGCCATCAATAGTAGCGACCAATGTCTGCTGGTGTTCCATATCACCGACAAACTGACCGGTCGCCATACTGCCAATATTGAGTAGATATTCACCATCGCTGGGGAAATAATGTTCCACCACCGCACCGCCTCGAGTCCCCAGTGGCAATCCATCGACATGAAATGACTGTCCCACTGTTGAAAAGTTATAAGGGGTGCCTGAGGCTCTGGCTGCGGGGCTGCCTATCGCCTGTTCACTCACTACACGTGCAGCACCCAGATACTGGTCTATAAAAGAAGGGCTCACCTGCAAGGCCGTGGCAATGTTGTCAAAACCATCCTCTGCTCCATCTACTGGCAGCAGTGCATCTGGATCAATATCCAGGGTTAGCAGGTCGCGGATAGCATTGGCATATTCAGTTCGGTTCAGGCGATGCAGGAGTTTTTCGCCCGGCTCTTCAAAGGCTTTAGGCTGATCCAGATTCCCTTCCAGCCAGGCGACAAAGCCATCTACCTGTTGATTGCCAGGACGTTCCTGGCCCGGAGGAGGCATCATCCTGCCACGCAGTTTGCGTACCACTTTCTCCCAAACTTCAGCATCAGCACTTATCGCATCATGATCCATCAAGTCGAAAGCCAGACCGCCACTGTAATCTTCCAGATTATGGCAATCCATGCAGTACTCATTAAGCATGGTCCATTGCGTATCTGCCTGGGCATTCAGTGTGATCTGTGATGGCACTTCAGCGACAGCATTAATAATAGAGGAATCTGTAGTTTCGCCCAGATCATTGCCGGGAGCGGTGTTTTCACTGCAAGCGTTGATCCCCATGACAAGACACAGCACGACACAAGCTTTTCCAGGTATCGATTTTTTGTTTCTCATCATGTTTATAAAGTCTGCCATGGTGTTTGTTACTGGATTTTTATCCTGTCGTTTTCTGAATATTGATCAGGGTATATTAAGAAGCCGAAAATTCTGGGCATCCCTGTAGCGTCCCTTGAAACTTTGAAATGCCAGGGTCATGAACAATGTGGGGTCACCCATAGCAGCATCAAATTCGGCAGTGTATTTCTCCGCCAGTATATCCTCAACGCCATGACTCTGAATAATCGAGGCATGCAGGCGATCAAAAATAGTGAGATACATCTGGTTCTGTGCCTTGAGTTCTTCCAGGTTCATGATATCCCCAAAGGCGGGAATAATTCTGGTATTCACATCAGGCACGCTCAGCAGTGAGACAAAGCTGTCCAGCAAGCCGCCAATATATCCCCCTGTTGACCAGTCTATTTCAGGCCAGCGACCATTGGAAACCAGCCCACCGGTAACCAGAACATTTTCTTCTTCAAAATATACCCAGATATCGCCATCAGTATGGGCATTCCAGATGAAACCATAATAGAGAGTGAGGTCACCAAACTGTAAAACACCGTCATCAAAGAAGGTCGTCGTTGGCAGGCCAGCTTTGGCGATTGGGGGATATTTTTTACCTGACCAGCGTTGCCAGACTTCAGTACTCAGCCAGAGCATGGTGTTTTCATGGGCGATGATCTCAACACCTTCAGTCCCCAGTGGCACATTTGCACCGGTTTGTTCAGGATGCCATTGCGTGTTGATTAATGCTCTTATGGGTATTCCGGGGAAATTTTCCTCCAGGCTTTGTCGCAAACTGTCATACCAGTGCGCATGTCCACCATCTACCAGAATAAGCCCCTCGCTACTGTGGACCACTAAAACATTCGAGTCAGGTCCCTTAACGAACAGCACATTGTCCGAAAGGCGCCGGGTTTCCAGCGCAATGCCTTGTGCCTGCAACGTGCCCGCGTAGAATAGTGAAATAGCCAATGCGAACAAGAGGCCCGGGATTTGCAGAAGTTTGAAAATTTTCAGACCTTCGCTGCGAGCATACAAATAATTGGATTTTTTCATATTGTTTGTTTAATTTGCGCCTAGACTAATCTGTAATGGCTGGTATTTAATAGCCCCGACACTTTACAAAAAAATTTTCCCCAGTGGTATGAGTATAAGGCTGCCACCTACATTTTTATAGCTTTAAAAAAAGGAAAGATGATGCAACGCTACAGTAAGCTACTATTTTTAATAAGTATTTTCCCCATTTTTTGTTTTACTGCAGCTTCACAGGCACATCATTCACTGGTCGGCGAATTTGACACCTCTGTCAGCTTTGAACTACGCGGTGAAATTACTGAAGTGGAATGGACCAATCCCCATATCTGGCTTTATCTGGATGTTGAGGATGAAAACGGCGAGGTCGCTAACTGGCAGTGCGAAATGGGCTCACCAAACCAGCTGTTTCGCCTGGGCTGGAGAAAAGAAAACCTGCCTCCAGGGACCGTAATCCGCGCCCGTGCCAACCCGGCCAGAGACAGCTCCAACACCTGCAGCACACGAAGTATCACTCTTGATGACGGCACCCCGGTTTTTAGCCGGACTGGCAATCAATAATCAATTCCGGATAAAAAAAATGATTACACTTAAGCAAACTCTCTCAACCTTACTTTCTATGTTCCTTGCTGCCGGTATCTGTCAACAAACCTTTGCCCAGCAGGATGGCGAAATTCCGCGAACTGCCAGCGGCAAACCGGATTTCAATGGCTTATGGGAATTTGCCTATGTTCCTGACATGGCTGCTACCAACGGGCGAAATCAGTTCGGCCCGGGAGAGCTGCCTTTTACCGAGGCAGGCCAGCGAAATTTTGACAATTACAATCCAACTACCGGTGATTACACCGGCGCCTGTTTACCCTTTGGCCATGTTCGCTCAATGAACTCCCCTAACCCGGTAAAGTTTTTTCAGACAGATTCAGATTTTGCCTATCTGTTTGAAGTGAATAACTGGCACAAATCATTCCCGATAGATGGCAATCCCGATCCTTTTGCCCTTCCCGCCACCTGGTATGGCAACGCTAATGCCACCTGGGATGGTGACACGCTTGTCGTGACATCGGGTAACTACAATGGCAAAACAAGACTGGATACCGTAGGGCATCCTCACAGTCATAAAATTACGGTGACCGAACGGTTTACACTGCGTGATGCCTTGTCACTAGATTATGAAATTACCATTGATGACCCGATTTACTATAGCGAACCCTGGAGTAACAGACGCATCTTCACAAGAATGACTGACGGTTTCGGGCTGCTTGAGTATTCCTGCAACGAAAACAACAAAGGCTTATGGGAAGGGAGAATTCTGGTGCCGGATTACGATAACTGGCATACCTACGATATCGAAGAGTAAGAATTATTTTGAATTCCCGGACCCGCCATTGTGACGGGTCCGGGATTTTTTTTGTCCTGTATTTCTAATCATTATTATTTATCTGAGCATGCCAAAGTTTGTTGAGAACAAAATCAGCAGGTATTATTGGCGCCCAATGAAAAGCCGATCAAGCCTCTGAGAACAATAAACGGATTCCAAAACATGAAACCTGATTTAACTGACCAGTACATACTGATAACCGGTGCCGGCCGAGGACTGGGCCGCCATGCTGCCCTGCACCTGGCATCCTGTGGTGCCATTATTGGCGTCGCAGATATTGATTCCAATAATGCTGAAAAGGTTGCCGGCGAAATTATCAGCAATGGTGGCAAAGCCAAAACCTATGCCGGTGACATGTCAGCCCGCGCTACGTTTATGGCAGTTGCGGATGATTTTGCGAAACTCGGCGGGCGCATTGATGCTGTCATCAATAACGCCATGTTGCTGCGCTACAGTCCAATTGAGGAAGTGGAGGAAGACACCCTGGATACGATGCTGAACATTGGCGTAAAAGCGCTGTTCTGGTCTGCCCAGGCTGTTCTGAA
>Ga0233432_10004861_pt1 | contig 11820 bp, 13 predicted proteins | sample SI_122_August201_6_FD_179870 | JGI IMG/M metagenome (GOLD analysis project Ga0233432, IMG submission 179870) | Seawater microbial communities from Saanich Inlet, British Columbia, Canada - SI_122_August2016_10_MG | ecosystem: Environmental > Aquatic > Marine > Inlet | place: Canada: British...
AAATCCAGATGAGAAAAAAGTACTCATGGGAAAATACCCCTATATGTCACCCGAGCAAGTTCGCTTAGAAGGAACCAATGCACAATCGGATTTATTTACTCTGGGCTTACTCTTTTATGAAGTATTAACGATGAAGAAAATATTTCCCGTTAAAACTCGAGCTGACTTACTAGGAATCCTGGATTCATACAATCCCGCACCTCCTCATGAAATAAATAAGGAAGTATCTCCTCATTTATCAAATATTGTGATGCAAATGCTAGAAATGGATCCCAAAAAAAGAACAGCTACAGCTCGCAAACTTGTTATCCAGCTTGAAACGTATATGTACGACAAAGGCTATGGACCAACAAATGAGAAACTTTCTATGTATATGAAAGACATTTTTAAACGTGCTAACTAAAAGACAGATCGTCAATTGGTTAGACGAAGATATACACACAGGTGACATCACCTCAGAAGCGCTCATTAACTCTGATACAGATACTCATGCCAATTTTATATTAAAAGAAAATGGTGTATTGTGCGGTCTCGAATATATTGAACAAATTTTTACTATCATCGATACAAACTCAAAAGTAAAATTCTATGTCAAAGATGGTGAGAAAATCAAACGCGGCACTTGCATTGCGACCATAAAAGCCAAATATAAGACCATACTTAAAGGAGAACGTACCTGTTTGAATTTATTACAGCATCTGAGTGGCATTGCAACATCCACAAATGAATACGTTGAACTCATCAAACAACATCGTGCTAAGATTTTTGACACCCGAAAAACATTGCCCGGCTATAGAGAATTAGAAAAAAAAGCAGTCAAAACAGGAGGTGGTAATAACCACCGTATAGGTTTATACGATCAATTTCTAATCAAAGAGAATCATCTTAAATATTTCAAATCTGAAAAAAATCCCTTTGCAGCGGCTATTGAAGCAGCCAGAAAATTCAAACATAACACACCCATCATGATTGAAGTCGAAAACTGCGAGGAATTCTCTTTAGCCTTAGGTGCAGAACCTGATGTCATTCTACTTGATAACATGAGTAACACTGAACTCAGACGAGCAGTTAAATTACGTGATAACAAAAATAATAAAACACTTTGCGAAGCATCTGGAGGTATAAATAAAGATACTATTACTGACATTGCCGCAACTGGAGTGGATCGCATTTCCATTGGAGCAATCACTCATTCATCTAAAAACTTAGATATATCCCTACTTATTGAAGACTAAAATACTATGGACGAAATAGATCCTAATCAACTGGAATTACGCGTTTATCCTGACCCAATTCTGAAAGAAGTTTGCATACCCTTTCAGACCCCATTACCAGACAACATCGCAGAAATTGCCGAAGTTATGTTAGATATTATGTATGATTATGATGGCATTGGCTTAGCTGCTCCTCAAGCTGGTTTAAACAAAAGAATTATTGTATACGACCTTAGCGGTGATGGTGATGAACCCAATGCTCTAGTTAACCCTGAAATCATCGAATTTGATAAAGATATCAAAGATGGAGAAGAAGGTTGTTTGAGTTTTCCTGAAATTAGAGCACCAGTTTCTCGCTCACAAACAATAAAAATCAAAGCCCTCGAATTGAATGGTGACGAAATAGAGTTTGAGTGCGGTGAGTTAGCCGCAATAATGTTTCAACATGAAATAGATCACCTCAATGGAATAAGTTTTGTTGATCGAGTAGAAGACAAGGAAAAAGAAAATATTTCCAGTCAACTTTTTGAGCTGGAGAAACTCCGATAAATTTAAATAGAATAAAAAACTTTTTTGCTTTTTCAAATAAGCATCAAATACAGAGTTATTTAAGAAAAAAAATTGATCGTAATCTAAAGGTTGTTTACAATACAGAACATACTGTTCGGAAAATTTTTGTTCATAGAGATGAAGCAGATATTTTAATTGTCAGACTCGACCAAAGACTTAAAAATCTTCCCTACGAAACTTGGCCAGCTCTAGTTAAATTCATTCTTTCCGGCTCAGAAGGCTCCAAAGCTGAAATCATTCATTGGTTAAGTGCGCAAGAAAACAATCAAGACCTTAAAAACACTCAAACAAACTACGAAGTGAATTATCAAAATATACTGCATGAATTTTTTCCAACATTACCTGCTATTAAACTCATTTGGGGAAAACATGGCAAATATGGAAAACAAAAATCTATTCGCCTTGCTAGTTTTTGGCCGCGAAAAAAAGAAATCATCATCCATCCATTTTTAAATGAAAACCCAATTCCTCTTTTTTATATTGAATACTTAATCTTTCACGAACTATGTCACGCATATCTAATCTTCACTGGCAAAGCCATTAATGCAAAGCAACATGGTCCTGAGTTTAGTGAATTAGAAAATCAATTCCCTCAAATTGAAAAAGCCATGCAATGGGAAAAAAATGATTTGCCTAGTATTCTAAAAGATTCTCTTAAGTAAGCCCAAACCTCGTTCGGATTTTATAAATCAAAGTCTCCGAAATCTTCTTCATTTTCCAATTGATTTCTTGCCCAATCAATATCGACATAATCTTCTTCAATTCCCATTAAATTGATGATTTGTATTTGAATGTCTTCGAGTTTTTGTTCAAACCATAATTTAGATATTTCAAAAATCAAGGTATAACTATCGTGTACCTTAACCGATATTACACCATTCAACTGTGCTTTTGGTCTATAGTGCATTGCAAACCTATTTGAAATAGACTGTTCAATCATAGCCAACATATCTGGTGGAAGACCTTCTGGACCTTGAATTTGAACCATAGGCATCTCACCAGTATTGAGGTTACATATCCTACCTAAGTATTTCTCAACTTTATCCATTATATGAAGTACAATTAAATTGCTTTCTTCATTTATATCAAATTCGTAATTTCTCATATCGCGAGCTAATATATACAATATTTGCTAGATTGTCAATGATTCTTGGCTTTTTGCGAGGCTTTAATTTAGAGTTTTATCTAGATCAAAATCTTCTCTAGTAATTTGAAAGCCAGCAGCACGTGCATGACCTCCTCCACCTCTTTCTTTAGAAAATTTTGCGCAATCAAAAATTTTATTACTTCTAATGCTCACCCTTTTAGAATTGAAATCAACCAAGCAGACATACTCTAAATCAAATTTATGAATAGCCACATTACAGACTTCAGATGCTTTTCCCTCGCCTATCATAACCCCATATTTTAATCCATCTTTATCTGTATCGATTTTTATCGTTGAAAGCAAATAATGCATTCTCTTTAAAAGCTTTTCTTTTTCAAATTTCAATAGAACTTGTTCAGGTTCCGTAAAATCAATTGAAACATTTTTTATGAACCGATGGACATACCGTTCATCACCATAAATACTGTGTAAGCTACTGAGTTCAGCACTACGAGGGTCGTCATTAATCCATAAATCTCTATCGTTAGTAAGGCGAATAAAATCTTTCAAATCATTCAGTTCAGAAGGATAGTCTTCCAGCATTCTTTCAAAAAATATTTTTGAACCACAGCGGTCGTTATCAAAAATAATTTCTCCCTTTAGACCTTCAGGTAAATCAAAACTAGCTAAATACTCTTGACTCACATGGTGTTCATAAACACCAAGAACTGCATTTTTCTCTTTAATTATAGCACAGGTCTCCTTTAAAGTTTTTTCACTACAACTAATATCTACAATCCAAAGTCTACCTTTTTCTTTTAGAGACTTTGCTGCATTCAAAACCTGTTCATCAATTTTGTCGTGGTAACCTCGAATAAACTGAATAGATGGAGCAATTAATTTTGCAACAACTGCCGAACCAGCACCATCTGGACAATTACCATGACTGACAATTATATTTTTCATTAATTAAAGTGCTCCATTTCCATCATCCAATAACATCCTTTCAACAGATCCTAATATATCAGAAAGCCAATTAATTGATTCTGGTGATGCCTTCGTAAAAAAAAGGTATGCACAGTAAAACCCTATTATGAAAAATATCAAAAATAAAGTGAACCATTTAAAAAAAAATATCACTCTTTTTTAGATAGTTTATCTACATGATCAAAAGATTGCTTTTCAATAACAGCTAAAATTTCATCACTCAAGGATTCATCATTATCAAATTTTGCCGCACATTCAATTTGGCCAATGTAATTAATTCTCACAATTCTAGCCTGTGGAATCTTAGCTAATTCTTTACAACTCTCATTTGGCATGATCTCTATATATAGATGAGCTAATGGGATTTTTCCATCTTCAGCACTGATTAATTTAACTAACATACCCGTGGTCGAAAGGTTGGTTATTCTTCCTTTTCCCAAAACAAATTTATCTTTATTTTTTTGATCTATGAGTTTAATATCAACATCTTCACGAGCAAAATACCTTTTACCTTCACGCCTATTTTGTTGAGATTGTTTAAAATCATATCCCATCATGGATGCAGTATCAATAACGAGTTTCCTCGTTTTTTGTTTTATTGATAGATCACCTTTTAAAGCTTTTGTAACCGTAGTTCGATTAATGCCTAATTTAACGGCAACCATGTCATGAGTAACAGCCATATTTCTAGAAAAACAACTCGAAATGAAAATATTTTGCGTGAAAAGTGAATTTGTAAAGGTTGAAATAATAATTTCTGAGAATTTCTTTTACTTTCCAAATCTTCACATAAAATCTCAATAAATATGAGTGAACATTTACACAAATCTCGTTTAGTACACCGTTCGAGCTACTGCAGGAAAATAAAACTATTCCTGGATAGCGAAGAAATACTGACTGGTATTACTAAAGATATTTCACCCCACAGTCTCTCGATGTTTATTTCCTTGAAAGGGGCTATTCCATATTTAGAAAAAAAAGGCCTCCTTAAAGACAATAAAATCTCCTTAAATAAAATTAAAAAATTCTTACAGAATGAGACAGTGTTAATCTCTTTTGAAGACGATAACATAAAAGAACCTATCGACATCCGCATCCTAAGAATCGAATCTTCATGGAAAAAAGGTTATGAAATTTTTATTGCAGGCCAATTTGAGAATATTGACGAATTTATTGCCAAAGGAATTGAAAATTATTGTCCAGAAGAAAAAGGCAAGTCTGATAAGAAAAAATATATTAGCACAAAAATACCTAATTTAAAAGAATTTATCGAAGAAGATCACCCTAATAAATTAAACTTTGATTTCAACAATAGCTACTCTCATGTTATTCTCATGAGAGATTTTATTGCATCTTTAACAGAAAAATACAATTTTTCTGCTGAAGATGTTTATTTTATCAAACTGATCGCTGATGAAGTTCTTATGAATGCTTTTTTATATGGCTCCACCACTGAGGGTCGAGATAAAACATTATTAAATATTATGATTAATAGTCAGGGCATCATTGTTGAAGTTACAGATTTCGCAGGGGTTTATTTTGATGATACACCCTACCATGTTCGCAAAGAATTATCCCTTAAACAACTTGGAGGCCTTGCATTAATAGAAGCATATAGTGATGACTGGCAAGTTGATATCGAAAATAAAGTGCAAACAACTTTAACTTTCTGTAAATCTAATACTGCTTTAAATAGCGATAAAATAAACCAATGAAACACTTAATATCTAACGAAGAAAGCGATTTCGTAAAAGTAGAGTGCTCTGGGGCTTTAGAAAACTCCATGGACCTAAACTTTATAGAAGTCTACCTATCTGAAAATAAAAGTGTTAATTTAATTATGACTGAAATTACTTACATCAACAGTTGTGGGTTTGGAGCTTTAGTAGAAGAAACAATGAATTTTTCCGATGCAAACTTAAAAGTTATGGTATCTGGAATGAACTCACAAGTTAGAAAAACCATGGAAATATTAGGTGGCGAAGTTTTACTAAACTTTCTCGATTAATCTTCTATTTATCTTTGCTAAAATAGCTTTTCCCGAAGAATCACGCCCTTAAATCAAAATCTATTATAACTTCTTATAATTCCCCAACAGATGAATTCAGTGGACCAAAACTCACAATTAAAAACTCTACAAAAGAAAATTCTTTCAATTAACCTTCCCCATAGAGAAAGGCTTTTTTCTGAATTAAATAATATTTCAGGAAACGATAATATCAAGATAGATGAAATCGAATCTTTTATAAGGCAATGGGAAGACCTCGGCAACCCTCTGGATGACGAAATGGAAATTAATACAAATTTTCAGAAACTAGTTAGTGAATTAAAAAACAAACTCAGCAATAATGAAAAAACATTAAAAGAAACAAATCAAACAATAGATCAAATCATTAATAACAGTCAAAAAATACTAAAGTCTGAAATGTCAACTGAAACCCTTATGGCATGGAAAATCATGTCTAAACAATGGGTAACTTTTCAACAAACAATTGAAAAACCAATTAAAGAAAAATTTTACAAAATCCAAGCTAAAATTGATGAGAAAGTTACGCAATTTGAAAACAACCAAAAGGTCTTGCAACTGGAAAGCCTGTGTAGTGAGCTCGATGAGCTGAAAAATAAACAAGGCCTTTCACTCTCCCAAAAACAACAATCTTTTAGTAAATTAAAAAAAACTTTTAAAGAACTCAATTTGCACAGTGGGAAAAATGTTCCTAAACTTAGAGAAAAATTCAGTGCTATCTCAAGCAGCATTCAACAAGAGTTGGGTTGGGAGCGTTGGGGAGGCAGCAAACGCAAAGAAACACTTGTCTCTAAAATGGAACTGCTAGTTAATAGTAAGGAAGAAAGCAATCTTTATACTCTACTACAGGAGCTGCAGAAAGAATGGAAAGAGATCGGCTACACCTCCAAAGAAGATGATAAACTGTGGGAACAATTTAAGATTCATAGTGATAAAGTGTTCGAACATATTCAAACTACTCAACAAGAAGCTGATGCACAAAAAATAACCTTAATTGATGAAATAAAGGCTTTAAAAGACAATGAAGTAAACAAAATTAATACCGAAAAAATTCAGAAAATTCAAGAGGAATGGCATAAATTAGCCAAACCTTTTAAAAAACAACAATTTCAAACTGAACGTGAGTTTAACCAACATTGCCGTGTCTATTTTGACCGTAGAAGAGAAGTGTTTAAAGATTCAAAAGAAAAACAAAACACCAATCTTACAGAAAAAGAAAAATTAATTGAAAGTGCAAAACGAATTTGCGAAAGTGGGACTTGGCAGGACCAATTACCTAAAATAAAATCACTTCAGGAGCAATTTAAAAAATTAGGGCCTGTTCCAAAAAATAAAAGCAATCAAATTTGGTCAGATTTTCAAGAGGTCTGTTCTACTGTTTTTGCAAAAAAACGCGAAGAAGACGATCAACAGAACAGCGAGTTGGCAGGACACTATAAAGAAGCCGATGAAATTCTCATTCAAATGAAAGAACAACTCAATAATTCTGATTGTATTTTGATTGCAAAAGAACTCAACAGACTTGAGAAGTCACTAACCGAAGTAGGAGAACTACCAAAATCAAAAATTCGCGTAGTAGAGACGAGGAAATCTAAAATATATAAAGAGCTTGAGCAAAAAGAATTGTCACAAGCTAAAGAAAAAGAACAGCTCCAACAAAAAGCTTCAATTAAAAAAGCAATGCTATGCTCAAAAGCAGAAAGTTATCTCGAAAGCGAATCTTGGCCACTTGAAGATGAAAAGCTAAATCTAATCAAAAGCGAATGGTCTGATATTGGCGTGTGTACTCAAGAAAAAGCCATTAAAAAGCGATGGAAAAAAGCCCTACAATTATTAGAAAATGGCAATAAAGAAAAAGAACTCAGTAAAGTACAAGCTCAATACGCAAATAACCAAAAAGAACTAGAATTGTTATGTGTTAGACTTGAAAATTTTGCTGGCATCACTCCAAAAACAATTAATCCAGCTATAGCAAAACAGCTCATGGTGAATGAATTACAAGCTAAAATGGGGAAATCTAAAAGTCTCAGTCCAGCTGAAGAAGCTCAAAATATTCAAGCTCAAATCAACTGCATTGGACCTGTATCTCCGAGTGAGAAATCTGGCTTTTTTGATAGAATTGATATTGCTGTAAATAAATTAAAAGAGAAGTAAAGGTTCTACCTATTATTATAAATACTCTTTAAAATACGTATTGCAGCCATAGCTGCACCAAAACCATTGTCAATGTTGACAACACTAACCCCACTCGAGCAACTATTTAGCATTGCTAAAAGTGCCGATACCCCATTGAATGAAGCGCCATAACCTACAGATGTTGGCACGGCGATAATTGGCTTGCCGGATAGCCCTCCTACCACACTAGGCAGAGCACCATCCATACCAGCAATCACAATATTCACATCAGCACTATCCAATAATGGTTTGTGTTTTAAGATTCTGTGAACTCCAGCAACTCCACAATCACTTATAGCAACTGACTTATAACCAAAAAAAGTTAGGGTTGACTCAACTTCTCTGAGAATAGCAGTATCTGAAGTCCCTGCACTAATTATATTAACACGTCCCTTTAGTTCATCCGCAGCAATTTCTTTCTTACTCCATATGAATGTCCTACCATCTCTATTTAAATAAGTATAGCCAATATCAGTTAAATCATTAAATATGCTAAATTGAGTTTCTTTAATTCGAGTTACTAGAAGTGGCGTACCTGATGAAATAAAAACTCTACAAATATCTCTAAGTTGTTCATTCGATTTACCTTCTGCATAAACGACTTCATGAAAACCTTGACGTTCATTTCTTTCTAAATCAATATTATAATCTTTATCATTTAATGAACTCATCCTTTTACCTTTTGTAAAGTACTATTCAATGAACCTGATTTAAATGGGGCAATATCTATGGTTACAAATAAAAATTCAAGATTTTTAAAAAATTGCAATACCTCTTGCCTACTATGAATCAAAAAATCAAATTCTGATTCCGAAACTTCTATTCTTGCTAAATCACCATGATGCCTTACTCTAAACTCAATTAAGCCCAATTGTTTCAAGAAATATTCCCCTTTTTCTATTTGGGATAATTTCTTTGTTGTCACTTCTTCGCCGTGAGGGATTCTACTAGACAAGCATGGCATTGCAATTTTTTCTGACACACTCAAGCCCAGTGAACGGCTTATATCTCTTATATCTTCTTTATTAATAGTAAAATCTAAATAAGGTGTCAATACGTTATGCTCTCGAGCTGCATTCATACCTGGCCGATAATCGCCAAGGTCATCTTGGTTTACTCCGTAAACAATTTTCCAATTTAACCCAGAAGAGTTGTGTAATTGCGATTGAAGAACTTCCATTCGTTCAAATAAACTCTGTTTACAATAATAACAGCGATCACCATTATTAGCAAGATAAGCATTTTTTTGCATTTCATCAGTTTTAATTATCTCAAAAGGGATACTGTTTTCACTAATAAAAGCTTCAGCTTCACTTTTCTGATACCTAGCCAGAGATGGGCTATCTGCTAAAACAGCACACATCTTCAAACCTAACGCTTTGTGAGCTATCCACGCCAATAAAGCACTATCAACACCACCGCTAAAAGCAACTAGAACAGAATCTAATTTAGAAAAATATTGATGAAGCTGATTTAATTTTTTTTCAGTCTTCTTCGACACACTTTTCAGGTTCCTTCCCCTTGTCACACACTAAACAGTCTGAACTGTCTGATATTATACTACCACAACTCTTTCTGAGCGCTCTTCCCTTAAATATAACACTTATACTCATGATAAGCACTAGACCTAAGAATACTGCATTGGTAATAAGAATTTGTTTCATCTAAAAAAAAACCTCCATATAGGAGGTTTTTAAAATGGGTTATGACCTTTTTATTTATTTGATTCTATCAGCATTCAAGATATCTTTTTTGTGCTGTAAATCTTTTTTCAAGTTATTGAAGATATCAGTACTTTTCTTGCCGTTTGGATCATTATAAAACACACTAGACAGAGATACAAAAGATGTCATTTTTTCTAAACCTTTCAAATAATCTTCACCTGTCGCCATAGGAACAAAATGCGGGATAGCAGGAAAGAAATCTGTCTTTAATGTTTTTGCATATTCAACTCTTACTTCATCAGATTTTTCTAACAAACGTCCTCTTTGATTGTATGATAAATCAAAAGCTTTATTTAAAGATAAGTTGCTCAATGCTAGGTAACATTCATTAAGAGCCTTTAAACGGGCTGTAACCAATCTTCTATCAGTAGCCATGTGATTAGAACGACGATTTACAACTTCTGCAATGCTAATTGTGATATCAACAACTTTATCTTCTAACATGTCATATAAAAATGTTTGAACAAAGTCATCTCTGTTAAAAGAAGAATTAATTGCGTTTGCAACATTTGCAGCCTGAACATCTAATTCAGAGTATGCTGTCTGCACTAGGTAGAAAACTTCTGAAAGAGAACCACCACCAGCTTCTTCACCTTCTCTAGCATTCGTCGCCATCAATTCCATATTTTTTTCAGTAAGCGGAGCAAGAGGTTCAATAATCGCTTCTAGACGATTAACTTTATCTTCATAAAAAATAATATTTTTACGCCAAGCTTGATTAGCTTCAAGTTTTGTTCTAAGCGCAGCATTCTCATCCATTAATGTTGAAGAATTCGTTTCTAAAGTTGAAACTTTCTTATTTGAAACAACGTTACATCCTGAACTTATAACGAGCAGCCCTAAAACTGGTATCACTTTTTTCCAATTAAACATCCAAAAACTCCGAATCGGTAAATATTTTAATATGCTACAATTTAGTGTAAGCACTTCCATGTCAAGAATCATTTCCTTATAAACTTAAAAAGTATTAAAATCTCCATATCTTGATATTTCAATATTTTGCGTGGCCAATGCATCCTTTAAATGCTCAATCTCGGAACTCTCAACTTGAAGGCAAATCCCACATTCATCTGATAGCTGCCTTGGAGTTACACGAGGTTCAACTACAACACTTTTAGACTTCAAAAACCTCTCAGCTTTCATAACACTTTGATTATTTTTAAAGGTAAGCAAAAAAGTTTGTTGGGGGGAAATCTGGTTTTTAAAATCACAAACGGGCACTCCAGAAGCCACACAACTAGTAATAGTTGGTTTTTCACCACAGAGAGGGCAGTTTGGATTCTTTTTAAAACCTATTTTGCGAAAACTCATTGAAACTGCATTAATTGTCAAAATGCTACCTGTTAATAAGTCACCAATTCCAACAATTGATTTAACAGCTTCTAATGCTTGAATTGTACCTATCAAACCTGCAATTGGCCCCATAATACCTGCTTCTGAACAGTTTGGGACAACTCCATTCTCTGGAGGTTCGATAAAAACACATCGATAACAAGGAGAATCTGGATTGACTACTGTCATAGTCTGACCTTCAAAACCTAAAACACCAGCATGTGAAAAAGGCTTCTTCCCAAAAAAAGATGCATCATTAATTAAGAATTTAGTACTAAAGTTATCACTACCATCAATAGTAAAATCGTTTTTTATTATTAAATTCAATGCATTTAAATCAGTAAATTTTTCCTTTAACGCGTTGACTCTTATTTCTGGATTTAATTTTTCAATATGTAAAGCAATAGCTTCTACTTTGCTCATTCCAATCTGATCAGTGCGATAAATTATTTGTCGGGATAGATTGCTAATTTCTATAGAATCATCATCCATCAAAGTGAGTTCTCCTACACCTAAACCAGCAAGATATAAGGCTGCAGGTACACCCAAGGCACCCATTCCGACTATCAATACTTTTGCTTTTGATAACTTCTCTTGACCTTTTTTACCTATCTCAGGTAATATGAGCTGACGAGAATAACGCTCATCAAAAGAGCTCATCGTTTAATACGATGTGTATATGGCAAACTGAATTTGACGCATTTT
>Ga0233432_10004862_pt1 | contig 11815 bp, 16 predicted proteins | sample SI_122_August201_6_FD_179870 | JGI IMG/M metagenome (GOLD analysis project Ga0233432, IMG submission 179870) | Seawater microbial communities from Saanich Inlet, British Columbia, Canada - SI_122_August2016_10_MG | ecosystem: Environmental > Aquatic > Marine > Inlet | place: Canada: British...
CACCCAAAATAACTGTTCGTATAACTGTTATTTGATTCTCCACAGGAGCTGTATCTTCATCATTAAATGATCCCAGTGCATATTTCCAAATTGTCCAAAATCTTTTCATCACTTCCTCGTGTATGCGTCAACTAAGGCGTCACCGGTTAATTTCTTACCAAAGGTGTGTATAACCTCACCGTGTTGTTTGCGTACTACTAAGCCGCTATTATATTCTATATCTGTAACAGCTATACCACCATCGGTATCTTGTGGTCTAGTGTCATAATACATAGAGCTTAATGAATGCACATGAATGCCTGCCACGCCAGAGGCCCATTCTTCTGCTTCGGTTCTTAATCGAACATTCTCTACTTCTTGTGTATATTGTGTCATAGTTGATTCCTCATTACATAATCTAAAGCTCTTATAGCTTCTTTATCAAGTGGTCTGTTTTCATACCAGTTACCGGTATCCATATCTAATTCTCTGCACATCCACGCAATTTCCTTAGCTGTTATAGGGTATTTAGCCTTTATAGCATTACCTGCTAGGGCCACCATAATTTGATACATCTTATAATACCAACCAGAACCACTTATGACTTTATAGTCAAGTTCTAGCTGTTTAGGAAAGAATGGACAATCACGATAAGATGTCCACTTTACATCCGTATTAGTGAGAGAATTCATTGTATGGTTTATCATTGCCTCTTGCATAGACTTAGGTAATTTATCAAAGAAAGAGTTACCAGTTTTTTCTATATACTCATGGGTATCCATTAACAACTCTGGGTCCATTGGATCACCTTCATTGGTAAAGATAAAGTTATTAGCATTTGCATACTTGCCTGGTATATAGTACATTCTGGATAAATCTTTAGTTTGGATATCACCCATCTCACCGAGTTCTGTGTTTAGAGAGAACCAAAAATGTTTAATTTCTTCTCTATTAACCTCTCGGGTAAGAGGAAAGACTAATCTGAACTTGGGAGTTTCTTTAGTAGAAGATGCTGTAGAATAACAAACGAAATGATATTTACCACACTTCTGCTTTAAGAATTCGTGTAGGTCACCTTCAAAGTCATCTACATCTACTGCACACCATCCACCCCATTGAGTCACATTATCATTCTTTCTGGTAGTACCATCGAGATATGAAGCTGGTGACATGAGGTATGCAGATATTTTATCTTTTCTAGGGATACTAGCCAGTTTATAGAGCACTTGCTCAAATTGGTCGAAAGAATCAAAGTCAATCTTGTTGACCGTCTTAGTATCGTATAGTGACTTAAATAGTGTACCTGAAATCATAATGTATATTATATCATATAATGGATGGTTTGTAAACCCCTAATTAAAGAAAATCCAATAAATTATTCCCATTGAAATCTATGTCTTCAGCCTTAGGCATTTGTTTATACTTATCCCAGACCCTAGATGGGGCAACGTGTAATCTACCATTCTTCTCTACTAATTTAAAAGCACCTGGCCAGTACTTCTGTAAAGCTTTAGATCGGTTAAGTCTACCATCACCAGCATGTACGGTATCGGTATTACCACCTTTATATTGGCCGGTGGCGGCTTTAGACATGAGTAGTTTATTAAATAAAATTGTACAATATCCGCTGTCTAGCACTTGTAAACTGTAGTCAGTATCCTCAATACAATCGTGTCTATAGTTAATATCAAGCTCGTTGTTAACGAGAACACAGCTATATGCTTGTCGATTAATTGCCAGTTGGTTTTCTTTAGTCCAGGCAAACATAACATGAGACAGTGAAGCAATACCTATATTATCAAACCGAGTAACAATATGCTCTGCCGCTGATAATATGTTTCTAGTATTCTTTACTACATTCTTACCATCTTCTCGGATTCTAAAATCTTTTATATTATCGTCTAATTGCCAGTGATATTCTGCACCAATAGATAGTGAATGTTGTTTACATGCGTTTCGGACATAACCAATACCTTGATTATTTTCTTCCATCTTTACGAGCTGAGTAGAATCATAATGCTCTAAATAGTCATTATAATCCTGGGGCTCAACTACTACATAGAAATCTATATCAACATCTTCTAAAGCTTGAGTGGTTAATTTTAAATCACTTCTACCTTTAGAAGGTATATACATTGGAAATCTAATATCTATATGGTCACTTAAATTATCAAGTGTGTCCTTACTAAAATTTTCTAACCAATCGTTAGTCATTACTCCATAACCTGCTCGATATCCATACCGTCTTCTTGTTCTTCATCAATGTAACGCATCAATGAATTTGCTTTCTTATCCAACACTGGGTACCAAATACTTTTAGTTCTGTGTGTCATATTACGTTGGTCAATCAACTCAGCAAATTCTCTGTAGTCTTCTGCATTTCTAAAACGAATCTTAATCATTTTATATGCTTCTGCCTGGGGTTGGTTAAACTCCGGCATATCATCCCAATCATATGGTGTTGTTTCTTCTTCTGATCCATCTAGCACAAATAAACTTTGTGGTTCATAATTGATAGATTTATTTACATCTTTATTCGACATCTAATTCCTCCTGTTCATTTAGATTATCACTACTATTTAGTTTAACTAATTTCATACCATAATTGTTTGTACCCTTGGGTATATTAAGGTCAGACCGTTTAGTAGGTTTGGTCTTTTGGAAAACAGTATAATCAATATGATGATGCCACCTTTCCCATTTACGAGTTATCTTAACTTCATCTGGATGTTGAGCATGTAAAGATTCTGCAAACTCTCGCCTTTCATCAAACTTCTCGTCACCCTTTCGGTCGTGTTTAGTACCAGCTTGTTCAATGTTATACACCTCTTCAGTGTTACCACCTTTCATTGTAAGCGTAGCAACTTTACCACATAACATATTATTAAATAGAAATGTATGATAACCAGATTTCATCACATTTAAAGACAAGTCAGTATCTTCATTGAACTTACCTCTCCAAGAAATTTTCGGAAAGATATCATTTGATAGTAAGATACAAGAATAGATTCTAGTATTGTGATAGTATGGTGGCCGCTTTGTAAATGCTGGACAAAAGAATGCATAGTTCATACCAGACATTTTAACATCGGTATACCTATCAGTAAAGTCTTCGCATGTTCTAAAGCATGTAGGTGTTGTAATTTTGGTCTTTCTATTATTATGTAACCTATAGAAGTTGTGGATATTATCATCCAGAATCCAATGACGTTTGTGGCCTTCGTTGATAGAATGTTCCCATACCCAGTTTCTTACTGGTATAGAACCACCTAGCAAACCCGTAACGTCACACCTTCTAGCCCATCTTGGGTTCTCTCTGAAATCATCAGGTAGTACCAATAGTCTACTAGGGTCAATTACAGCCGCATATGCATCATATTCAGATTTCTCTATAACTACCCTATACATAGCACCCATCTCATCCAGAGTCTTGACTGTCAGCCTAGAATCTGCACGACCTTTAGAGATGATATAAATTGGATATCTTGATTGCATATTAAATTCCTGTAATAATGCCTTGTTTCGGTGGTACTACAATACCCGAATTCATAGATTTAATCTGTTCAACCAATTCATCTGCAGGGTCTACAATAAAAAGAACGAATCTTTCTGCAATTGTAATACCTAGTTTAGCTTTGGTATAGGCCATAAATGGCATGAATCCGATCTTACCTTCACCCGCTGGGATGAGGCTATAACCGTCTGTGATTGTGACACTATTGTCACGACTTACTTCTACATTGCCGATGATTTCTTCACCGGATGATAGTCTAACTAATTTCATTTTTTTTCTCCGTTAATGTGTATATTATAACATACTTTTTATAAAAAGTAAAGTGTTTATCCAAAAAAACTTTCCAGTGAGGATTGTTCTTCAGACGACCAACCGATTGATTTTAATATAGGTTCAATCGGACCTAAGAATGTCTTCTCAAATTGAAGTTCATAGTCTATGTATTTAGCCAGGGCAAATTCTTCCGGCAAATATTGAGTGAACCCAATAACGTTTTCTTTCAAGCTATTAGGCTTTTTCAAATAGACAAACTTAATCTTCTCGCCATTCTTTATATGTTCATACTTCTTATTTAGACTATAATTATCCAATAGATGATTGTGTAGCAGGGCCGCACGAACATGAATTGGAGTACCCTTACGGTATATAGTAGCTGAGTCACGATAGTCAGTAACATTAGATACACCACGTGGAAACGCAACTTTATCAGCTGGTAATGTGGTGAAGTATTGTTTGAATTGTTTAATAGATTTCTGTACGGTTGCCTCGTCGGATACCATAATCACTTTAAAGATTTCTTTTAGAGCATCACGACACGGTTCTGGCGTAGAAGATTTAATTGCCTCAATGCCCATGATTTTTAGTTTGGGTTCAGAATAACGAACACCCTCATTATCAAATACATTAAGGATATATCTTTTCTTGGCAGTCCATATGCCACGATCGGCGATTACTTCTCGTTTCATAACCATTCGATTTTGTATGCCACCCATCATTGAATATAGATTATCATATGCATCTGCAAGTACTGGTTCCAGTTTCTCTTGGGCAACTGTATCAAGAAAGTCAATAGGGTTGGACGGATTAACGGCCTTTACTAGGTCATCCATATTCACATAGAGAGAATCTGTGTCGATTGCGATAACATAGTCTTTATTGGTTTTAAGTATAGACTGCATATATTTGTTAATGGCAACCTCAGCCCAACGAATAGTGAGCTGACCGGAGAGTGTAATAGCCTCTGCAATTCTCTGATCAAAGAATCGGAAGTACTTATTACCCATTGCGCCATATAAACTGTTTAGAAGAATCTTTATAGCCATCTGTCTGTTCTCAGCAATATTGATTCGTCTTTCTATATCATATAGTGCTTGTTTGTCTTTCTTATCCACCTTCTGCAGTTCTTTCTGGGCCTGAATCATTTCTTTCTTGATTCCAACACGTTCACTATACATGCCATCTACAAGAGTTGGCATAAAGCCTTTCTTATCTGTTCGGAACATCTGTCCGTTACCACCGATTGCTTTGCCTGGGTTGTCAAACTTATAACCATCAAGTAATTTTTCAATGTCTACGTTCATGACTTCACCATTGGCAATAGTCTCTGTCGACATATTATACTGCATAATCAATGAAGGGTATAGTGAGTTAAGGTCAAAAGATACTACGTTCTCATGCAAACCAACTACTGGGTCTTTTACATAACCTCCAGGATAGTCTGACTTGATTTTATTTTCATAGAAAGGTATTGCAGTTTTATTCGCATACAAATATCTGTGTATGATTGATTCCCATATGGAAGTTACACCAAATGTGTCGGAATAGTTAACGCCACCTTGATACGCCATAGTAAGGCACAGAGTAATAAGACCCATCTTGTCTTCTAACCGATCAACCAACTCTACGTCTTTGATATTATAATCAATGAATTTCTGATGGTCAAACTTGTATAGTGTATGGAGTGAGCCGTGTTCTTCGTATGATAATTTCTTCTCGCCGAGTACTACATTTGCAATATGGTCTAGTCGGTAAGACTCTTGCGTACCATAAGAGTAACCAAATTTTTGAAACAATTCAAGGTAATCAATAGTGGATATGCCTTTGAGGTCATACGTGGTTTGTTCTCTACCCATCATCTTTACATCATATCGGTCAACAAGACCCCAGGGAGAGAATCGTTTGGCCATATCATCGCCAAGTATTTTAATTGTACGGTTAACTAGATATGGGACATCAAAGAACCTAATGTTCCAGCCAGTAATAATATCAGGGCAGTTAGATGGCAGACACCAATGAAGTATAAAGTCTGATAGAAGTTCAGCCTCTGTGGCACACTTCTTGTAAATCACACGGTTATCTTTCATAAGAGATGCGTCTACATCATAATCATTGAGTCCCCACACGTAGTATGTATTGTCAATGTTATTCTTCATAGCGATTGATATTACGGGGTATTCAGCATCATCTGGTTGTGGGAAACCTTCATCAGAGGCTACCTCGATATCAAATGATGTTACATTAATCTTATTTCGATCCCAATCAATAGTGCCGGGAAATGAATCATTAATGAATGCTGGTATATATCTGTCATTACCAAAGATGTGACGACCGGCTGTAGATTTATTAGCTGCGATCCATTCTTTGGCATCTCGCATAGAATCCATCTGGATAGGAGCAACTGGAATACCATCTAGTGATTTCCAGTCTGTTGGTTTAGGTGTATTTACAAATAGAGTGGGTTTATATTTGATTTTTTCTTGTTTCTTTTGGCCGTTTTCATAGCCACGATAGAGCAACATATTGCCATATCTAGTTACGTTTGTGTAGAATTTCATAACGAATTGTTCACCTGTTTGATAATATGTATATTATAACATATATTATAGCAAAAGTAAAGGGATTATTGCATTTATATGTACGAAAAAGTGTAGTTTGTCGACACTTTGCATTTATATGTACGAAAAAGTGTAGTTTGTCGACACTTATATGTAGATAAGATTGGGGGAGTTTTTACGTCCCCCGCATGATTGTCAAGTTGGTCTTAAAAATTTGCAGCTTGTAATATCATAATCGCTGGCGCTAATCCTAATATGATTAGTGCTGTAATTAGACATAATGTGCAATTCTTTAAGGCCTCGGCAACGTCATCATATTTTTCCACAAAGTGAATGATATGTTTCATGTTGTTTCTCCAGTAAATGTGTTTATACATATCTACCGAGTTTCGCTGCTCACCGGAATTACTCTTGCAAGAATTCCTTCTTCTTTGATGCCCCAGCAGACCCTATTTCGATCTTCCTAGGACGCCTCTCTTCTGGAACTTCTACCCTGGCATTCACCACAAGTATTCCATTCACAAGATTGGCACCGTCAATAACAACAAATTCAGAGAGTCGGAAGGACTTCTCAAATTTGCGGGACGAGATACCTTTATGTGCATACTCTCTGTTATCATCATCTCTGGACCCTTTTACTAAAAGAATACCATCCTTAACTTCTACTGAAATGTTATCTTCAGAGAAACCAGCAACAGCTAGTTCAATAATGAAATTTTCATTATCGACCTTCACAACATTGTGGGGTGGATAGTTGTCTTGCGATCTTCCAGCTGAGTGGATTCTTTCAAGTTCGTTTAGTATGGGTTCAAACCCGATGAATAAAGAACGCGGCACGTTCATAGTATTTCTTACCATAGCTTCCTCCTATTTGTTTAGCAAGGTTAAAATGTGGCCCCGACAATTCGGCAACCACATTTATTTATACAACTTTCGTTGTTAGTTTAGACACTTCTTACAAACTTTATTGAGTCTGCCGGATTTCATAAATTTGTGAAATGATTTCCACGCGTCTTTAATTTTTTTCTCCATTACTGTTACCTATATTGTATTTAGGACACAGTTCCCATTGCGATTTCTCTTTATATGGAATGACCTTTATTTGACGCAACGGGGCCAGAGCTTTAACTGTTGAGGGATTTAGTATGGTTACTAGCCCCCAATCAGCTAGAAGAGTAGCAATTGTGTTCCTACGTTCTAGGTCATTCTCTATTAGGTTAGAAGGTTTACCATCTAACAAAAATAGTTCTTTAAAATGTACAATAAAGTATCTACCTTGTTTGTGCAAGATATGACACGATTGGTACAACTTTTGATCTTTGCGGGATGCAACTCCAATACGCGTTAAAGTCTCACGTATCTTTAAAAAGTCATCCGGTTCGTTGAGGGTAATTTCCAGCATATCAGCTGGTACCCAATTTTTGATTTCAATATTTTCGTTTTCCACCTTTATAAATCCTTTGTTTCAATAGTTCAATTTGTTCATCATTAAATAATGGCAAGACGGACTTAGCTTTTTCATTACTATATCCATAATATTCTTTAATGAGTTCAAGGTTGTTAACCTCCTGTGGTTTTAGCCATTTGGAGAACCTTTTCTTCTTCTTAATTATATTTATAAGAAAACAATATTGAAGCTTACTGTCTATTGTATGGTGGACATTCATCTCGTTGGCATATAGAACCGTATCATTAAAGTATGATAAAGCCCTATTAACCATAAAAGCAGGGTAAGCCTTTTCCGAAATATCATCATGCATAATATCCTTCTTAGTGATATTGATGCTGTTTACATAATCAAAGGGGTTACTCATTTAAACTTAACTCCAGCCATGATTTCAGTGCAGCATGCCACGATATTCAATTCGTGATCGGCAACGAAAGCATTCTTATACTGATAGTCTGCAAGAATAAGGACTAGCTGAGGAATAGATTGTGGTTCTACAAACTCTGCCATGTTGTCATATATCTTACGGAATACAGCGGCTGGTTCTGTATCTATGTTATCTGCAACCCATTGACGCATCTTTTTAAAATCTTTACGTTGAAGGGATTGCATTAGTTCATTAACAGATACATCAGATAGAGTAACCAATATACCCGTATCAATAGTACCAGAGACCGAGTACCGTTGTAATTCATTTAACACCCTACGCCAGTCTGGCATGTGTTTCATAATCAGTTCTGCGATTACAGGGACTTCATATGTTACACCTTCGGTATCAAGAATGAATTGTATTCTCTTCAGCATAGCGCCACAGAGCGCACCGGAATCTTTCTTGGACATATTGAATTCGATTACAGAACATCTACTGTGTAGTGGTTCAATAATACGGTTCTTAAAGTTACAAGTTAATATAAACCTACAGTTCGCACTGAATTCTTCTATGAATCCACGTAAAGCAGGTTGGGTTGATTGTGGATTAAGGTAGTCAGCCTCATCAAGTATTACTACTTTATAGCCACCTTGTAGGGAGACTGATGAGGCAAACTTCTTAATCTTATTTCGGAGTGTATCGATGCCAGATTCTTCTGATCCGTTAATTAGCAGATAGTCGAGATCCAATTCATTACACAGAGCCTTGGCGATAGTTGTTTTACCCGTACCAGCTGTGCCGGTCAGCAGCATGTTGTGAAGTGCACCTCCTCTAACAACATCTGCAAAAGTTTGCTTGATTGCGTTTGGTAAAATTGTATCTTCAATTTTCTGTGGTCGGTACTTCTCTACCCATAAGAAATCATCCATTAGAGTACCTCCCAACCAGTGACTGTGGATAGTCTAAACGACCTCCAAGCCTCCTTGTCAAGAGACCAAGCTGCAAGGTGATCAGTATCGGGACTAACATCTTTAATCTCCAATTTAACACCATGTGCTTCTAATACCACAGGATTAAGAGTACACGGCATTACGCGTATCTCGTCTGTGATGATTTTCTTAAAGGTAACTGTTACTGTACCACGTTTGAGTGCCTCGATAAGGCGTGCTGTTTCATTTCGATCCATAATATACTCCATAATAAAAAAATGTGGGGCCCGAAGGCCCCGAGGGATTAAGCTTCAGCTGAAACTTCTTCTACTTCTTCGGCAGGTAAGTCACCTTCAGGCGCTTCACCATCCTTAGGAGCAGCTGCATTTAGAAATGTAACCACTCTGTTTCTCAACGAACCAACTGCTTCCAGTTCTGGTCCTTCAAATCCACCACGCTTGGAACAGACATCAATAATCTGTACCATAGTTGCGATATCTTGTAGAGACAGTTGAGGTGCCTCTGTTTCTGCAGTTTCTACTGCGTTTACTTCTTCAGTCATTTTGTTTCTCCTTTGATCAAAGTTAGACTAATTTTGGAAGCCCCGGCCAATCCGGCAACTTCCATATTATCCCCATCATTATAATGGGAGATTCGGTTTGTGTACTTATACTTATACACCATAGCTACTAGTTCTTTCTAAAGCTATAAAATATTCTACTGGATAATCAGTGTTCTGCCAGTTACTAATTAACTTAGAGCTGATAGAAACAAAATAATCGCCTGGTAGTAATTTTAAATTCGGGATATTAACCACGAAATTAAAATCTTCTTTACATACATTATCATTATCAATAACAATATCATACGTATTGGCTGTACTGTCCTTAACATCAAGCACCCTAGCAGTTACAACACCATTAGAACCACTAAGTGATAATTCTGTATGACCTAAGACGGCTGCTGCCTTCTTAATTTGGTCTAGGTCTTTCTGACTAATATTAATACCGACTTCGGAATTAGGCATCGTAATGTCTTTGGTTGGCTGTGTAAGAATTTCGGTCTCAGCAAAGTAATACTTAATCTTTTGACTGCCGTTAGACATAGTAAGCGACTTGTCGTCAAATGATAGAGCTGCATTCTCAATAAGGCCATGGACTGATAGGAATTCGTTTAAGTCATAGACTCCAAACTCCAATGGAAAGTCTTCAGGTATTTCAGCTGTGGCCATAATGTTCTTAGCCTCTGAAATGGTCTTCACCTTCTGACCGGGTTTTAGTACTAGGTTGGGATTAACACTAGCAAAGTTTTGTAATACCTTTAGGGTATCGTCTGAAATAATCATAAGTTCTCCTTTAATTTCATAGTTATATTATAACACATTTACTAACAAAAGTAAAGTGTTATTTGTCATTTTTTAAGTACTTGCGATCATGTTCATATAGAGCAAGTAATCCATAGTGTAGCACCTTTTGGAGATCCTTACGGAATTCCTCGGGGGTATTACCTTTCTTTCCATATCGTGCGACATACTTGTCGACATTACCTAGAAAGAATCCCATCCCATGTCCTCGGTCTACTATAACTTCGGAAGACTGTAGTCCACCTTGTCCGTAGTGAGCACCATAGGTTGAATCAATGTACGTTTGGAGCTCTTCAATAAGAGCCCCTTCGTTGAATTTATAATTTGGTTTAGAAGTTGACTTCATTGTTTTCCTCGGTTGTTGGCTCATCAAAGGTTACACCTTGGTCAACCTTAGTGTAGAGATCCAAGAAGGCCAGTTTAGTATCATCATCAAACCTTGCGATACATAGGTCGATTGACTTCATCTTGTCTTTAAAGATGGAGAAGGTCTGAACAATGTGACACAACCTTCTGGTTGAAATAACTTCGTCTACACCATCATCATAGAAAGTCTTTCTGATGATATCTGCCCAATGTACTAGGTTCTCTGCAAATAAATCATCTACCAAGTCAAACTTTTCCATATGTTTGATTACGATTTTCTTTTCAACTGAAACCGAAGGGAACTGTTGGTCAACAGCAACTGTAAACCTCTCCAAGAATGCATCATCAATGATAGATGCCGCTGTGAATCTGCCGTCCTCAGAACCTTTACCTTTGGTATTGGCTGTGGCTATAACATTGAATCCAGGTGCCGGAGTAATTGTTTCACCTGTTTTCTTAACGAGTACAGGTTTACCTTCAAGTATACCTTGAAGACACATAATTTTATTTGTAGCTCTATCAATTTCATCGAGAAGAAGGATTGCACCATTCTCCATTGCCTTAAGTACCGGCCCTTTTGAAAAGACAGTCTCGCCGTTAATAAGTCTAAATCCACCAAGTAAATCATCCTCGTCTGTTTCTGGGTTAATTTGAACCCTAATAAATTCTCTGTTTAATTTAGCGGCCGCTTGTTCGACCATGAATGTCTTACCGTTACCAGATAATCCAGATATGTATACTGGATAGAACATCTCGGATTTGATAATCTTAGTGACGTCAGTAAATGCACCCCATGGTACAAATGTTGGGTCAATCTTTGCAAATGATTTCTCATCGTTTACTATTGATTGCATCTGAGCAGCTGCAACTGGAGCTGATTCCATAGTGTTTACTACCTCTGTGCTCATAGTAGGTTTCAGTGTTTCTATGGCTGATGTTAAGTCATAGGTGCCAATTTTTACCCTATTCTCTCCGTCAATGAGAGGATAGAAGTCTGGGCCTCTATAGCCCAT
>Ga0233432_10004864_pt1 | contig 11814 bp, 7 predicted proteins | sample SI_122_August201_6_FD_179870 | JGI IMG/M metagenome (GOLD analysis project Ga0233432, IMG submission 179870) | Seawater microbial communities from Saanich Inlet, British Columbia, Canada - SI_122_August2016_10_MG | ecosystem: Environmental > Aquatic > Marine > Inlet | place: Canada: British...
CTAGTGAACCCCAAAATATTTTGGAAGAGAACATGGAGCGTATATGGACCTTGTCGGATGCGGGCCTGGAAATTAAAGAATTACAGTCCGATGATACCTGGAGTCTGCGCACACGTAGCGTTTTTCTTTCAGATTCTATCGTTAAAAGGGCCAAGGAAATTAATCCAGGTTTGCAGGGTGAATTTACCTATTTAGTTAATGCTATCCGTAAACCTGAAACAAGGCAGGACCTGAACTCATCAATGATTCCATACTCTATGGTTTGCGGAGTGGATCCAAGGGTGGAGGGATTGCTTACCGCCAACTGGAAGGATGATCAAATTGCTTTAAATCAGTGGACTGCAAAAGATTTAAACCTAAGTCTTGGAGATCGTGTGAGCCTGGAGTATTACATCGTCGGAGAACGACGAGAATTATTGCAACGCACACATTCATTTGAGGTTGGGAAAATATTACCGATGCCTAAAAAAATCCCTTCTGGGCAAGAAAGTGACTGGACTCCAAGATTCCCTGGTTTAAGTGATGCAGAAAATTGCGGAGAATGGGATACGGGTATTCCGATTAAGTATAAAGTCAGGCCAAAAGATGAGAAATACTGGGATGATTTTCGTGGGAGCCCCAAAGCATTTGTCTCTCTTTCGGCAGCACAGGAAATGTGGAGTAATCGTTGGGGAAAGCATACAGGTCTTCGAACTATCGGAAAAAGGTCAGCCCAAAGGTTGCAGATTGATTTGCAAGAAAAGTTAAGGTCAGCAGATTCAGGCTTACGAATTATTCAATTAAAAAATGATGCGGAAAATGCGGTGTCTGGCCCGGTTGATTTTAGCCAACTCTTTCTTGCTTTTGGATTTTTTGTGATCCTCGCAGGCGTATCTTTAAGTGCGATGCTCTTTGGTTTTTCTATGGAGCAAAGAAACCGACAGGTCGGCCTGCTCTTTGCTCTTGGTTATAGCCCCATGCGGGTAAAATTTCTAACTTGGACCGAAGCGGGTGCTGTATGTTTGCTTGGCTCCCTTATGGGTTTGGGGTGGGCATGGTTTTTTGGAAAAGGAATCTTATGGATGCTCGGAGGGTCATGGGGCGGGGCGGTTTCCAATCTTCAAATCATTTACGCTCCAACTGTACAGTCGATTGGAATAGGTGCTCTGGCTAGTTTTTGCATGGGTTTATTCACCTTGGCCTGGGTCAGTCGAAAACAATCAAGGCAAGCCCCCGTGGCATTGTTAAATGGTGGAGAGTTTGTCGTACCGTGTTCTTGTTCTGAAATTAAAAAAAAGGAATGGGGAAGATGGTTTTTGGTCGCGATATGGACGACTGCAATTTTACTTTCCATGTTTGGGTGGCTTCATCAATTGCCGATGGGTCCAACTTTTTTTGGAGTTGGTGCCTTGGTCCTTACAGCTGGGTTGGGCGGATTTTGTAGCTTCCACAGGAATACCAAACATAATCTGGGTGAACCCAAATTTCTACTACAATTGGATCGCAGGATTGGCAGGAAGCTAACCGTAGTGGGCATTCTTGCCGTTGGTTCTTTTCTCGTAATTGGTGCAGGGGCATTTCGACAAAAAGCAGTCGAAAATAGCTCTAAGCTAGACTCAGGCACGGGTGGATTTTCTCATACTTTAAAGACCAGCCTTCCTTTGTATGACGATTTACTCGGGGCCGAAGCAGAAGCGTTGTTCGACCTAGATTCGGATATCATGGGCGGAGTCTCTTTAGTTTCCTTACGGGCACTGAATGGAGATGATGCGAGTTGTTTAAACTTGAACCAGGCTCAGACTCCACCGCTCTATGGAGTTCCACTGGAACAGATGAATGGACGCTTTGAATTTGTGGAAGGAAACTGGTCTGTATTGAGCAAGCCAATCTCAGACGGTGTCTACCCCGCTTTGGTTGATCAAAATACTTTAATGTGGGCGTTGAAGAAGAAAGTTGGGGACCAGATTCCGTATACCAATGGAGAAGGAAAAAAGTTTAAAGTCCAGATTCAAGCAGTTGTTAAGGGCAGCTTTCTTCAGGGTGGTTTGTATTTTGCTGAAGAGCATTGGGTTAAGCATTTTCCGGGAAGGGGAGGGTATAAAAATTTTTGGATAGATGTGAAAAACAATCGGCCACAGATTGTTTTGAATCATTTAAAAGATAGGCTTTTTAATTACGGTCCTGAAACGCAATCGACCCAAGTGAGATTAAACAGGTTAAAGGCTGTTGAGAATACTTACCTTTCCATTTTTCAATTCCTTGGTGGTCTTGGTGTAATTCTTGGCACAGTCGGTTTGTTAGTTGTAATTATGAGAAATTTGTGGGAGCGAAGGGAGGAGTATTCAATCTTGAGTGCGGTCGGATATTCAGTCGTACGCTTAAGGGAATTAGCTTGGAAGGAAAATATAAGCTTGGTCATATGGGGCCTATCAATTGGATGTGGTGCTGGATTACTTGGGGTCTTACCTGCTATGTGGAGTGGTTCAGGTAATTTTTCATGGGGGGGCGTGCTTGTTTTTGGAATTACCTTACTTTTTTTGTCGGCTTTTTTTGTATCTCTAGCCATCCGATTAGGGTTAAAGGAAGAAAGTTTAAAATTATTAAGTCGTGAATAAGAGTTTTATTAACCTATCTGGATGGTTTTTGCTTATCTGTTTTTACGAGCATGCCCAAGGTGCTTCACCTTGGAAACTTGCTTACGAACAAAACTTTGAGAAGATTGAGGAGGGTAGATTACCAGACGATTTTTTTGTTTTGGATGGCAGTTTTTCAGTTCAAAAGCGTAATGCCCGAAAATGTCTAATTTTGCCAGGCAATCCGGTGGGAGAGTTTGGTTTTTTATTTGGGCCACGATTTGGATTAGAAACCATGGAGTTGTCCTATTCATGCCTTGGAGGAATTAAGAGTAGAAGGCACAGTGCATTCTCGGGTGCAATTGGAGGAATTAGAGGGCTAAATTACAGGATAAATCCAAGTTCAGGGAAAGGGATTCTATCCTTTTTAGATGATTGGAAACATGATGATCATATCACTTGGGAATCTAAGGAATGGATGCGAGTATATATTAAGATTGTCCCTCAACCAGCAAAGCAGGGCATGACGATTACATTAAAAACTCACCTTGAGTCCGAGCCTACTAGGCCGAATGAGGGCTTTACTAAATTTTTAAAAGGAACTCTTTCGGGCAAGTGTGCACTGTGGGGTTTTTCCTATGCAGAAAAAGAAATGCGATGGGATGACATCTTAATTCTTACCCGCTAATCCTGATTGGGCAGCTGTAAATTTGTTTTAAAGATTCACTTGCCATTTTAACGATCTTTTAGAACGATTTGAGGTTTATATTTTTGCCCATGCATTCACTTTGCAAAACCCTTTTTTTTACCGCTGGAGCTGTTGGACTGTTGGTCTTGGTCTTTATTTGGTCGGCCTTACATTATGGGCTTTTTTCACTCGATCACCTAATTGGTGCTTTGTTAAAATATAAATTTGCAGGATACGGTTTACCTGAATACCTCAAATTGTCAGATCAGACGGGGGTCGGTGAGAGGGTTTATATTTTAAAGCTTTTCCTGACCATTCTTGTTGCTTTTGGTTCCTTATTTTTAATCGTTATTAGTTATCTTCCTAAGATATCCTTACAGTTTAAAACTTTAAGTTTTGTATGTTCACTACACCTTTTTGTATTTTTGGCACTTTTTTGGGACTGCTTAATTGAAGGCAATGAAGTAATCGATAAACATGAAAGGTCGGCTATTTTTGCCTTTACTATTGTAACTTATTTGGCGGGTACCTTTTCCCTTTGGTATGCAATTCGCTCCAATGGAGGAAGGATACATAAAAATGCCATATCTAATATTCCTAACCATTTGCCATTAAAGAAAACTGTTCTGTTAGAGGAACCCGACACGAGTGTTTCCACGGACGAAACCGCGGAGCTTAACGCCAAAGATGGAACGGTTGATTCCGAGAAGCCCGATTCAGCTCTTGGGGATGAGTTTGAGGAAGTGGGAAATAAAGTTGAACCTAATGATCAAGGAGAAAGCGAAGATCAAGGCCATCAAGTACAGGTATCGGAAACAGATGTTGAACCAAGTGAACAGATAGAAGACGAAAGTGACGATGATGAGCTTGCAAAACTTGATCAAATGAGTTCAGAAATGTCCTCCGGTAGCATAGACGAAGTAGTAGAACTTACTGAAGAAACAGCTGTTTTTAGTGACGAAGAAAAGGCAGCTTCAATAGAGCCAGAGATTGCTGATAACACGGATGAAGTTGCGGAAGAAAAATTATCCGTCTTACCCTCCGTTAATCCAGATGAAGTTAAAGAGTCCAAAGTCATATGATTCGCAAATTTCTTAACATTTTCATCTGGTTATTAATCTGTGCCTTTTCGTTGTATTTGATTCAGGGTGCCTGCTACCGTTTGGTAGAGCCCTATGCAAAGTTGCGACTTTCATTATCTTGGGGGGAACCTGAGTCATTAAAAATTCGTTCGATAATAAACAAGTTACCCATGGATCATTTTGTCGAGCCGCTATCGAGTTCCTCTCCAATTTCCAGTGAAGCCGAAACACTTGAAGAGGAATTCACATATGCCCGAAGGATTATGAGCTTTAGTCGACCAGCTCGGGACCGGTATTTTAATTTTATTCGCGAAGAGGAAGATCCTTTAAGGAACTTCGAGATTGCCCCTTTGGGGATGGTTGAAGAAGTTGTACAGCCTGGATTAAGGCGTCCAGCCACTCCCATGGATGTAAGCCTTGGTTTTGAAAGAAGAGAGGGTTTACCAGTAGACTTTTCCAAAGCATTGTTTGTCAGAGTTATTCCAAAGATGTCCCGTACTTCTTACGAAATAGAGTTTGGGAAATGGGAAAAAGTATTTGCTTTCTTGCTTAATCAAGGAATTGCCTGTGTCTTGCTAGAATCAGAAGATTCCGATGAGTTGGCCGAGCAACTTAGCTACTTGCAATCTCAGTACCCAAATTTTGCCAAAAATATGTTTTGTTTAGCTGAGGGCAATACAGTCGGAACGCTCCTAAACGCGGTCACAGATAACCAGTACATTGCGGTAAGGTGTTTGGTTGTCATAAATCCGACTGATGAAATTACTCAACCTGAAGCATCTACAGATACTTGGTTTTTGGGAATCCTACCAAATCGAGGAGTTAACCCTTCTATTTTATCATCTTTAATAAATAGAGTTCGATTAAATCGTGGCTCCAATTTTGTTTATCATTCCCGTCTATCTGGTTTAATTCATCAAGATTCTTCAACAGAAAATATTGCTCTCTCCTCCTTCCCCATTGCTTACATTGTAAGCTGCCTAGAATTTTATCGGGATACAAAATCTTTAGAATCTTTAATTCCAATGCTAGAAGAATCTAATGCATCCTCCTTCCTTGCTGAATCTAATATGACCAATCCAAAGCTTGTAGATTTTTCGCCCGTGAAGATAGATGATTTAAATTACACCAGCCTAGAACCTAACTTTGATTGTGAAGTTGTTCGCGAATACAGACAATTGAATAATGGTGATCCTTCGATTGCCGACTTATCTAATCGTGATTTAGTACTACAGCTTGGTGCTTCTTTTGAAGATATTGGTATCGAGGTGTTGGAGCAAATTGCTGATCGCGATCCTCTTTTTTATCGTTTTTATTTATCACTTAAAGAGCTAGAAACATCCCCAAATTAATTATTCTATATCTATAGAACTAAATTTCATGTATTCGTCCGAGTTACGATGTTTTTCGGGAAAACTTTTTGCATTATCCACTTCATTGATTTTGAAAGCTCTTTAGACTGGAGCATTACCTTAAACTAACAACTATGATAATAAAATATTACCTCCCCTTTTTCCTTTTAAGCCAATTGCTATTTGGTTTTTCCTTGCACGCAGTTAATAAAAAAGTGGTCTTCGTGGCCGGACCAAAGAGTCACGGTTTTTTTGCACACGAACATGCAGCAGGGTGTAAATTACTTGCCGAACATTTAGAGTCGGCGAATCTGGGCATTGAAACAATCGTAGTAACTGATGGTGGCTACCCTAAGGATCCTTCTGTTTTTAAAGATGCGGATGCAGTGGTTATTGCCTGCGATGGTGGGGTGCGTCACTTATTAAATAAAAACCTTAAAGAATTTGATCAAGTTATGCGACGGGGCATTGGTTTAGCTTGTATTCATTACGGAGTGGAGACGACAAAAGGTCCAGCTGGTGATCATTTTCTAAAATGGATTGGGGGTTATTTCGAACCTTATTGGTCGGTCAACCCAGTCTGGAATGCGACATTTAAACTTTTACCAAAGCATCCTATTGCTCAAGGTGTTATGCCCTTTAGTATGCATGATGAATGGTATTATCATATGAGGTTTCGGGAAGCGACCTCCGCAATTGGTTCGATTACTCCTATTCTTTCGGCTCATCCCCCGGAGAATACTATGAAACGTTTAAAGTCAGGAGTTGAGGAGCATCCGCACCATGGTAATCCGGATGTTGCAAATGCCGTCCTAAAGCGTAAGGAGGCCCAACATGTGGCATGGGCTTACCAGCGCGGGGAAGATTATAACTATGGAAGAGGTTTTGGTTTTACTGGTGCTCATTTTCATGAAAATTGGGCATCCTTAGATGCAAGAAGGCTTGTGCTTAATGCCATCGCTTGGATTGCTAAGGTTGATGTGCCAGTCGGCGGTGTGAAAACTGCTGAGGTCACTTTTGATGACCTGCTTAAAAACCAAGATTTCCCTAAACCTAAAAATTGGAATAGCCAAAAAAATATTGAGCAGAAGATGGCTAATTTTAGAAGAAAATAGGCATATTTATTTCTGTTAAATTTTTACTTTTCAAATCTTAAATTTTCGACAAAGACAAAGCTGAAATAATTTAATGAATAATAAAATTTTGTGTGTCGATGATGAGGAATCGATTCTTAAGGGACTTCAATTAAACCTCAGAAATAAGTTCGAATTACATTTGGCCTCAGACGGTCAAGAAGGCTTAGAACTATTTCAAAAAGAAGGGGGTTTTGCTGTTGTTTTATCTGACATGAGAATGCCGCGGATGAATGGGGCGGAAATGTTATCGAACATTAAAAAAATCGATGAAGAAGTTGTCACTGTCTTGTTGACCGGCCATACAGATTTTGAATCTGCTATGGCTGCCGTAAATGATGGCAATGTATTTCGCATGCTTTCAAAACCTTGCCCTCCCGAATTATTAATAAAGGTGTTGCAAGACGCAACCGCTCAGCACGACCTAATTACGAGTAAGCGTATTTTGTTAGACAAGACTTTACGGGGTGCGGTTGATGCACTCGCACAATCCCTAGCTACTACACAACCATTATTTTTTGGACGAGCTCAACGGGTGAGGAGGCTTGCTAATGGTTTGGCTGAAGAGATCAATCTTAAGGACTCATGGCGAGTCGGTGTTGCTGCGGTTTTTTCCCAGCTTGCTTATTTGTCTATCCCTCAACACCTGAGTGAATCTGTATATCATCGAAAAAACCTTAATTCTGAAACTAAATCGATGGTTCGTGAACTTCCTGATGAAACCTTAAAGATCGTAGACCTTATTCCTGGGCTTGAAGATATTCGTGAAATTCTTCAACGCACCGATATCCAACCGAAGTTTGAATTAGAAGATGGTTCGGGAGTTCGAACAGCGGCATCGATTATTCGCGTAGGGTTAGACTATGATTATTACCAAGAAGTCGGTCATCAAGATTCGCTTATTATAAAAACATTAGAATCTAGAAAAGAAATTTATGATCCTCAGGTTGTAGCAGCCTTGGCTAGTTTCCTTGATACTGATTCCGATAGCTATTCGATAGAAGAAATAGATACGCGTAAACTGGATGAAGGTATGCGCTTAAACCAAGATTTACTTTTGGATGGTTCTATGCTTATCGCTTCCTCTGGAGCAGATATTGACAGGACCTTGTTAAAAATTATCAGAAACTATATTTCTTGTTACTCGCAATTCCCTTTTCCAAAGAAAATTAATGTGTTGATTCCTGTTGCTTAAACGAAATAACCGTACTCGAATGAGCTTTGCTTTATGAAGGTTCGATCTTACATAGGCTTGCTTTCTGCAGGTAGCCTCGGAGGTGCATTCATTTTGGGTATTGTAGGATGGTTGATGCTTTCTGGCATCAATCAATCAAACCGAGCACTTGAACAAGAAAGTAGGAACTCTGGAGATTCATCCGGCGAATATTTAGATGCTCATGCATTTCTATCTGCAACCCGTGGATGTTTTGAAGCATTTGAAATCTATCCGCAAAGCTTTGTCGGAATTTTTGGCGTGGTTCGTGACCGGATTGTTCTTGCTAAAGAGGGATTGAATTTATTGTCGACAAAATATTCAGCCAGTTATCCAGAGAAAAACATTCGACCTTTAGCTGCTGGAATTAGGGAGTTGGAAGATGCCGTTTCTTTGATGGAGAAAGCAGTTAAAGCAGATGCACGAAAAAGAGGGGCTTTATCCCAAACTGCACGAAAGAATTATCAAGCTGCCCGAGAAAACCTTTCCCAATATTTAAATTCTCTAGAGTCTGGAGCAGAGCAACGAATGTGGAAATCAAAGCAATCAATGGAGCAAAGACTCATGGCCGTACGGGACGAAGAATCTGCCAATATCTTAATGTTCTTTTTTGTTAGTGGATTGTACCTGATATTGGTGGGTTCATTAGCCATGGTTACTTATAAAAGTTTTGCTAGCCCCATCCGTAAGCTTGAAGCAGCAGCAAAAAATTCTGTTGATCATAACAAACCTTTTAATTTAAGGGAATCTGGACCCTACGAGATTCGCTCAGTTACCAAGCGACTTCGAGGATTGATTGGAGGTTTGGAAACAAGAGTGAAGAAAAGAACGGCAGCTTTGCAAAAGAGCAACAATCAGTTAAAGCAAGAGATGCAACAGCGAATGGAACTGGAAACTCAATTGGTCCATGCTCAAAAAATGGAAGCGGTTGGTCAATTAGCTTCAGGCATAGCCCATGAGATAAACTCTCCTTCGCAGTTTGCAAATGACAATGTACTTTTTTTAAAAGACGCCACCGATGGCTTTATTAAAAAGTTAAATCAATCGCCAGATGCTCCAGATGACGGAGACATTGAGTTCTTTAAAGAAAATGCACCTGAAGCAGTAGAACAGGCTGCGGAAGGCATCTCGCGAATCACCACGATTGTGAAGTCGATGAAGAATTTTGCATACCGAGATGCGGAATCGGCGAAAAGAAATAATGATTTGAACCAGGCAATCCGTTCAACCGTGGTGGTAGCGACGAACGAATGGAAATATCATGCAGAACTAGATCTACGCCTTCAGGAAGATTTACCTATGGTGCCATGTAATATTGGAGAAATTAATCAGGTTGTTTTAAATCTAATCGTCAATGGAGCACACGCAATTCGAGACCGTTTAAGTGAAGGGCAAAAGGGAAACTTAGTTGTGACCACCCAACATTACCCAGATGCAGAGTGTGTGGTTATTGCGATTGCAGACAATGGAGGCGGAATCCCTCCCAAGGTACAAGAACGAATTTTCGAACCATTTTTCACAACAAAAGAAGTAGGTGTAGGAACTGGACAGGGTTTGGCAATTGCACACAATGTGATTGTAAAATCACATCAGGGACAAATTTGGTTTGATAGCAAAGAGGGTGTGGGTACTACTTTTTATATCAAGCTACCCATGATTCAGGCTAAGATGGAGTAATGGATAATCGCTTTACTGCACTTGCTCTCAGGGCATGGCGGATCTTTTCGTTCTCCTTTCTTTTTTTAGTGGGATGTGAAGATGCTAATAATACTCAAGGAAATAACATCCAAGAAGGAGTAAGGTTTTTTGAAATGGATGAGATTAGAAAAGAAGCGTTACCCGCAATAATTAAATTGGCCAAAGAAGAGGGCTTGATACGGATTGAAGCTGGAGAATTTCTTATGGGCAGTCCATTGGGAGAAGTGGGTAGAAAACCAGATGAATTAAGAAATCGGGTAAAAATTTCTCAATCATTTTGGATAAAAAAATTTGAAGTTACGCAACAGGACTGGAATAAATACGTCGTAAATGACCAATTTAAGGGCGATCCAGTTTTTAATTTAAGTAGTAAAATACTTAATGAAATTTGTTCTTCTTCAGGTTATGCGGACGGTAATTTTTCTATTATCGGTTTTCAGGGTAAAACCGGAAAAGAAATTTTTTTGGAAGAAGCAATTCTTTCGCAAGGTTCGTGGAAAACTGCAAAAAGCCCCAGAAATTATAAAGTGAACCATCAAAAATTTAATGATTTAGTCGTTCTTCTGAATTTCTTTAAATCTAAAAATATTCAACAAATTGATCGAATGGAAAAATTTCATCCGGTTTCCCGCGTCTCATATTCTCAAGTGGTTGCTTATTGTTGGAAAAAAACTCAAGAGGCTCGACTAAATGGTTCTCTTCCAAATCCTTTTGTTTTTCGATTGCCCACCGAAGCGGAGTGGGAGTATGCGTGCCGAGCAGGAACAACTGGTTTTTGCGGGATTGGGGAAGCAGACTTGTTGTCAGGAGAAAACGCCAACATTGATGGCTCGATAAGAGGTTACATAATAGACCAACGTCCCAAATCTGAATTTAGTGACGGTGGATCATTTACCCCTATTTTTCGAAAGGGGTATGTACCTATTCGACCATTTCGTCCAATTTATCCTTCAAATGCTTGGGGCTTGCACGACATGCATGGGAATGTTTTGGAGTGGTGCTATGATTTCTATGGACCTTATCTAGATGATAACCTGACAAGGGTTGACCCAATTGGACCCATACGGGGTAGCTATCGTATTGCAAGAGGGGGCAGTTTTGTTCGTACCGCACATGAGAGTAGGTCTGCAACAAGGTTTAGTTATGAGGCGTCCTACCGTGGTTCGGAGATCGGCTTTAGGTATGTCTTGGGCTTACCCCTGAGGTGACCTGGTTAAGGCAACTCCTTAATCCACTGGTTTAATACAGGTAGCACTACGCAGGAAGGGAGAGCAAAGCTGGTTACACGGTCAATTCTAGCTATATTAATACCCACACAGTACCCGTTTAGATCAAATATTCCTCCACCCATCATTTCTTTAAATAAAGGTAAGTCATGCTGAAGAATCATGGGGAAATTGTCCTTTCTTTTGGATACAGGACCACTCATCAAAAGATTGCGATTAAACATATCAAAAGCGACCTCGCGGTGTCCCAGTGTTATTCTTAATAGGCTTTCTTTTTTTCTTCTTTGTATGGAAAGAGTAAGAAGATCTCCGGGGTCTTTTTTCTTAACAATTTCATTAATTTGCTCAGTAGTTCGGACAGTTTTTCCATCCACTCGTATAATACGATCCATCACTTTTAAACCACCTCGGTCTCCGGCTGAATAAGGAAGTACTTCTAAAACCTCAATACCTTTGGTAGAAGAATTACTTTCTTCTAAAATTACACCCATTACACCTCCTTCACGACCGATGGAGCGTGATTTGGCAGAAATTACCCCGAAGGTTAGCCCGGAAAGGTCTCTATTTCCCGAAATCGCCCAATTTCCAATCTTGGTTTTGTTTAAATCATTTTGCCATTCCGCAAATGGCCAAAGTTTTGATGAATCTGTAATCTGCCAGATAGCAAGGTCGGTTTTCTCATCTCTCTTGCGTATACGAATAGGTAAATAATTTCCTGAATATGACTTGGCATATCTCGCACCCATACTTGAACTTGCCTTGGAAAGTAAATAGCCTTTCGCATTAACCATTATTCCATGGGAAATAAGTTTATCATTTCGATAAAGGCCCCAAAGCAAATCCAAAACCTCGGCTTTCTTCTCTCCTATC
>Ga0233432_10004865_pt1 | contig 11812 bp, 8 predicted proteins | sample SI_122_August201_6_FD_179870 | JGI IMG/M metagenome (GOLD analysis project Ga0233432, IMG submission 179870) | Seawater microbial communities from Saanich Inlet, British Columbia, Canada - SI_122_August2016_10_MG | ecosystem: Environmental > Aquatic > Marine > Inlet | place: Canada: British...
GAAATGGATAAAATTGGGAATATAGGAGAGATAAGAACTGGAGCCTTTTACACTCGGGAAGATTGGGGCAAGCCCGATGAACCCAATATTTGGGACGAGGGTCAGCCTAGTCAGTTATCGGAGACCATCGATTTTGTACTCCGATCACCTGGACAACACTGGGGAGCCGATGACGATACCGACATCGAGTACATGTATCAATATCTAATGCTTAAGCATAACACCGCTAGGTTAACACCACAGCAAATACAAAATGGCTGGCTTAGCCATATCGCAACCGAAGAAGAAAATTATCTGTGGGTATCGAATCAACGTGCGTTAGATTTAATGGCGCAAGGTTATCTACCGCCCCAGACTGGAAATCCTGATCTCAATGAGCATACCGAAATGATAGATGCACAGCTTACTACCGAACTTTTTGGCTTATTTGCCCCTGGCCGGCCGGACATTGCCCGCGAGATTGCACGTCTTCCTATACGGACCGTTGCCCGTGAGGAAACCGAAGAGATCGCCCTTTTTTACGTGACCATGTTTGCCCTAGCAGCACTACCCTCAAATCAAAAAATCCAAAATAAGTTGAAATTCATGGCTTCTGTTGCTCGTGATTCACTAAGCGACGAACAGTACCCCGCAAAAATGTATGACTATGTTTTGGGGCTGTATAAAAGTGGGATTAGCTGGGAAGCCGCTCGTGATTCGGTGTATGAAGCCTATCAGATTCAGCAGCGAGACGATTACGACCTTAGCTCCCAAAATTTATACTGTAATGGTTGTTTTGCGGGTGGCATAAATTTTGCTGCCAGTCTTATCAGCCTTTTTTATGGGGAGGGGGATCTTTTAGAGACGATTCGAATTGGTAGTTTGGCTGGATGGGACTCAGACAATCCAACCGCTACCTGGGCCGGTTTATTGGGATTTATGATGGGTGCGGACGCCGTTGAAGCTGCTTTTGGTCAACCATTATCGCGTAGTTTTCATATCCATCGCACCCGGCAAGGCTTCCCCAACGACGGTTACGATACCTTCCCAAATATGGCTAAAAACGGCCTAAAAGTCGTAGATATGGTCGTTTCTGATGAATTAAACGGACGGGTTGATACGCTTCGAAATAGGTGGGCTATACCTCTGCCACCATCCACATCAACCTGGAGTGAATCCTACACCCGGTCCACCACAAGATGATAGGTTGGATCTTCCAACACATTTACATCGATGATTTTATCCGCATTTTTTAAAAGGGTTCTGCAATCTGGACTCAAATGCTTAAGGTGCACCGTTTTGCCTACCTTCAAATAGCGTTCTGTAATTTTGTTTAAGGCTTCGATGGCCGACATATCCACCACTCTACTTTCCTTAAAGTCGATAATTACTTCGTCAGGGTCGTTAAGTACATCAAATTTTTCGTTAAAAACCGTGACCGAACCAAAAAACAGTGGACCGTAAATTTCATAGTGTTTTGCCCCATTTTCGTCTATATGCTTACGGGCTCGAATTCTTTTTGCATTGTCCCATGCAAACACCAAAGCCGCAATAATGACCCCAACAAGCACGGCAACCGCTAAGTTATGCAGGACTGCCGTTATCAAGGTAACCACCACCATAACAAATAAATCGGAAGTTGGCATTCTATTGAATGTGCGAAGACTGGCCCACTCAAAGGTTCCAACCGACACCATAATCATGAGGCCTGTTAGTGCGGCCATGGGCATTTGCTCAATTAAGCCCGCTCCAAACATAATAAAAACGAGCAACATGACCGAGGCTACAATTCCTGAAAGTCGAGCTCTAGCACCAGCTGATATATTAATCAGGCTTTGCCCAATCATCGCGCACCCACCCATTCCAGAAAACAAACCTGAAAGTATATTCGCAATCCCTTGCGCTGCGGCTTCTTTGTTACCTCGCCCCCTGGTTTCGGTTATTTCATCGATTATATTTAAGGTTAGCAAACTTTCTATAAGTCCTACACCTGCCATGATCGCGGCATAAGGGAAGATGATTACCAAGGTTTCTATACTAAAAGGAACACTAGGAATATGAAAGGGAGGGAAACCACCTGCGATTGAAGCAATATCTCCTACTGTTCTGGTTTCTATTCCAAAAGCAGCAACAATGCCGAATACACTAAGAATGGCCATGAGTGAAGCAGGTACAGCCTTGGTGATTTTAGGCAGTCCCCAAATAATAACCATCGTCAGTAGAACAAAGCCAAGAAAAATGAACATTTCAGATCCAGTTAACCAAGCGCCTGTCGGGTCTTTAAACTGGGCCAACTGTGACATAAAAATGATGATGGCTAGGCCATTAACAAATCCAAAAATTACCGGATGAGGGACTAGCCGCATGAGCTTACCCAATCGTAAAGCCCCCGTAATTACTTGTAGCACTCCCGCCAATATTACGGCGGCAAACACATACTCAACACCGTATTGTTGCGCGAGGGCTACCAATACTACCGCAACAGCACCCGTTGCTCCTGATATCATTCCTGGTCTACCTCCCAAAATAGAGGTGACTAGTCCCATCATAAATGCCGCATATAAACCCGTTAGAGGAGATAAGCCTGCAATGAGTGCAAAAGCTACAGCCTCAGGTATTAAGGCCATGGCTACCGTTAAACCCGAGAGAATTTCTGTTTTATAGTTAATGTCACTACTTCCCTCGAAGAGGTTTAAAATCTTTTGCATGCTATATAATTGATTTGTCTTACAGCCTCATAAGTTACGGATTAATATCGCGGACTGTTCGATTCCTTCGAATTAAGCTTTTCACACAATAAACTCATTGTAAGCGGTTTTCCTTAGTACTAAGGTTTATTTGTTACTTGTGGTCATGAATTTTTCAAACAAGACCTGATTAAATTTCTCTTGCAGTGCGCATATGCAGCGGGGTAGATTTTATAACAGGACTTGGTATTTTAAAAGGAAAACTATGCGAAGCTTATTACTTGTTATTTTTTTGGTACAAACGTTATCCGCCCAAACATCAGTAACCGATGAAATAGTGGCCTTTTGGGTAGAAGCCGAACGTCAAGTATCCGAAGGGGATTTTGTTGCGTATGCTGCCTCTTTCCACAAGGAAGCAATTCTAGTGAATGGGATAAACAGCAGCAGTATACCCATCCAAACCGCATTAAATGGTTGGAAACAAGGATTTGAGGACACAAAAAATGGACATATGAGTGCTTCCGTACACTTTACGTTCTCTGAGTGGGCTCTTGGAGAGACCACTGCTCATCTTACAGGTATATTTTTATATACCTGGGGTATGCTAAATGAACCATCCCAAGAGGCCTATATTCATTTTGAGGCCTTACTCACTCGTTCGAATGAAAAATGGCAGATACTTATGGAATATCAAAAAGCCTTAGCTACTAAGGAAGAATGGGAAAAGCTACAACCTATTCAAGAAGCTATTATTGATCGTCCTTAAGTAATCGAAAAGCTCGTAAATTTGGGGAACTTTCTAGGATATGAAACCGGAATTTATGCATACCTGCAGGTAATTCTATTCCATTCACCGTAGTAACCCCCCACTCGTTGGTCGTGTCTTTGGGGTCAGTATTTATGGAAAACTCAATGCTGTTTGTTTCACCAACCATTTCTAATCGCAAAGTACTGGCATCTCCTGACGTCTCAAGCTCTATTTTATACGTGCCAGTTTCTGTTACCTGTAAGGTATACTGAAGCCATTCTCCAGGCTCGGTCCAGCTCACATAGTAACTTCCATCAGACCCTGCTATGTCGACTCCATCATTACGATACTGTCGTCCTTCGTTCCACACCTTCCATTGCCCCTGCTCATCGTGAATATTTTGGGACAATCGATCCTCATAAGCGAAACCATCTCTACCCAAGTCATAGTCCACAAAGGGTATCCATTGATCCACACCATGATGTCGATAGGCTTTTGATGCCGTTGGGTCTTCGTTGTTAAGTAGTGCATAAATCACATCAGGTGCAACAGTTGTATTTTCATGGCGATGGGCTTTTGAATACTCCATTACTGCCTGGTAGGTTTGCTCGGCCGATAAGGATTCTCCATTCTCCCATGCATCCAATAATTGCTTATATGACTCCGGTGTGGTTACTTTAAATACATTATTGGTCCTGCTTTTCTTCACCGGCCACCAGGACCATCCTATATTGTTGGATTCGAATAAGTGAATCGCATCTGCAAACCATTGATTTGAATTTTCACCCGACTCACTCATCCACAAAGGCCGGTTATACTGCTCGCGCATATCAACAGCCCATTGAATAGATTCTTGATCATTTTGGTTCCAGTATTTATGGAAGGTTATCACGGTGTTATCATCATAACTACTAAGTGGGTGGGCCTCAAAACTATTATAATTGTTACCCCAACAGTTACCTGATAGGTAGATAATGTTGTTTGGGTCAATCTGTCTGATAGATTTGGTTAAGCGTAAATGCAAATCCCAGAGTTCATCATTATTCTCTGTTCCGCAGCCATTTTCATTCCCTGAATCCCCCAGTCTCCAATTAGGTTCATTGATCAAATCATAACCCCCAAACCAAGGATCATCCTTATAGCGCTGAGCAAATTTCAACCAAAGAGCTTCCAGTTTATCTTTATTGGCCTCATCCTCGAATAAACTTGGGAGGGTTTCATCATAGTCGTTAATATTAGAATTTTTACCTTGTCCCCCAGGTGCCCCATGCATATCAAACATCACGTACATTTGGTTGGCGGCGGCCCACCCCATGAGTTCGTCTAATTTTTCAAAGCCCGCATCCACCCAAATGTGCTGCCCAGGTGCAGGCTCATCTTGAATAGGGAGCGTAAACCATTTATAGTGCAATGCCGGCCGTATAGCATTAAAACCCCAGGCTTTCATGCTATCAAGATCAGCCTTAGTCATATGATTGTCTAGCCAGTCTTGATAAAATTCCGCCGTTCGCTGCTCCCCAATTTCCTGCTCTAATTTCGTGCGAAATTGAGTATGGGTTCCAATCCCGGCATCGGTAGATTGCATCATGTATCCCTCCTGAATCATCCAGTTTCCCGTTCCAATACTTTTGATTAGAAACGGTCCCTGATCATTAACAATCTCTTGCCCTTGCACACGCAACCGACCATACTCATTTTCTACTACACTACCACATGCCTGACTCAATAAGCCTGTCAGCACACATCCTAAAACCATATAGTTCTTCAATTTGTTATGGTAATTCATTCACTTTTCTCCTTTCTGGTTCAGGCTCATCTTACTGGTTCACTGTTTTAATCGCAACATGTCTAACTACCCCTATAAAGTCAACAAAAATAATTGCTGGGGTTTGTTTTATTGACATTTTTATTTGGGCATCAATGCAACTTTGATCTATATACATCATGTTCAATGATTATACCCTAATAAGACTGAAGACTCTAATAAATTGTACTTCGTTACCTTGGAACCATTACAAGGTACTATTTTAAAAATGAACACCTAACATTTCCTATATACAAAATTGCCCTTTTTAACTGAAAGATTCCTACGCTAAATCAGGTGGACATTAAAAAAGCCTTTCTGCAAATAGCAAAAAGGCTTTTTTAATGTGTGGGCGATGAGGGACTCGAACCCCCGACCCCCTCGGTGTAAACGAGGTGCTCTGAACCAACTGAGCTAATCGCCCGATTTATATCAGGGCATAAAATATAAGACCTTTCAAACTACGGACAAAGAAATTTTTTACCATGAAGAAAATATACCCTGCATTCTCACACTCCACATTTGTACCGCGATTCAGGCTTCCCTATCTTTGAGCAAAATCAACCATTAATAATTTAGTTTATGATTAGTTCCACATTCTTTTTGATGGCCGGAAACCCTCAAGATCCAAACGCTGGCATTATTAATCTAGTCTTTCTTGGCGCCATATTTTTAGTGTTCTATTTCTTCATTATTCGCCCACAAAGCAAAGCTCAAAAAGAAATAAAAGAAAAAGTGGAAAACATGAAAAAAGGCGATAAAATTGTTACCTCATCTGGAATTATTGGAGTGCTACACACCATTGATGAAGATAGTGTACTAGTTGAGGTAGGAAGTAATGTGAAAATACGTTTTCTCAAATCCGCCATCAGCGATGTGAATCCGAATAAATCAAAGTAAATATCCCTTACTTTCGAACTAATTCTATAAGGGCTTAGTTTTATATTTGTATAATCGTCATTCACAAGTAGGTTACTCATAAACTATGCAAAAAATCCATTTTAACACCATACCCGACGCTATACGTGATATACGGGAAGGTAAGATGATCATCGTTGTAGATGATGAGGATCGTGAGAATGAGGGAGATTTTTTGATGGCAGGTGAGATGGTCACCACCGAGGCTATTAATTTTATGGTCACTCATGGACGCGGTTTAGTCTGTGCCCCTGTGAATAAAGAAGTAGCAAAACGCTTTAAACTTAACCACATGGTGGTTGATGGCGCAGACCCAGACGAAGCTAATTTTACTATATCAATTGACCATAAACGATTAACTACTACCGGTATTTCTGCGGCAGACAGAGCCAATACGATTCGGGAACTTACCAACCCAGACTCTAAACCCACAGACTTTCGCCGACCTGGGCATATTTTCCCACTTCTTGGGGTGGAAGGTGGTGTATTAAGAAGAGCAGGACATACCGAAGCCGCTCTTGATCTTGCCAAGCTAGCTGAGCTTCAACCCGTTGGGATTATTTGCGAAATTATGCGAGAGGACGGGGAAATGGCACGAGTACCTGAACTGGCTAAAATGGCTAAAGATTTCGGTATGTCCTTCATTACCATAAAGGATTTAATTGCTTACCGAAATGAAACTGAGAGTTTAGTTCGTAGGGTAATGCAAATGGAAATGCCTACGGTTTATGGTGATTTTACCCTTCATGCCTTTGAAGAGTCTATGACCGGGGATATTCATTTAGCATTAACCAAAGGGAACTGGGAAACAGGGGAGCCTATTTTAACCCGTGTTCATTCATCAGATCTTATTGGTGACATTTTTGGCAGCCGCAGTAAACAATCCGGGGATGTACTTCACAGTGCTATGGCACAAGTCGAAGAAGAGGGACAGGGGGTAGTGCTATATATGAATCGAAATCAACGTGGATCCATTTTAATGAGTCAATTGCAAACCCTTAAAGCCATGCAAGGGGGACCCATTCAGGATTCTGAATTAGAAATGGATAATAATCCAAAAAAAAGCGATGCGCGAGATTACGGAATTGGAGCGCAGATATTGCAAGCATTAGGAGTAACTAAACTCCGTTTGTTAACCAACAATCCTGTAAAACGGATTGGTATCAAGAGTTTTGGCTTAGAAATTGTGGAACAAGTAGCCATCCATTCTGAAAAAGCCTTATCCCAACGTTAAAATACTGTTCCAGCTCACTATCCTCTAACAACCATACTTTCTGAAGGACAGATTTATCGTTTACTCGCTAGCAGTACCTTCTTTTTCTGTGAGGTCTAGCGACTCAGCCTTCGGTTCTTCGGGTAGTAAATATTTACCAAAAATGAGCAAGGTGATAATAGAGACCGATATGGCAATATCCGCCACATTGAAGATGTATGGAAATACGGTCCAATCATTAATTCGAAGACTAAAATAAATAAAGTCTACTACATGTCCATCTAGAAGGCCACCAGAGCCTTCAATATACCCCATAATCAAACGATCGGTGATATTCCCCAAAGCTCCACCTAGAACCAATCCCATAAAAAATAAATACCCTAAACCTGCATATTTCAACGTCCAAAGTAGATAGGCAAATATACCAATAGTTGCCGCAATTGAAATCATACTAATCACATGGGTTGGTAGAATATCAATACCCATGGCCATGCCTGAATTTTGAGTATAGTAAAACTCCAACCACCCTTCAACTATTTCCCATCTGTGTAATTCTGGGGATGTGCGTACCAGCCATTTTGTATATTGATCCAATGCTATCACAACCGCAGCAGGTAACAAAAGCGTAAGTAATTTTATGTTCGTGGATTTCGACAAATCGTCTAACTAGCGGTTTTACTGGCAAACCCAATAAAGGCTAAATAAAGTTATTTAGGATTATTTAATTAACGTCGTTTTAATTTTGCATCAATGCTTAACTGTGTGTGAGGTACCGCTTCTAAACGACCTTTAGCTATTTTTTTACCTGTTACTTTACAAACCCCATAGGTTTTGTTGTCTATGCGCTTCATGGCATCGTCCAAATATTTAATGAACTTACGTGTGCGATTGAAGAGCATATAGGTTTTCTCCCTTTCCTGGGCGTCGGTGCCCGCATCTGCCATATGAAAGGAATACGCAGATTCATCCGAGCTGTTCTCCATATTATCTCTAAGCGTCTTCTGCAGAGCTTCAAACTCTTCTTCTGCTGCGTCACGCTTTTTTAGAATAATGCCTCTAAAGTATTCCAATTCCTCATCCGTATACGGAGAGATACGCGCTTCACTGTTGGTCTCTTTTTTTGCCATGTTATTCGGTTATTTAAGTTCTTCGAATAGAGATGATACATTCTTCATCTCCAATCTCCCATGTTTTTACATAATCTGAAACCTTTAATTCTTCCTGCTCTAGGCTCTCTGATAGGGTTTCTTGTTGAATATATTCCGCCATATAGCTTATAGCGGCAGCTAACTTTTCATTCGCTTGCACTCCGGTTGCTATCCGGTCAGTCACATCAAAGTTAGCTTCTTTTCGCATATTTTGCACTCTATTTACGAATTCTCGTGCTAAACCTTCTTTTTGAAGTTCTTCACTTAGTTCCGTATCAACTGCAACACTAAGGCCCGCTTCACTTTCCACTTGCCATCCTTCAAGTCCTGTACGAATAATGTCGATTTCCTTTTCTACTAGAACGATCTGAGTACCATTGTCTAGACGGACGGTTACCTGCCCCAACCGTTCAAATTCGGAGATTTGTTCGGTGCTAAATGATTGTACTTGACCAGCCACTGCTTTCATATTGGGTCCTAATTTTTTACCTAATAATGGGTAATTAGGTTTGGCTGTTTTATGAACAATCCCTGAATCATCATCCACAAATTGGATTTCTTTTACGTTTACTTCCTCTAGAATGATGTGCTGCACAGATAGTATTGCGTCTCGTTCTACCTCATCTTTGATGGGTAGGATAATTCTTGCCAATGGTTGACGAACATTCAAATCAATTTGGTTTCGAATGCGTAAAACTATAGCCGAGATGAGTCTAGCCCGCTCCATTTTATGCTCAAGTGCTGGAAGAATTGCTGTTTCTTCTACTGTAGGGAAAAAGGATAAATGTACGGATACCTCATAACCAGGCACCTCATTGGTCAAATGCTGGTACATCCATTCACTCAGAAAAGGAGCGATAGGACTCATAAGTTGACTCATACTTAGTAAACATTGATGAAGTGTTTGGTAAGCAGCTGTCTTATCTAGTGTAGCCCCTGATTTCCAGAAACGACGCCTGTTTCTACGAACATACCAGTTGCTTAGTTCTTCTACAAAGGTTTCCATTTCACGAGCAGCCCTAGTTGGCTCATACTCGTCAAAGTACTGTTCTACCTGTTTAATCGTAGTATTAAGTCGGGAAATAATCCAACGATCTATCTCTGGTCGGTCGGGTACAGGAATATGTGCTGTATTAGCATTAAACTCGTCAATATTTGCATACATGGCAAAAAAGGAATACGTGTTCACTAAGGTGTTAAAGAACTTTCGTTGGGTTTCCTTAAGACCATCTTCACTAAATTTTAAATTGTCCCAAGGGGAAGAATTACTCATCATATACCAACGAGTCGTATCTGCACCATAGGTTTTCAAAATCTCAAAAGGGTCTACAGTATTTCCTTTGGACTTACTCATTTTTTCGCCATTCTTGTCTAGAACAAGCCCGTTCGATACCACATTTTTGTATGCTACCTGATCAAAGAGCATGGTTCCTAGGGCATGTAAGGTATAAAACCAACCACGTGTTTGGTCCACACCTTCAGCTATAAAGTCTGCAGGAAATCGATCTTTAAACTCCACTTGGGTTTCCATAGGGTAATGCCACTGGGCAAAAGGCATAGAACCAGAATCGAACCATACATCTAACAAATCGGGTACGCGTCGCATGGTTCCCCCTCCTGGTGCTGGCCAAGTAAGTTCATCAATGTATGGCCGATGTAAATCAAGCTCGGTATCCTCTGGTATCCCTGCCTTCATTTTTAACTCAGAAACACTTCCTATGCATTCAAATACATCTGGATTTTTATCACTCTGCCAAATAGGTAGCGGTGTACCCCAGTATCGCTGTCTGGAAATTGCCCAATCCACATTATTTTCTAGCCAGGTACCAAACCTTCCTGTACCCGTGCTACTTGGTTTCCAATTAATCGTTTTGTTAAGTTCTACCATGCGATCTTTTACCGCGGTGGTTTTAATAAACCAAGATTCAACTGGGTAACTCATCAATGGGGTGCCCTTACGCCAGTCAAAGGGGTAGTTATGTTCGTAGGTCTCGTGCCGGAACATAAGCCCCTTCTCTTTTATTGCTTTAGCTATTCCCTTGTCAGCTTCTTTGAACCAATGTCCATTGAATTCCGGCACCTGTTCTGTAAAGCAACCATCTCGATCAATCGGGTTAAACATAGGTATTTGAGCCTTTGCGCATGCATCATAATCATCTGCACCATATGCTGGGGCCGTATGTACAATACCCGTGCCATCATCGATCGTAACATAACTTGCAGGAATGATCTTCCAAGCCTGTTCTTCATCGAACTCTTGTTTGGCGTAATCAAAAATTGGACGGTACCTGTTACCTAGTAGGTCCGTACCTTTGAACTCATCCAAAATGATAACTTCCTCACCGAATACCCGCTCAACACATCCCTTAGCAACGATGTAATTTTTATGATGATGAGCTAATTTAACGTAATCCAATTCAGGGTTTATGGTCAAAGCCATATTCGAAATGGTTGTCCAAGGTGTGGTGGTCCATGCCAAATAATACGTTTCTTCCTCGTCTGGTTTAGGAAACATGACATAGATACTTGGATCCTGAGTGTTTTTATACCCTAAACTTACCTCGTGAGAAGAAAGTACGGTTCCGTTTCCTGGCGAATACCATTGAATCTTGTATCCTTTGTATAAGAGTCCCTTTTTATAAAGCTCACTTAGGGCCCACCAGACGGATTCGATATAATCGTTTTTAAACGTAATGTAGGGATTCTCCTGATCCACCCAATAGCCCATTCGATCGGTTAATTCATCCCATAGATCTTTGTATTTTAATACACTCGACCTACATTCTGCATTATATTTGGCGATACCATATTCCTCTACCTGAGATCTTCCTGTTAGTCCTAACGCTTTCTCAACTTCAATTTCTACTGGGAGTCCATGTGTGTCCCAGCCAGCTTTTCGTTCAACCTTATACCCTTTCAAAGTCTTATAACGGCAGAATAAATCCTTGACCGTCCGCGCCATTACATGGTGGATACCTGGCTTTCCATTGGCAGTTGGTGGTCCCTCATAAAAATTGAACGGGATACCTTCATTACGGCTACTTACGCTTTTTTCAAAAACCTGCTTTTCTTTCCATTCTTTTAGAATGTCTATTTCAGCATTAGGGTAATTTAGGCTTTTTATTTCTTTGAACGATGGTGACATAAATACTCTTGGGTTTCGTACTCCTAAAGAAACGACAATATAAGCAATCTATGCCAAATGCTGAGATTTTATTGCTCATTTCATTCCTCTTAAATCAGTGCTATCTTATTTTTAAGTAGATGCTACCACTAGTACTTTTACTAGTGAGGCTGCATTTACACCTACCAATA
>Ga0233432_10004870_pt1 | contig 11804 bp, 7 predicted proteins | sample SI_122_August201_6_FD_179870 | JGI IMG/M metagenome (GOLD analysis project Ga0233432, IMG submission 179870) | Seawater microbial communities from Saanich Inlet, British Columbia, Canada - SI_122_August2016_10_MG | ecosystem: Environmental > Aquatic > Marine > Inlet | place: Canada: British...
CCACGCCAACGTTATGGAGCCTTGGGATGGGCCAGCAACAATCGCAGCTTGTGATGGGAACCAGATCGCAGCAATCCTTGACCGAAATGGTTTACGGCCTGCTAGGTTCTCTATCACGCACGACGACCGCATCGTTTTTGCCTCTGAGTCTGGCACGCTTCCATTGGATGAAAAGGAGGTGCGCTACAAGAGTCGTCTCTGGCCAGGAAAGATGATCCTTATTGACATGGAGAAAGGGGTCTTCATTGAAGACGATGAAGTCAAGTCTAGTTTTACTTCAAAGCAGCCGTATGCAGAGTGGTTGGACAAGGGGCTTATTGAGATGGGGGATCTTCCTGATCCTGTGACTCCACCCAAACCTCTTCGTGGCGATCTCAAGAAGTTCCAGAGAGCTTTTGGCTACACAGAGGAAGGTTTGCGTCATCAGGTCGCTGAGATGTCCCTAAAGGGAATCGATCCTGTTGGCTCGATGGGCAATGACGCACCCATTTCTGTTCTGTCGCGCTTGCCGAAATCCCTGTATCAGTTCTTCCGTCAGCGTTTTGCTCAAGTGACGAATCCTCCTATTGATCCAATTCGAGAAGAATTGGTGATGGGACTTCCAACATACATCGGCGCGCCTTGGAATGTCTTTGAAGATGGACCACAGTTCTGTCAGCAACTTCGTCTAGAGCAGCCCATTCTCAGCAATTATGAACTGGAGACCATTGCCCAATCTAAAACGGATACCATCCGTGGCGCGACCCTTCCTATTCTCTTTTCCGCTGATGGAGGGGTTGATGCTTTGAGGAAAAGTATCAACGAGCTCTTCGAAAACGCGGCTCAGAAGATTAAAGAAGGTGCGAATGCCATCATACTCTCGGACCGAGATATGAATGCAGAGATGGCCCCAATTCCCGCGATGTTGGCTGTTTCGGGCCTTCATCACTATCTCATTCGCAATAGCCTGCGTGGAAGTGTAGGATTAATTGTAGAGACGGGAGAAGCACATTTGGTGCATGACATGGCCGTGCTCTTGGGATATGGAGCTTCGGCGATCAATCCCTATCTAGTTTTTGAATCTATTCGTGACCTGCGTGATCGTGGTGTCCTGCCTCCTGCTCAGAATGCGAACGAAGACGATTTTGAAGACATTGGTGCTATCTATGACCGCAACTATGTTAAAGCCGTCAAGAAGGGCATTCTCAAGATCATGTCGAAAATGGGAATTTCTACTCTTCGTAGTTATCGAGGGGCTCAAATATTTGAGATCGTTGGTTTCTCCCAGAAACTAGTCGATGAATTTTTTACAGGGACTGTTTCTCAGATCGAAGGCATGGGTTTGGATGAGATCTGTCAGAGCACTCTGACGAAACACCGTTCTGCTTTTGAGCCTCAGCCTGACCCCAATCGTCAGCTAGACTGGGGCGGGGAGCACAAGTGGCGACCCACTGGTGAACATCACTTGATGAACCCTGAAGCCATTGGTCTTCTGCAGCATGCTGTGAAAACAGGGAGTTACGATGTCTTTAAAAAGTTTACCAAGAAAATAGACGATCAGAGTTATTTCCTATCAACGGTTCGAGGTCTTTTTAAATTCAAGTCTAACCGTAAGTCCATTCCCCTAGATGAAGTGGAACCAATCACCAGTATTGTGAAGCGTTTCTGTACTGGAGCGATGAGTTTGGGTTCAATTTCATCTGAAGCCCATGAAACCCTGGCGATAGCCATGAATAAGATTGGAGGCAAATCGAATACCGGTGAAGGAGGGGAGGACGTTAGGCGTTTTACTCCTGATTCAGCTGGAGACCGGTGTTCATCAATCAAACAAGTTGCATCAGGACGATTCGGGGTGACGCCAAATTATTTAGCTCACGCAAAGGAAATCCAGATCAAGATCTCACAGGGAGCCAAACCTGGTGAGGGAGGGCAGCTCCCCGGACACAAAGTGGATGACTATATTGCGAATCTGCGTCATTCTGTACCTGGTGTGTCACTCATTTCGCCACCACCTCATCACGACATCTATTCCATCGAGGATTTGGCACAACTCATCTACGACCTGAAGAATAGTAATCCTGCTGCGGATATTAACGTGAAGCTGGTTGCAGAGGCCGGAGTTGGCACTGTTGCTGCTGGGGTAGCCAAAGCTCACGCTGAAATCGTAACCATTGCTGGTCACGATGGTGGGACAGGAGCGTCTCCGATTTCTTCTATCAAACAAGCCGGTGGTCCTTGGGAACTAGGCTTGGCTGAAACTCACCAGACTCTGGTTCTCAATAACCTTCGTAGTCGAATCCGAGTTCAAGCTGATGGTCAGATGAGAACTGGCCGTGATGTGGTCATCGCCACTCTGCTCGGTGCAGAGGAGTATGGTTTTGCCACAGTCGCGCTGGTCGCGATGGGCTGCATCATGATGAGGAAATGTCATATGAACACTTGTCCTGTAGGTATCGCGACTCAGGACAAACGTCTTATTCAATACTTCAAAGGGCAGCCGGCTCACGTGGTTAACTACTTTACTTTTTTGGCCACGGAAGTTAGAGAGCTTATGGCTGAGCTGGGGTTTCGATCCATCAACGAGATGATTGGTCATACCGAAGTCCTTGAGGTTGATGAAGAGCGTCGCCATTGGAAATCCAAGGGATTGGACCTCAGTCGACTGCTTCACCGAGTGGAGGCTCCGAATGGTTCAGCTTCTTATTGCGTAGATTCTCAAAATCACAATCTGAATAGTATTTTAGACCAAACTCTCATTAAGAGTTGTGAGCCAGCCCTCGAAAGAGGAGAGAAGGTGGAGTTAGACTTAGAAATTAACAACACGAACCGAACTGCAGGAACCATGCTGTCTGGTAAAGTTGCTGCGAAGTATGGTGACGAAGGGTTGCCAGATGGGACCATCAATATCAAACTAACAGGAACTTCAGGTCAAAGCTTTGGTGCTTATCTTGCTCCAGGTATCAACCTGACCCTGTTTGGGGAGGCCAACGACTACGTCGGAAAAGGTATGGGAGGAGGACGTATCGTTGTTCGAAAGTCCAAAGATAGTTCTCTTCGTTCTGATAAAAACTGGATCGCTGGCAATACGCTGCTTTATGGGGCAACTGCTGGAAAAATCTTTGTGGCGGGTCGAGCTGGAGAGCGGTTTGCTGTTCGAAACTCAGGCGTAACGGCCGTGGTTGAAGGCGTGGGAGACCATGGATGTGAATACATGACTGGAGGTACGGTTGTGTGTCTTGGTGATACAGGTCGTAACTTTGCTGCCGGGATGAGTGGTGGAATCGCATACGTGAATGACTCCCATCGCTTCTTTTCTCGTCGTTGCAACGATGGCATGGTTGATATTGAGCAGCTCCAAGGAGAAGACTATGAGAGACTTAAGGACCTGATCGAAGAGCATGTTGAATATACAGACTCGGACATAGGTAAGATGATTCTCGAGAATTGGGAAAAAGCGAGTTCCCATTTCGTGAAAATTATGCCAAGAGAATACAGAAGAGTGCTTGCGGAAATAGAAGAAAAGAAAGGAGCGCAGAATGGGTGATCCAAGAGGGTTTCTGAAGCACGAGAGAGAGGTTAATAACCTAAGGCGCCCCGCTGAGCGTCTTGGAGATTGGGAAGAACACGACCTCTCCATGCACGAGGAAAAAAAGCGAACTCAAGGCAGTCGCTGCATGGATTGTGGTGTGCCCTTTTGCCAGTCTGGCTGTCCCCTGGGAAATCTGATTCCAGATTTTAATGATCTAGTATATCACGGTCAGTGGAAAGAAGCTATTCGGACACTTCATGCGACGAATAATTTTCCTGAATTTACGGGAAAAATTTGCCCAGCTCCATGTGAAAATGCCTGCGTGTTGGGAATCATTGAGCCTCCAGTGACGATTAAGATGATGGAGAAATCTATCGTAGAAAAAGCATTTGAAGCGGGTTATATCAAACCTCAGAAACCTGTTCTTTCGACAGATAAAAAGGTTGCGATTGTCGGGGGTGGGCCGGCCGGACTAGCCTGCGCTCAACAACTCAACCGGGCTGGACACACAGTGACAGTCTATGAGAGGAGCCCTAAAGCTGGCGGCTTGGTTCAATGGGGAATCCCCGCCTATAAATTGAGAAAAGAGATTGTTCAGCGAAGGGTCAACCTACTAACTCAAGAAGGGGTAAACTTCGTCTATGAAACCCACGTAGGGCGAGATGTTACCTGGAAAGAACTTAAAGAAAAGAGTGATGCAGTGATTGTGGCAATCGGATCAGAGAAACCACGGGATCTGCCAGTCGAAGGCCGAGATGCCAAGGGCGTTCATTTTGCCATGGATTTTCTTCCCCAGAATATTTCCAGAATTTATGAAGAGCCTTATTGGAATGTTAAAGAAGACATCAAGGCAACAGGCAAAGACGTGATCGTGATTGGTGGAGGAGACACTGGTTCAGACTGCATTGGTACATCTCTTCGACAGGGGGCCCGTTCGGTGACAAACTTCGAACTTATGTCTAAGCCTCCTAATGATCGTGGTGCAGAAAATCCTTGGCCTCAATACGCAAGAGTTTATCGCGTGTCCTCCTCCATGGAAGAAAATTTTGCGAGTGGTGGAGAGACAGAATACAATGTTCTCACAAAGGAGTTTCTGAAGGATGAGAAGGGCCAACTGAAAGGAGTCAAAACGGTAGAAGTTGAATGGGAATTTGACTCGTCTACAGGGCGTCATTCCATGAATGAAGTTCCTGGATCTGAAAAAACTTGGGATGCTCAATTAGCTCTTCTTGCGATGGGTTTTCTCGGACCTGTCACCGAAAGTCTTGTCGAGGAGCTTGGAGTTGATCTTGATGTTCGTAGCAATATTAAGACGGATGAACATAGCAAGATGAGCAGTGTGGATGGTGTTTTCGCAGCTGGAGATTGCCGTCGTGGTCAAAGTCTTGTGGTCTGGGCTATTGCCGAGGGCCGGGAGATAGCTTCCAATGTCGATACTTTTCTAATGGGTAAGCCTTCGCTATTGCCTCGAGTGAGGCTCACACCTTACAAGTATTAATTCTTCATTTCTGAAGAACCGTCATCTAGCCCCCATCGTCTAGTGGCCCAGGACGCTTCGCTCTCAGCGAAGAAACCGAGGTTCGAATCCTTGTGGGGGTACTTTTAAAAAACGCTTAGTGCGTTTATAAAATGTCCCCCACAAGGATTCTCACCTTAAGGTTGAGCCCCTTCGGGTCTCAGCTTTCGCTCGAAGCCAAGGGACATTAGGCCCCTTGGCTTAACGAGCGCGGTTCTCATCGATCTTGAGGACTTTAGAAAGTTCGATCACCGTCTACTTCAGGGTGCTTTTAAAAAACGCTTAGTGCGTTTATAAAATGTCTCCCCACAAGGATTCTCACCTTAAGGTTGAACCCCTTCGGGTTTCAGGTTTTGCTCGAAGGTAAGGAACATTAGGGCTTAGACTTAACGAGTTCGGCTTTCACTCATTCTCTGTGTGAATCTAAAGCTGCTGTTCTTTGTATTGTGTTCTTGTCATGTTGAGGTCTTTCATTTAATACTGGAACGTTAGGGAGAAAAACCATGAAACGATTCAAGAAGGCGTCGGACGTCAGAGTGGGGGTCATCGGTTACGGTGGTGCTTTTAATATGGGAAAAGCTCATCTGAATGAGATGCAAAAGGCTGGCATGACACCTGTCGCCGTTGCTGAAATAGATAAAGACCGACTGAAAGTAGCTGAGGATGATTTTCCTGGTATTCAGACATTCTCTAGTGTTGCCACGATGTTGAAAAAAGCCGATGTGAATCTGGTGACGATCATCACTCCTCACAACACCCATGCAAAGCTTGCCCTTCAGTGTTTGAAGGCGGGTTGCTCTGTGGTCTGTGAAAAGCCCCTGGCAATCACGACTGAAGAGTGTGATTCGATGATTCGTGAGGCTAAGAAGAGAAAACTTGTTCTCAGCACCTATCACAATCGCCATTGGGACAGCGCCATCATGGAAGCTGTAAAGCGGGTGAGAAAAGGCGAGATTGGTGAAATTGTGCGCATCGAAGGAGAGATGGGCGGGTATCAGAAGCCAGGAGACTGGTGGCGATCAAGTAAGAAGATTTCTGGAGGAATCATGTACGACTGGGGAGTGCACATTCTAGAGTATTCCCTTCAAGTTATGGACGATGAAATTCTTGAGGTGTCCGGATGTCACCATACGGGTTTTTGGAATAGCAAGAGTGCTTGGAAAGATGATACCAATGAGGACGAAGGGTTCTTGATGGTTAGGTTTAAGAAAGGAGGGTGGTTGACCCTGAACATTTCTTCTATCAACAGTAATCCCAAAAAAGGCATGCTACAGTTCTTTGGAACCAAGGGGTCCATCATGATGGTGAATCCGAGTGCTTACGAAGTTCATAAGAAAAACTCCAATGGCGAGCAAGTTGTGACCAGTGGAAGAAGTGGCCCGGCCGAAGGTTGGCGTTATTATCAGAATGTATCAGATCACATGGTGAAAGGAACAGAACTGGTGATCTCTCCAGAATGGTCGAGGCGACCCATTCATATTCTTGATTTGGCCGGTAAGAGTGCTAAGGCCAAAAAGGCGATCAAAGCAAAATACAAATAGAGAAAAGTTGGCCTGACCTTTTAAGGTCAGGCCTTACATCTCTTTAAAGTCGTCCTTTGAGAGGACTGGGACGTGGTGTCGTGCGATAGAGAGAACGATGCCAGCCATGATACAGCAAGAGATAAAAGAAGAGCCTCCTGAGCTGACAAATGGCAAGGTGATGCCTGTCGTGGGGAGTAGGCCCATGGCGACTCCGAGGTTGATAAAGGTTTGAGAAGCTAACAGGCTTCCAATGCCAAATGCCAGGAATCGGCCGTAGGGTTCACGTGTTCGTCCACCTAGCCATAGACAGCTGAGAAAGAGACTCATGTAGAGGAGAATGAGAAGGAGGGCACCGATGAAGCCGAGTTCTTCAGCGATGATCGAGAAGATAAAATCGGTGTGACTCTCTGGGAGTAGATTGAGCCGATTGACTCTTCCTTCGCCAATGCCCTTGCCAAGCCAGTGTCCCTCTCCGATGGCGAGAAGAGAGTGATTCATCTGATAGCCAGTTCCCAGAGCGTGTTGCTCTGGGTTAATCAGTGCCATCACTCTGGCTTTTTGATAATCTTTGAGTCCGAAGAGCCAGAGTGGGATGAGGGAAAGGATCATCATTAGGATAATGAAGATGAGGTGCTTTCTGCGGGCACCACATAGGTAGAGTAGAATGAAAAGAGTTGGTATATAAAGACCCGCGGTGCCCATATCGGGCTGAAGTAGGACCAAAAACAAGGGAATGAAGGTGATGAGAAATGGCATGAAGAGGCCTTGGATGTCCCTCAATCTCTTGCGGTATCTGAGCCAAGAACAAAGGTAGAGGAGCCATGCGGTCTTCATGGTTTCTGAAGGTTGAAAGAGGATCACCTTGAGGTCGATCCAAGATCGAGCTCCTCCTCGGACCACTCCAAATTTCCAAACATAGATAAGCAATAACAGATTGAGAATATAGAGGGACAATGCCCATCCCATCCAATGCCGATAGGGGAACCTGGAAAGGATGAAGAACATGGCCAGTCCTCCCCCATAAAAGATCAGCTGCTTATGAAATGCACTCAGTCCTAGAGCGGAGACCTGGAGGCTGTCTCCGCTACCTATGGTGCTTGAGTAAACGAATATCAGGCTGTAGGCACTTAATCCCAATACTGAAAGGATAATGACGAAAATGTTAACGGCCCTCATGCGATGAGCAAAATTGCCGAGTTGGCACTCCTGTCAAGGGAGGAACTTTGTTAGAAGATATTGAAATTACTCTTCTTGTGTCAAAATTTGACCATCACACATCAGTCTAAAATTGAATCAGGAAAAGGTTAACCAGTCTCTTCGTCGAGTTGAACGAGCGATAGAAAATATCCATGCCTATATGGGCGCTCATCTGGAAGATAGCAAGGGAGAAGCTAAGCGTCGCCATACTCGTTATGCTAAAAAGGCACTATTGGCACGACTTCAGTTCAAAGGGAACCCGCTCATCAAGGAAGATGAAATTGTTGAGGCGAAGGTTCTCGATGTCAGTGCAGGAGGAATGTGCATTCTAGTGCCTTCCAGTCTGCGTGTCAAAAAACAGGATGGCTTCAAATTCATCGTCTTGAAAAATGGAGGAATGGAACAGGTCATCTGCGGGGATGGAAAGATTGTCCGGCTATCTGAACAGGGCAATGAACGCGAACTCGGCGTTAAATTCTTGGGGAGGGTGCAGTCTTGACTTCACCTGACGCAGATAACCCCAAAGAGCTATTGGCATGGGCTGAGAACATAGGTCTCTCTGAGCAGAGCCAAGCTGTCTTGGGAAAAAAGCTAGAAAGCCTCAAGGTGCACTCCCAGTTGGTGGCCGCCAGAATCAGCATGGCCGAGGGGGAGCGAGGGTTGGCCATAGAGAGCTACTCGACACATCTTCTCCTGCTGACCCTAGATGAAGATCGTATCCGGTGCTATTTGACGATCGTGGCTTTTGATGATCAGCTTAGGGATCTGCAGACATCTTTGAAAGGATTGGCCTCTTCACGGAAGCTCAAGTTAGATGAAGTTTCTGAAGAGGTATTCAAGTCTCTTGAGGCGACAGACTTTTCTCATTCTACGCTCATCCACGAGATGTTCTGTCAGGGCACGCCTGCGATTCTTTCTCAGCCCTCGAGGTTGGACTTTAAGGTAAAGGTATTCTCGGGAGAAGCTCAATATCAGGAGGGGGAAGATGAGAGGGTGAACTTCAGAGAGCTCAACCTTTTTCAGAATGTTGTGACGGATCAATTGGTAGCCATGCTTCAGCCAGCGAGGGATGGCATCGCGGGAAGAGATGTTTTTGGAAAACTGATACCTGCAGGGAACAAAGGGAAAAAACTCTCCATTCGCACAGGGACAGGGATACGATTTGAGGAAGCTGATGGTTATTACTTTTCAGAAGCCTCTGGGATGGTGCGCTACGAAGACAATACCCTTTGGTTGGAAACGACCTACACCGTTAAGGGGGACGTTGACCTTGAGGTTGGTAACATCAACTTCGTCAATCAGGTGCTCATTCAAGGCGAGGTGCTTTCAGATTTCTCTGTTCAGTCGGGAAAGGGAGTCGAGGTGGAAGGTAATGTTAGTGGTGCCGTGATCACTGCTCAAGACGACATTCTGTTACACGGCGGCATTCTGGGGCAAGGCAAAGGTCGGATCAGAACAGAGAAGAGTTTGGATGCGAGGTTTATCAATGATGCCAGTGTTGAGGCGGCTCTAGACATCAGTATTTCCAAAGAAGCACTCAATTCGAGATTGGGAGCACTGGGCAAAGTCCAGGCAAAAGATGCGGTGATTATCGGTGGGAAACTCGTGAGTTTGGGGGCAATGAGGATTGGAACTCTCGGAAGTGAGATGGGAATCAAGACTGAGGTCTATCTTGGAGAGGATTTTAGAAATTTGAACAGGACAGAACAGATCAGAAATACTCTCTCTCAATTGGAGCAAGTTGTTGAGCATCAGAAGTCCGAGTTAGAAGAGAAGATCACCTTCTGGCAGATGGACCGGGCTAAGGAAAATAGAGAAATGGAGAACTTGGAGCCATTACTGTCTCGCTTTGAGGAATTTCGGGATGAGCTTGAACGCTACCGGACGACGTGGCAAGAATTTGAGTTGCTCAATCAGGAGCCGTCTGCCCATAGAAGCCCAATTTGTTGGGTTGAGGAAACGGTTTTTCCGGGTACCGTGTTCCACTGTTCTGGTGAGATTTACAAAGTTAAAAAGGTGTTGAAAGGGCCTGTGGTTATTCAAGGCGTGATAAATGTAGATGGGCAGCTTTCTATTAAGGTTGATCAGGAATGACGACAGAAAACATTCCCTTTGATAAGATCGAGAGCAAGGTTGGCTACAAGATCGTCAAACAGATTGGTCGGGGTGCATTTGCAAAGGTTTTTCTAGCCTTGAGGGAAGGCTACGGGCTCGATCGTTATGTGGCCATTAAGGTCGTCGATATGAGCTTGATGGATGAACGCCATCGAACCGTCATTCTCGATGAGGCTAGAATCACGGGAAAACTTTCTCACCCCAACATCATTCATATCTACGACTGTGGAATGGTGGATTCTCATTACTTTTTCAATGTGATTGAGCTGGTTAACGGTTATAGCTTGAGGGAGATCATTCAGAGACACACCTCTATGGTCATGGACCGACTGAAAGGATACGAGCGGATTCCGGTTTCTTTGCTAAAACACGCAACGGCCTCGATTCTGATGCAAATTTGCCTCGGGCTAAGTTATATGCACAACTCGAGAGATCTCGTGACGGGGGAAAACTTGAATGTCATCCACAACGACCTCAAGCCGGGTAATATTCTGATCGGCTTTGATGGAAGCCTTAAGGTTTCTGACTTTGGGATTTCCTATAGTCCACTCAGAAGTGTGAAACTCAAGGGGGGCTCTCCTGCTTATATGGCTCCTGAGTGGATACGATCACTTCTGGATGGGCCGAAGACGGTGCGTCCAAAAGAGACTTCGGACATTTACTCTCTAGGAGTGTGTCTTCATGAGACACTGACGGACCGTCGTCTGTTTCGGGCCAAGGGGAATCTCAACCGGAATGATCTGCTTGAGCAGATTTACGAACAGATGAAAAACTATAAGCCGGGAACGACGCGTCGAATCAATCCCGCCGCTGACCCCGAACTCTGTAGGATTGCCGATCGCTGCTTGAGATTTGATCCGACCAAACGTTACCAGGAGAGCCAGTCCATCATCGATGAACTGGATGAAATGATTTCAGAAGGGCACTTCCATCCGCAGATCATGGATCGACGGTTTCTTGCGGAGTACATGGACAGTCTTTATCTGAAAGACGAACACTTCCGGTTTCTTATCGACCAGAATCGCTGAACAGCATTCGGTTATCCTTGTTTGATGTTTGGTGATTTTATCATCCGTAAATAATAAACATTTTAGTATAAAAAATGAAAGTCTCCAGCGTCGTTACAACACCTAATCCCGACGCCCTCAAGTTCACTCTGGATCAAGAGCTACTGAGAGAAGGGAGCCGGTCATTTACGTCTCCTAATGCTGCGGAGCTGGACCCACTGGCCTCTCTGCTCTTTGGTTTGGAAGGTGTCACCAGCGTCTTCTATATGATGAATTTTGTCACGGTTAACAAGAAGGCCGATCTAGAATGGGAGCCTTTGGAAAAGGGAATCCTTGAGGCCCTGAGGAGTTTTGAGCCTCCTGAAGAGGTTAAGGAAGAAAAGGCTTCGGTCGATTCTGCTCAAGGTGATGGGACGCCTTATGCTGAAATGTCTCCCGCTCAAAAAGTTCTAGCAATAGATCAGCTCCTAGAGAGAGAGATTCGTCCTGGTTTAGCTGGTGATGGAGGAGGATTGGAGATTGTTGGTCTTGAAGAGAGTGTGCTTCAAATTCACTATGAAGGTGCTTGTGGCAGTTGCCCCTCTAGTACATCAGGAACTCTGATGTACATTGAAAGTATACTCAAAGCGAACTTAGATGAAAACTTGAGCGTCATTCCCGTCTGAGGGAACAGACGTTGGAAATACTCAAGTTTGGAGCCGGATGGCTCTGCGTCAATAAACCTAGAGGTCTGCTCGTTCACCCAGCAAAGGGGAGCGAAGACGATCTGTTGGGAAGGGTAAAGGAGCTGCTTGAGGCTCAGGGCGAGCTGGCAGAGGGAGTTGGATGGAATGGACAGTATTCACCGTCAGCTGTTCATCGGCTCGATCGTGAAGTCAGCGGAGCAGTTCTGATTGGTGTGGATGGCCGTATTCTGCCTCAATTACATCGCCAGTTTG
>Ga0233432_10004872_pt1 | contig 11803 bp, 3 predicted proteins | sample SI_122_August201_6_FD_179870 | JGI IMG/M metagenome (GOLD analysis project Ga0233432, IMG submission 179870) | Seawater microbial communities from Saanich Inlet, British Columbia, Canada - SI_122_August2016_10_MG | ecosystem: Environmental > Aquatic > Marine > Inlet | place: Canada: British...
CCGCCCTTTGGTGGATGTTTGAAGCGATCCCGATTCCAATTGCTTCTTTGGCCCCTATTGCTCTTCTTCCACTTTTTGGAATTCTTAACGCCAAAACGGCAGTTGCTCAGAGTTATGGGCACCCATTGATTTTGCTTTTGTTGGGAGGCTTTTTTCTTTCGAAAGGAGTGGAGCGGTGCGGCGTCCATCGACGCTTGGCAATCGGGATGGTACGGATGTGTAGTGCGAGGGGAGGAGACGAAGTCCGGCCTAGATTTCTTATACTAGGTTTCATGTTAGCCGCTGCGGTTTTGAGCATGTGGATTTCAAATACCGCTACCACTCTAATGCTCTTACCCATTGCTCTGGCTGTCCTAAGTGGGGATCAGCAATCGGAAGGAGTAAAGCGTTTGGCAGCGCCCTTGATGATGGCTATCGCTTATGCCGCAAGTGTGGGCGGATTGGGGTCGCCTATCGGAACCCCTCCTAATCTGGTGTTTATTGAGCAATATAAGGAGGCAACAGGATTAGAAATGACTTTTAGTCAATGGATGTCTTACGGAGTTCCTGTTGTCATAATTATGCTTCCTTTGATGTGGTTATGGTTGGGTCGAAAACAGAGTGGGGTAATTAGGCTCTCCCTTCCTGAAGTAGGGCCGTGGCGCCCTGCGGAGAGGCGAACCTTAATCGTCTTTGGACTGACTTCATTAGCGTGGATGACGCGGGTCGAGCCCTTTGGGGGATGGAGCGAGTGGCTAGGCCTGCAAGGTGCTAACGACGCTTCGGTGGCCTTTGTCGGGGTGATAAGTTTATTTCTGATTCCTGATGGAAGTGGGCGGGACGGGCAAGAAGGTCGGCTGCTGGATTGGGAGAGTTGTAGGAATCTTCCTTGGGGCGTTCTGTTACTTTTTAGCGGCGGTATCTGTTTGGCGAAAGGGATAGATATTTCTGGGCTGAGTGGGGAAATAGCAGAGGTTCTCAACGGGGTAGGGACTCTTCCTGTTTTCGCGCTCGTTATTCTAGTTTGCCTTTTAATGACTTTTCTCACTGAGATTACCAGTAATACGGCGAGCACGATTTTGATCATGCCAATTCTGGCATCGGTTGCATCGTCGAATGAAATTGATCCATTGGTTGTGATGCTGCCGGCTGCGCTAAGTGCGAGTTGCGCATTCATGCTGCCGGTTGCAACTGCTCCGAATGCAGTGGTTTTTGGTTCTGGCCACTTGACGGTCCCACTCATGATAAGGGAAGGTCTCGTGTTGAATCTTATCGGAGTCGTTGTCATCTCAATTTACTGCATGGTAGCAGCCTAATGCCATCAGTGGTGAACAGTTTGTTGAGGTCGAGTTAACACGATAGCGGTTAACTTCTTCACCAAGATGAGGTTGTCTCAAATCGCCGGGCTCAAGGTTATAAAAGTTCGAATTTAAGCTGCTCAAATTTCAAGATCCTTAGAGTTTATTCACAAAATCACCGAAAGGCCTAATTATGGATTCAAAGATGTCGTTCCGGAGTCCACCATACTCCCGATGCCTGATTCCTTTGTCCACCTTCATTTGCATACTGAGTATTCTACTTTAGACGGAGCGTGCCGAACCAAGGATGTTGCAGAGCGTGCTAAAGAGCTAGGAATGCCGGCGGTTGCGATGACCGATCACGGCAACCTCTATGGGGCGATTAGTTTTTACAAGGCGTGTCACGCAGCTGGTGTGAAGCCCATTATGGGGTGTGAGATTTACTTGGCTCCGGAATCAATTGAAAAGAGGGAGGAGATTCCAGGGCGAAAGCGTGCTTGTCATATGACTTTATTGGCTGAGAACAATGTGGGGTGGGTGAACTTACAGAAGCTTGTCTCAAAGGGTCACCTTGAGGGAATGTGGTATGGAAAACCACGGGTGGATCGTGAGATTTTGCGCGAGCACTCGGAAGGGATCATCTGCTTGTCCGGGTGTATTTCGGGCCCGATTAACGAGTGGATTCTGCAAGACCAAGAGGATCATGCTTGGGAAACAGCGCAAGAGTTACTCGATATTTACGGGAAGGAAAACCTCTACCTTGAGATTCACAATCACGGAATGGAACAGCAGGCTAAGATCCGGGATAGCCTCGCAAATTTTGCCGAAAAAATGGATCTGAAGTTGGTCGCAGCTAATGATGTCCACTTTCTTCATAAAGAAGATCATGAGGCTCACGACGTAATGATCTGCATTGGGACGAGCCGATTGTTAATTGACGAAAATCGAATGCGTTACACTCCCGAGGTTTATTTTAAAACCGCCGAGGAGATGCGCGAGCTCTTTGTCGAATATCCGGGGGCTTGCGATGCCACTCTTGAAATTGCGGATCGTTGTAATGTCGAATTTATATTGGATCCCACGTCTTCCGAAAAATATCCGGAGTATCAGCCGGACGATGGCTCTACCCCTAATGATCATTTTCGAACGCTCTGTTTCGAAGGGCTAGAAACTCGTTATGGAAAAGAAAAGGCAAAGAACAAGGAGCTAGTCGATCGGCTCGAGTATGAAATAGAGATTATTATCCAGCTCAAGTTTGCTTCATATTTCTTGATCACAGCAGATTTCATTAATTGGGCAAAAGATCAGAATATCCCAGTGGGTCCGGGGCGGGGTTCGGCAGCGGGATCATTGGTGGCTTATACAATGGGAATCACTGATATTTGTCCGATGCGATTCGGTCTCCTCTTCGAGCGATTCCTAAATCCGGAGCGTGTTTCTCCTCCCGATGTGGATATTGATTTCTGCCAGACTCGGCGACCCGAGGTGATTGAATACGTCCGCCGGAAATATGGGGAGCGGAATGTTTCCCATATCATTACCTATGGAACGATGGGCGCTAAGTCTGTTATTCGTGATGTGGCACGGGTTATGGGAATCAGCTACGGTGAGGCGGATCAAATCGCGAAGATGATCGAGGCAAAGCCTGGGGTGAAGTTAGCTAAGGAGTTTGAGGAGAAGGCAGAGTTGCGGGAAAGAATTGAGAGCAGTGCAACCTATCAGGAGCTTTGGGAATATGCTCTTAAGTTGGAAGGAATGAGCCGAAATGTGGGGGTGCATGCCGCTGGAGTGGTGATTGGAGATCGTCCACTCGATGAACATGTGCCGCTCACCCGTGGTAACGAGGGAGAGGTCGTAACTCAGTATGATATGGGTGCCATCACCGATGTAGGACTACTGAAGATGGACTTCTTGGGGCTGAAGAACATGACTGTGATTCAAGAGGCAGTTGATCATATTCATAAGCACACTTCTGATTTTGATATCTACGAAATCTCACTAAAAGACGAACCAACTTTTGAAATGCTTAATGCTGGTGAGACGATGGGGGTTTTTCAACTTGAGAGTGGAGGAATGGTGGAGACTTGTCGAAAATACGGGATTAACCGGATTGAAGATATTATTGATCTTTTGGCGCTCTATCGTCCTGGTGCGATGCAGTACATCGATCAGATGATTGAGGTTAAAGAAGGTCGTAAGAACCCGGTTTATGAACATCCACTTCTTGAGGAAATTTGCGGAGATACCTATGGTGTTATGATCTATCAGGAGCAGGTCCAGAATGCAGCTAAGATGCTGGCAGGCTACACGTTGGGTGGTGCGGATATTTTGCGGCGGGCAATGGGTAAGAAAAAGCCCGAGGAAATGGCCAAGCAGCGTTTGATCTTTGTGGAAGGGGCCTTCAAAACGAATCAAATCGACGAACGGAATGCCAATTTGATTTTCGATAAGATCGCGGGCTTTGCGGGCTATGGATTTAATAAATCCCATTCGGCTTGTTATGGCTTCATTTCTTATTGGACTGGATTTTTAAAGGCGAATCATCCGATTGAGTTCATGTCGGCTCTTCTCTCAAATGAGATCACTAATACCGATAAGATTAGTGTTTTTGTGAATGAGTGCTTCCGAATGGGTTTCGAGATTCTTCCGCCTAACCTTAATAAGTCGATGTTGCGCTTCGCACCTGAGGAGATTCTTGGGGGAAAGAGAGGGATTCGTTATGGTCTTTCGGCGATTAAAAATGTTGGAACTGCCGCGATGGCAATGGCCATCAATGAGCGCGAAGAGAATGGTGAATATGAATCTCTAGATGATTTTTGCGATCGGCTTGATTCGAAAGTTATCAATAAGCGCATCCTTGAAAATCTCGTGAAAGCAGGGGCAATGGATTGGACTGGTGAAACTCGTGCGGGAATGGCCGAGAGGATTGAAAAAGTCGTGGCTAGTGCGAGCAGTGCACAGAAAGATAGGGCATCGGGACAGGGAGGCTTATTTGATGCCATGGAATTCGCGGCGCCGCCTCCGGTGACGGCCGATTCTCCGGCTCCCGAGGAATGGCCTAAGGATGAACGATTGGAGCATGAGAAGGAATTGTTAGGCTTTTATGTCACGGGTCACCCGCTCGATAAATTCCGTGGGGTAGTTGATTCGGAACGTTTTATTAAGCTAGGACTCCTTGATGAAGTTGATTTACGTGATAAGCGGGCACGTTTTCCTTTTGCGGGAATGATTAGAAGCATTGAACATAAGGTGACGAAGGCGGGGAAGCCGTTTGGGGTTGTTGTGGTGCAGGATTTTACGGGAGACCGGGAAATGGTTTGCTGGAGTGAGAGTTATCTTCCGGCCCGCGATGCCGGGTTGATGGAGGCCGGTCGGGTGATCCAGTTTAAGGCGCAGGTTACAGTTGATGATAGAACTGAGCAACGCCGTCTGACAGGCTCGCAAATTCGTGAGTTAAAAGAAAAACGTGTGAAAAGAAGTGGGATCGTGGAGCTGACCCTTTGGACCGGTCGGAGCACCCCTGACGATTTGCAAAAAATTAAGAATATTCTGGCGGAGTATCCGGGAAAGACTCCAGTTCTGATGCATATTCAAAGTGGGGCCGGGAAGCGTGTAACCATGGAATTACCCGAGAAGTATCACGCGACTTTTAACGTCGCTTTACAGCGAGAACTTTCGCCATGGATGGGTTGATTCTGAATTGCTTGAAACCTTTGAATATGAAGCCCCCTCTCATTGGTGACTTTATTAAGTCACGGGGAAGTAGGCCTCGTTAACGTTTTTAGGTTTTGGAAAAGCAATTAGACAACAGGGACAATGTCTCCCGACCCGAAAGGTAGGAGAGTGGTGTCGTTTCGTTCACTTAATGGATCCGCTCGAGGAGCCATGGAAGAAGGTCACTGATAGCGACCCGTTCTTGTTTCATGGAGTCGCGGTGGCGGATGGTGACGGTATCTTTTAGATCCTCCTTGCCTTCCTCGAGGCCCATTGTCTCGAAGTCAATCGCGATGCAGAACGGTGTTCCAACTTCATCCTGACGACGGTAGCGCCGGCCAATCGCCGCGGTCTCGTCGTAGAACACATTCATGAAGGGCTGGAGGAGGTTTTTCACTTCTCTGGCCTTTTCAACGAGCTCAGGTTTGTTCTTCAAAAGCGGAAGGATCGCAGCTTTGATAGGAGCAATGGCAGGTTTGAAGCGCATTACGGTGCGGATGTCCTGCTTGCCCCCTTCTTTGGTGAGATCCTCCTCGTAGAAGGCTTCGCAAATCAGGGCTAGGATCGTGCGATCACAACCTGCTGATGGTTCGACGACGTGGGGAATGAAGCGCTCTTTGGTTTGCTCGTCGAAATATTCCAGAGGCTTCCCGGAGTGCTCCTTGTGCTTTCCGAGATCGTAATCACCACGATAGGCGACACCTTCAAGCTCCTGTTGTCCGAAGGGGAAGTCATACTCAATGTCGTAGGTCTTTTGTGAGTAATGCGCTCGCTCGCCGTCCGGAATGTCGAGGACGTGGAGTTTTTCTTTTTGAAGACCGATTTCGTCATAGAATGAGAGTCGTTTTGCAAGCCACTCATCGGTGAGGCGGAGACCATCTTCCGGCCGGCAGAAATACTCAATTTCCATTTGCTCGAATTCACGCGAGCGGAAGGTGAAGTTTCGGGGGTTGATTTCGTTGCGAAAGGCCTTTCCGATTTGAGCGATACCAAAGGGAAGTTTGACCCGGTTCGAGTCCATTACGTTTTTGTATTGTACGAAAATGGACTGCGCGGTCTCCGGGCGAAGGTAGGCCGTCGCGTTGGGATCATGATCATCCGCAGAAGCACCCATCTGGGTTTTGAACATAAGTTCGAAGTCCCGGGGCTCGGTGAGGAGCGAACCGTTTTCCGGATTGTAGTGTGTGACTTCTTTTTCCTCGGATGTGGATTCTCCGAGCAGGGTGAGTTTCTTGGCAGGGATTTGCTTATCCGTGAGGAACTGGGCGTAAAACTCCCTCGCGGTTTTCCGCGCTTTGTTTTCATCCTGGTTAGGTTGGTTCAGAAGGACGGAGTAGTCACGATCGACGGACCATTCGGACTCTTCATGAGATGCGCCGGTGAAGTGGTAAGCGATGCCAGATTGTGGTTCGATTTGGTCGGCGCGTAGACGTGCTTTCGTGAGAAGGCAATCACACATCGGATCAGAGAATCCACCAACGTGTCCTGAGGCAGTCAGGACGGCCTGATGAGTGAGAATGGATCCATCGAGTCCGAGGATGTCATCGCGTTCTTGAACGTTCTTTCTCCACCACAGATCTTTGAGGTTCCTTTTGACCTCAGCACCAAGTGAGCCGTAGTCCCAGCATCCGTTTAGTCCGCCGTAAATTTCGGCGGATTGGAAGATGAATCCTTTGCGTTTGCACAGGGAAACAATCTTTTCCATGCGGTCGGTGTCGGTCTGGTCTTTATTGGCCATAGTCTTAGGGCGAGAATTTTTCCCCGCGGGCCGCGAGGAAACAGGAGAAACGCCGCAGGGGAAAGTTTTTTTGAAAGGCCAACGAAAGGAATGTCCCCCTGAAGTGTCAGGAATTTATAACTCCGCGGGTTGCCTTTTTCGAAGACTCGGGAATAATAGGAATACTAAGGGAGGTTATCTCCGTAGACATTATGAAGGGAATTTTAATAGGAACTGGTGTTGTTGGGGCGTATCTTGCTCTGCAAATGTGGATTTTGCCTTCAATGGGAGTCCAGACTTGAGCGAGTAAGGGAATGTCCTCAGGTGGAGGATGAGGAAAATCTAACCCAACGCTCCCGGTCGGGGGCGAAGAGAATGCTGATTCGGATCAGGAAAAAGAATAGTTCGAGATGATTCTTCCATAGGTTCGTTTTCGCCCTGCATCGTCGAGCTACATGAGAATTGCGCTCTCGCCCATTTGAGCTCATCTGGTTCTTGTCCTCGCTCGGATCAGAGGCCGACATTGAGGTCGGGCCGGTCTAGGTGGAGAGCATTTCTTGGGGGCCACCGTTAATTGTTGCCGCGGGATTAGTCTCCCCTTTTTGGATCCTGACTTTTATGTCAGTCGATGGAGGCTGCTCCCCGGAATTATGGCGATTTTATCTACTCTGCTTTTCTTTTCTATTTTCTCTTTTGGATTTCTCGAGCTGGCGGCGCTGTTCCTTTTCCGCAGTAGCACGTTTGCGCATCATCTCTTCTATCTCAGCATTTTCCCGCTCTGCGTGCTCGTCTCTCCGGTGCTCTCTCTCCTCCCGTTCTGCGTGCTCGTCTCTGTGGTGCTCTCGCTCCTCTTGTTCTGCGTGCTCGTTTCTCTGGTGCTCCCACTCTTTGTGTTCTCTGTGCAACTCTTCTCGTGCTTCTTGGAGCTTGGCAAGCTCATGTCTGGCTTGGTTGAGGATATCGCGCAATTCTCGGGTAATTTCGCCGTGAGTGCTTGGCCGGTTTTGCATTGGCGACCTGCTTGCATTGGCGGCTTCAATAATTCGACGAGCATCGTCACGATTAATTTTCTTTTGGGCGACCAGCTCACCAACGAGCCGGCCCAAAGCATCCGGCCGTCGTTGTCTAGATGTTTGGGGCGAGATCCCTGGGCGCGCGCGATCTGATTGATTGCTATTTCCTTGAGATTTGGCTTCAAGCGACTTTTTAAGCTCAGCGTATTTTTGGTCAGCCTCTTTGCGGGTCATGTCGCCACGTTTTACGGCACCTTCGATGCGCTCTTTAACCCGATCCCAGTTAACTTGTTCAATTTTCGGCTGAGCTGCTTTTTTGGCGCCGGGTCGGCGATCCCTTTCCTGAGCAAAAAGTGATGAAACTAATAGGGTGGATAGAGCTAGAGTTGTCAAACGTCTCTTCATAGCTCGCTCATAACATTTGAGGAGCAAATGTCGAGTATGGGAAAGAGATGAGACTTCTAAAGATCAAGAGCGCTTGGAAGAGAGCTTTGTCGTTGTCAGACCTTAAGCACAAAAAACGCTCCGGTTTCCCAAAGCGTTCCTTTTGAAAGTGAGGTAAGTGACTTCAGCCCTCCTTGTTAATGGTCTTCATACGAAGGAGACCAATACCGGTAAGACCTGCGATAAGAAGGAAGATAATCATCCCAGTTGTCGATACACCGAGACCGTTTGAAGGAATCTCGGGAATCGCAGGGGCGGGAGCGTCACTGATCACGGGAGTTCCATCTACGCCGATGGGCTTCGTGAACGGATCAATAAGATCTTTCACATTGAGCATCGGTGGGGGAACTTTGCTGAGGATGTCTTTGTTGTTGTCCTTATACTGGGCAACCATTTCCGGAGTGACTGCTGATGCGCTATTTCCGAAGGAATTACGAACATAGGTCAGCACCGCGGCAATGTTTTCGTCCGGCTGTCCTGCCCCCATTGCTACCATGGGTGCCGCGAACTGGTAGTCTACGTCATTCACGGTAATTGCTCCCTGAAGCCCACGAAGCTGAATTCCGATCAGGTTTTCTACAGGGCCCGCGACCCATTCAGATTTTGCAAGAGGAGGGCCAACATTGGGCATTCCTTGACCAGTCGGCCCGTGGCAACCAAGGCACAGGTTGTATTGTGCTTTACCAAGTTCCATCACGGCAGGGTCGATTTCGTTATTTTCGCTCACAGTTTGATCAGTTTGGGTTTTGAGACGGGCGGGAGCCTCGGTCCTTTTGGTCTCTTCGTCCATCTTTTTGGAGTCGGCAAGTGAAAGTTCCTTGGCTTCATAAGGTGGCGGCTTTTGAGAGTTGGGCTTGGTCAGGGTTAAAAGCCAGGCGATTAGGTCACGGGTCTCATACGGGTTGAGGATCTGCCCCATGGCAGGCATGGCAGAAACGGGTCGTGGCTTCTCAGCAAGATCTGATAACTTGATCCGCCAGATCGCAGATTCACTTTCTTTCAGATCAAGGTATTCGTCAGTGCGAGCCGCAATCGTCCCGCTCTTACTAGTTCCATTTTTGAGTTTCACCTCGGCGACCCCAAAGCCGTCAGCAATTTCGGCGTGAGGAAGAATGAGAGATTCAAGAAGGCCGTTGGCGTCGTGTCTCAGGGCTGCTCCCATCAGGTTTGGACCGGCTTCTCCTCCTTCCGAGTGGCCGGGTTCGTGCCGGTGACAACGCATGCACTGGGCGGCGGCATGTGTTTGGAAGACTTTGAAGCCGCGGCTGGCATTGCCACCGGCGAGCGAAGTCTGCCAGATAGCGAGGGGATCGTCTTCAGGTAATGATGTCCTATAGTCGTTCAGAGCTGATTTGATGGACTGCTCTTCTCGCTTCTCAGCAGCTATCAAGAGGTCGAGTCCAGTGGAGCGATTACCCTTCCCATCCCTAAGATCGAGAAGGCCTTCTCGAATTAAGGGGACGGCATGCTCGGATGGTAATCCACCGATAATCCCCCAAGCCATTTGGCGCAGGGAAATGCTGTCCGACTTGAGGGCCCCTTTGAGTGCCGCAACGGTAGAAGTTGGATTTCGTTCGGACCCAAGTTGAAGGGCCCTGGCGGCAAGTTCTTCATTTTTAGAACGAGCAGCTTCATTGAGGATTTCGTCGGCATTTTCTGGGTTACTCTTGAGGAAAAGATCAAGGGCACCGGCACGAGTTTTTCCATCGGTCTGGTCATCGCGTATGATGCGAGTGAGACTTCCAGAGTCGAGTCCTTCGTGCTGAATACCATACTTGAGAGCCAACTTCATGGCGTCACCGAAGATGTCTTGGCCACCATCCAAGAGGATGCTGATATGCTTACCAAGGACCTTTTCCATTATGGCAGGATCGCGCGGAGAGAGGGGTGAGTGATATCCGAGGGATTGGTCAACAACAGGTGGGTTTTCCCAGATCGAAAGAAGTCGCATCGCCTCTTTCCGCTCTTCAATTGGAAAGAGTGGGTTTACCGCGGCTTTGATGACCCTGAGCAGGTTCTGCTCGTTTGGGATTCGGTAAGCGGTGTGAATGAGTCTGCGCAAAATCATACGGCTGACTGGTCGCTGAGGGGCGCCGATTGATTGGTCATCAAGGAGTGCGGCAAGAACGGGGCGAGCCATCTCAATTTGGGTGTCGTGGATGGCGCGAATTACGTCGTTTGACACCTTAAGACTAGTGTCACCGAGGAAAGAGATCACCTTTGGGCTACCCATCCTTCTTAAAGAAATGACGGCAGCATGTCTCACTGCTTCGGATTCATGGCGAATGAGGTCTGCGATTTCTTGCTCAGTCGCAATTCCGACGAGTGCCATGACTCCGGCGTGGCGCAAGACAGGATCGTTATTACCATTAAACTTGATCATTTCCAGTATGCTTGGAAGAGCGGTGGAATCTCCAGTGCGACCGACCGCAATCGCGGCGAGTGCACGAACTCGTGGGGAACCATCCGTCAGGACTGGAATCAGAATGTCTGCGGTCTTTAAGGGAGCTTCGCCGAGTGCTTGTGTGACTTGTGCTCTTATGCGGGGATCGTCGCTAGGGAGTTGCCGAACGAGGATATTGGCAGCCATCGTATTCCCTTTGCGAGCCATGATTCCAAGCCCCCAGATCCCGTGAAGACGTTCAAGATAGTTAATCTTTTGATTAGAAGCAGCAGTAAGAATTGGTAGTCCTTCTGGGAGGGAGGTAAGCTGAAGCTGGGCGCGAAGTCGGATCCGTTGGTCGGCGTGCGAGAGAAGCCCGCTTAAGCTCCGTGGAGTAGCGTTCGCGAAGTCAAATTTGGCGAGGAATTCAGCAGCGGTTTTTCCGGGGTTTTGTTCCTCAAGTGTATAAACTCGTCCGGCGTTGTGGGATTGCCATCCGCTGACGAAATCCGAGACATAGAGTTTGCCATCGTAGCCCCACTCGATGTCGGTTGCAGCAACTCCCCAGTTGAACTTTCCTGAATTATCTACTGCAAACCCGGCACCATCATCCTTGATGCTGAATTTCCAGATTCCGGAGGCCGCGGCGCCACCCCGATAGTCGCAGATTAGGAATTGATCCTTGCAGCCGAGGCTGAATCCTGTCCCAGGATAATAAGCGAGGCCGGACGGACCGGAGGTCAGATTGAGCATGGGGGGAACGATGTGTCCAGGTTGGCTGTCGTTCTTTGGCTCCCACATTTTTTCCTGCATCCACTGGTTGATAGGTCGGTTGGGGATTCCGGCTGTTTTGTGGAAAGAGTGGAGGACTTGGTGGCCCATACGCCATCCAGAGTCGGCTCCTTCGAGCATAAAGACGACGCGAGCACGGTCACCTTGATCTGAATTATTGTCCACCGTGATGCCCGTGCCAAACTGGTCGAAAGCAATCTCCTTTGGGTTACGCAGGCCGGTGTGGACGACCTCCATATTTGAACCATCTGGCTCGAAGCGCAATATGGCACCTTGGTTTGGATATTTGTATTCGCGCCCTTCCTTAGTGGTGAATGAAAATCCTCGATCCCCGATCGTGGTATAAAGACGGCCGTCGGGACCAAGGGCGAAGCCATTTAAGTCATGACCTGAGAAGGAGACACGAACTCCAAAACCATCTTGGAGGACACGGCGCTTGTCAGATTTCAAATCGCCATCTTCA
>Ga0233432_10004875_pt1 | contig 11791 bp, 12 predicted proteins | sample SI_122_August201_6_FD_179870 | JGI IMG/M metagenome (GOLD analysis project Ga0233432, IMG submission 179870) | Seawater microbial communities from Saanich Inlet, British Columbia, Canada - SI_122_August2016_10_MG | ecosystem: Environmental > Aquatic > Marine > Inlet | place: Canada: British...
ATTTTCCCTAAGAAAAGAACTGATTTGCCTTGCATTGCTTCCTGTGATTACTTTGCCCGTGTTACTATCCGTACCTACAGGCGTTGCATTGGTTCCACTTGTATGATTACGAGCATATAAATTATGCCTGGCAACTTGACCTTGGGATATTACACCTATCATGAAAGAAAGAACTGGTAGATTTGAAAAACCTACTGTTAGAATAATTTACCTACTAAGGATTGATAAGTAGTTTGATCCTAGGAATCCGAGATATACGGCTCAATAGAACTCTGCTCTAATTCTTTAGATTCAGTGGCTAAATTTTCTAAATTAAGTGCAATGGAATTCGCTCGACTCAAAAGTCCACTGATTCGGTGCTCTAATGATCTTTGTTGAGTTTCTACTGCTAGATTTGAGGTCGTTGCAGTCCCGTCTGGATTGATATTTTTGATTTCAACATTGGGCCAAAAGAATCCAAATATCGTCACTGCTAATCCACATGCCGCATGATATGCGCCAAACATATCGCTCATTAAACTTGTACCCACGATAAACAGACCAAAAACTACTAAAGCTATAGACATGTTGAATGTTACAACTCTTTTGGATTTACTTCGCTTCGGGCTCTTGAAATTTTCTTCAATGCCGTTTTTTAAATCTTGGAAATGTGTTACTTGGGATTGAATCTCTTCGATTTCAGATTTCAGATTGTTTTCCTCTACACTGATTTTATTCTTACGAGCTTGCATTTCGGTCTGATCGTTTTCCCATGCTGCACGGATAGAGTCTAACAAACCGTCCTTTATATCAAGCCCAGTCAACTCCATGTATCTTTGGATTAATTGACAAACTTCATCGGTGACTGAAAAATACCTCCCTCTTTTTTCAAAAACCTGCTCATGTGAATCTAGAATGTGAAAGATGCTTTCGCACTCGAACTCATTGAAAACCTTTCTGCATAAAGATTTTGAAAAAGAATTCAGACATTGTAGGTTTATCGGGATCCAATGATTTTCAATGTCTGGAAATAAATCATAAAAGGCATCCAGCACAGAAGCAAGCGTAGCCATCTCCTCAGCTTTTGCAGGTTCTTCGCTTAGATGGAATTCGCGCATTTGCTCTCTTACGGAGGAACCAATAGTAAAATCGCCGTTAGGCAGGTTTTCACATAGGTCATTTTGCCTTTTAAGCCAATTGTAGGAGAATGCGGCTAATTTCGGTGAGCAGAAATGCTCTAAATTGTGACGATTTACTTTGCTCGGGTAGGATGCGTAAAGAAGATATTCTAATTCTTTTTCCGAGAACTTGCTTAAGTCAACAGTGATATCTTCTTGGGGAACATCCATACTTTGTGTCTTATTATTCATAATAAATCCATTTTGTAAATATTGCAATGCGATGGCAGGGTTACCTCCGGAAACTTCTGATAGGTCGCGGTAAACTACATCCTTGTATCCTTGGGCTAGACCAAGCTCTTTTAGTTCGTCGGCGGTAAATGGTGAGAGTTCCAGATCAACTGGGTTTTCAATACCGAATTGAGTCCAGAATTCCACATAATCATTAGAAGGGTTTGAGGAGGTAAATAAAAATCTGCATGTTTTGAACCATACCGAGCGGCGGAGAGCTTCATTAAATTCATTTGATAACCAACGTAAGCATTTCGCTGAAAGAAAGTCTATATCGTCTATGACAACAACTGGGGTGAGGCAGTTGGGGTTTTGCTTGGTTGAGGCAAAAAGGTCATCAAGTTCACCGATGAAAATATCTGCATCGGATACTTCCGAGTCTCCTTCGCTCCCAGTGGACTTATCCTCGTGAATTTGACCACTTAGGCTTTTTCCCATGTTACGAGCAAAAGTCTTAAGATCGTCGCTTATATCAAGATTATGGCTTGAAAATAAATTTCGGGTGAATTGTGAAAGTAATTCACCTGGGTTCGAGCATTCTCGTCCATTTGCAGGTATTAGGATATGGCTCCCGTTAGAAAGAAGTCCTGCAGATACATGCTCCAGTAATGTTGTCTTACCGATTCCCTTTATGCCACTTATGAGTGAACATCTAAGGGTACCGGATTCGGATAAACCTTTAGTAAGGAATGTGGATTCTTTTTTCCTTCCAATCATTTAATTGAATTCGTAAAAATAGTATATAAGGCAAGTCTTTGGTCTGCTGGGCGGTTCAACTAACCGCCCAGCAGGAACCAAAGGACCTAATTCAATCTATCGTCTAGAATTTGAATTGAAGTTTAATAGATCCAGTACAATACCCATATTTAAGTTTGACTGAACTAACGCTGCACTTGCTGCGTAAACCTGTAGGTTGTACTTTGCCATGTTAGTAGTTTCCTCAGCTACATCTACATCCATGATCCGACTATTTGCTTCTTCCAAATGAATCATACTTGTGGATAGATAATCAGATGAGAAATCCAATCTTGAGGAAGTAGCCCCACTTTGTGCCCGCAGAGAAGCAACATTGCTTAATGCAGTATTCAGTTGGGTACTCGTTACATCAGATATCGATGTCGCATTAGCTCCATACCTTTCCGAAGAAAGATTGACTCCACTTGCTATGCTTAGAGCCGAACTCAAGTCTAATGATCCAACGGAGATCGAAGCACCTGTACTTCCTTGTGTTGAGATATAAACATTCCTCGATACGCCTTGCGTTGAAAACAGGCTTATTGAGCTAAACTTCTCGCTTTTAAAAGCGTTAAGTTGAGCCTGTAGTTCTCTGAATTCCGAGGCATAATTAGCTTTATCAGTAGTATTTAACCCTGATCCATTATCACCATACGAAGTTTTGATGGTGGACATTCGTGTAAGGATATCACCGACTGACTTGAGTGCTGCATCTTGGGTGTCTGTATACGATTTCGCATTATCAATGTTTTGCTTAGTTGCAGAAGTTACCGTCAGTGCATTCTGCAATCTCATTGATACCGCTAATCCGCCTGGATCATCCGATGGGCGATTAATTCGCTTCCCACTGGACAATCGCATTAAACTTTGGTTCAGCATTGATTGTGCTTGGCCAAGGTACAGCGAATTGAAATTAGAGGTCATTGAGCCTCCGCCTAAGTTAAGTGCCATCTGACTACTTCTCTTAGAGTAACATTAACGCAGTTGCTGGCGTCTGATTGGCTTGTACTAGCATCGATGCAGAGACCTGCGAAAGGATGTTGTACTTAGCAAATCGAGTCGACTCTGCGGCTACATCCACATCCATAATCCGACTGTTCGCTGCCTCTAGGTTCGCAACTGTTAAGCGGACATGATCTTCTGAAAGTTGTAATCTTGCAAGCCCTGCCGCACTAGTTGCACGAAGCGTCGCAATATTCTCTGTAGCCTTTGAAAAGAAAGCTAAACTAAGAGACCCAGAACCTGATATGTCAATTTCGCTACCGCTCGCATTCGCAAGGGACTTGACTGAACCGCCGCCAATTTGACCAGCTGCAGTACTGCTATCCGAAGCAAATGTTAGAGCACCCAACAGAAGGCCTTTTGACATACTTACAACCGCTCCTGAACCTCCTTGGTCTGAAGTTATTACTGTAAGGTTGTCCACATCTACTCCAAATGTTTTATTCGTAGTACTGTTAAACAGGCTCACTCCATTGAATTTCTCTGTCGTTAGATCCAGCAACTGGTTCTGTAGCGCCTTGAACTCAGTATTATAGTTCTCAACATCAGTAGTGCTTTTCATTACATCGAGACTCAGTGCTTTGAGTTCGGCCATACGATCAACAATTTTTGCTGATGAACTTAACGCACCATCCTGAACTTCACCGAATGACATAGCGTTCTGAATATTTGCTACAATTGATTTATTTCTTGCAATTGAAGAACCTAATTTCATCGATACCGCGAGTCCCCCGGCGTCATCTGCTGGCGTCACGATCTGCTTGCCACTCGATAAACGATTAAGACTTTTGTTTAACTGAACATTGTTACTGTTCATTGCGAATGCTGCCTTAGTGGCTGCTGTATTTGATAGGATTGATAATGCCATAATTACTATTTCTTTTTTAAATTAATTGATAAGGGTGATTGATTATCCAAGGAGCATCAGAGCTGTATTTGGTGCAGTATTAGCTTGGGCTAGCATTGCCGCAGAAGCTTGTGACAGAATGCTGTATTTGGCTAAATTGGTAGACTCTTCGGCCACATCTACATCCATAATTCTACTGTTGGCTGCTGTGAGGTTAGTTTGAGTTAACCTCAAGTGATCTTCAGAGAAACTAAGTCGACTTGAAGTTGCCCCATTTACAGCACGGAGAGTAGCCACATTTTCGAGTGCAGTTACAAAGAAACTTACACCGAGGTCATCGATGTTAATCGCGTTTGCACCTGAGTTTGCTAAAGTTAAGTTATTGCCATCTGTAGTACCGGCTGCCGTTGAATGACTCGCGGGAGTCCCTGAAGCTGATGCAAGCATGTTGAATGTAACTGCACCCAAAAGCATTGCTTTATGCATACTAACTTTGGAACCTGCGGCTCCTGAGTCTGAAGTATATACTTCCACTACTTCATTCGTAGATGCATCTCCAAATTTAGATGAAGTGTTGTTATTAAAAAGACTTACGCCGTTAAACTTCTCTACGGTAAGTGACTTCAACTGCTGCTGAAGAGATTTAAACTCAGTATTGTAGTTACCCACATCTTGAGAGCTCTTCATTACATCCAAGCTTAGCGACTTAAGTTCAGACATTCTGTCAACTATTTTGGCCGCTGCTTGCATGGCTCCGTCTTGCACACTTGAGAAAGACTGTGCATTTTGTATGTTTGAAGACGCAGCTCTTGTTCTTGCAATCGAAGAGGTGAGTTTCATTGATATAGCTAATCCCCCCGCATCATCCGATGGTTTGGTGATTCGCTTTCCACTTGATAGACGATTCAAGCTCTTGTTAAGCATGTCGTTATTCTTGGATAGGTTGAATGCTGCATTAATTGCAGATGTATTGGTGTTTATTGTCAGTGACATAGGATTTATCCTCCGTGATTATATGTTATACCGCGACATCATGTCGCTCGTCCGATTTTAGGAAGGATTCGGCAACCTGGTTAAAAAAAGTAAATTGATGATGGAGAGAACCTCCATGCTTGGATTGAAAAAATAGCACCTGCTGCTTAAATTCTTCGCGAAGAGTGATTTTAGGATTAGTAATCTCGAAGAGCTTAGTTGAACGGATGGTGACTCGAGAAGATTTCAGCATATAAAAGCAAAAATCATCTCGTTCAGTTGAATTAGGTAGGTGTAGGGAAATTCCTTTTGTATAGGGAACCTCACTGGACCCTCGGGATAAGCTATGGTGTTGGAGATCAACAGCTAGGGGTACAGTAGGGTTACTCGATATATCGAAACTTAAATAAATCTTTTTATGTTTAGAACCAGGACTTAGTAATACCTGGGGATGGTATACTTCAGGTGAAAGTAAAAGTTTCTCGTTCTGCAAATTGCCCGACTTTACTAGTCTGGTGCGGGGAGATGGGGAGGGCGTAGATTGTAATGCTCCATCAGAAAAGAAGGCATCGAATGTATCCTTTTTAGATGTTCTTAGGTCTGTTCCGTTCGAATAAATGGTAGAGCGCTTAATGTGTTTCTTTATATAACTAGGTGAAAGCATGCTTGTAGGTCTACCTACCAGTCGCGGGCAACTTTGATAAAGCATGACTTTACCCTGATGCGGAGTGTTTTTCGCCAAATCATATTCTTCGAGTGGTATTGTTGAGAACTGCCCAAAATATGATTTATCAATCGGGACTGGTTTTGTTAAAGCAACTACCTGAGTGATAGATTGAACAAAATTGTAAGTTTTTTGTTTTGGGAAAGATGGGGTCAATAAATATGAGTCAAAAATATCCAGAACATCTGAACCATAGAGGCTTCCTTTATTTCTCAATGCATAATGTTTAGAAGTAAATATTCGCCTTTCAATGGATGGCGAAACGAGCACACCAATCCTTTCACGGGTAAGGCGAGGTAGATGTAACTCGAAATCCTCCCCGGTCAGGAATCTGTCAAAAATCTTATCAAGATCATCGATCCTTACTTGGGGGTGAATAAATGATTTAGGTCCAGTGGGGCATGCCTTATTTCTGTTTGGCTTTTGCCTTAAAAGAACATCATGCAGTTTACTTTTGGTGCATGATCTAACCGTTTGCGACTTTTTATAAAAAATAGAGTGCTTCCACTTATTCTTGTTGTTAAAAAAACCAGCATCGGAAGAAACGATCGCTTGACAGCTATCCTTGACAGACCTGGTATCTTTTAATGCAGTGATTTGTTGCCTATGTGAGCCCTTGCTTGCATTTATGGAACCTGAATAAGTGCGCCTATCACATATTTTACAGTTGGACAGGTAAGGGGGGAGTTCCAATTTACTTAAAGGATTGCAGTAACAAATGTTCCGGAATGATAGCGGACCGCCTCTTATCTTATCTCTGCGAACAGGAGAAAGTGGAACTTTTTCCTTCACGAGTAGATCCTCGGTCACCCGTCTATGCATGAATGGTATCGTATGCCCCCCGATGATTCTCCTCGCCGATGTTCGCATATGGCGACATCTCGCAGGTTCAAGGAAGCTATATCTGGGTAGATTCATCGAGATGGTTTATAGAAATAAATACTTTACTTGAGTTAGGTGCGATTTATCCAAGAAGCATCATTGCGGCGTTTGGCATTGCATTCGCTTGTGACAGCATTGATGCAGACGCTTGGACGAGTATTTGATATTTTGCCAATTTCGTACTCTCCTCGGCGATATCTACATCCATAATCCGCCCATAGGATGCCTCCAGGTTGGCACGCGTTCGATCAAGGTTATTCATTGCGAAATCTAGCCTCGACATTGACCCTCCATTTTGTGCCCTTAGGGAAGAAACATTTTCAATGGCTTGCGTGAAGAAGCTTGTGGTGAAATCAGTTAGAGCTTTTGCATTGGAACTTGTACTCGCAGCAAAGGTTTTAGTCCCCGAAGCACCATACGCACTGCTTATAGAAACATTGTTTTGATCGAAAGTTATAGCACTTAGCAGCAATGCTTTATGGACACTGACCTTAGGGCCAGAGGAACCATTTTCAGTAGTAAATATTGTAATTGTATTATCTGTAGCGGAATTATTATTGCCAAAGACAGCATCAACGCTACCTGTTGCGGTTGTGGTCGTCGCAAACAGACTTATTCCGTTAAATTTCTCCTTGGACATCTGGTACAATTGGACCTGCAGATTTTTAAATTCTGTATTGTATGTGTTGATGTCTGAGGAGTTCTTAAGCACATCTTGACTTAAGGATTTTAGTTCAGACATCCTTTCCAGGATTCCGGCGGCACCCTGGATTATTCCATCTTGAACATCGAGGAATGAAGTTGAGTTTTTTATATTACTTGAAACACCTTTAAGCTTCTCGATTGAAGAATTTAGTTTCATTGCGATCGCCAGACCACCGGCATCATCTGATGTATCTATAATCCTTTTACCGCTGGCAAGGCGCTGCATGCTCTTGGTTAACAAATCGTTGTTTTTCGCTAAGTTCATACTCGCTCTTACGGCGGCATGATTCGTGTTGATGGATAATGACATATTTAATTCCTCCTTGAATATTGATTATGAAATGCGACATCCTTGTACGCATCTGGAAATACTATTTCCGTTTATTTTATAAAGTTTTTATTTTAAAAATCTGCTCTTGTTGTAGCTGGAGCACTTGCAAAATTAGATTCGACTAAGAGTGCTGTATCCTTGATCAATCCTTGACTCAGCTTGTTCAGAGAGTGCAAGAGAATATAAGCCTTCTCTCTTGATCCTACTTCTGAGTTTGTTGTATGCACGGTTCATCCCAAGAATGATAGCAGAATCACTTTCGGAAATATCTGAAGTTCCGGAAAACGCCCCGTTAACAATGTGAATGAGAGTGTTTGAGTTTGTAGCTTTAATTTTCATGATTTTTATTTTGCGTGGTAGCGCAGATTCGCGCAATTTGTGCGAAAATGAACTATATTCTGTTAATATTGTAGTTTTTCTATTTTAGAGTGATCTTATTAGTTCTGAATATTCGGTCAGAAATATCTGAGAAGCTTTTTGTTATTCTGAGTGTTTTACTGTCAGGTGTTTATGAATAAAAGTGATGGGTTTAAAATGTGATTAGGTTGTCTAAGAGAAAGTAAATGTTCAGCACATAGGTTCTATGCCCCATTGGGACCATGTGCCTGGTGGCCAGCTGGTTCTTGCGGGTAAACGATCTGTGGAAAGTATAATCATAGAACTGTGATCCTTATACTGTTATACTTACAAGGTGCATCTGTATGTTCATTGGTTGTAGTGTTAAAATTGGTACTGTGAAATTGAATTGGATACACGGAATAGGTAAACTGAGATACGCATGCGCCAGGTGGCCATTTTCCCCGTTTGGGTAAACGATTTATAGATAGTACGATCATAGAACCGTGATCCTTATACTATTATAGTTACTAGGTTCATCTGTATGTTCATTGGTTGAAGTGTTAAAATTGATACTGTGAAATTGAATTGGATACACGGAATAGGTAAACCGAGATACGCATGTGCCAGGTGGCCATTTTTCCCGTTTGGGTAAACGATTTATAGATAGTACGATCATAGAACCGTGATCCTTATACTATTATACTTACTAGCTGCATCTGTATGTTCATTGGTTGAAGTGTTAAAATTGATACTGTGAAATTGAATTGGATACACGGAATAGGTAAACCGAGATATGCATGTGCTAGGTGGCCATTTTTCCCGTTTAGGTAAACGATTTATAGGCAATGTAATCATAGGACGGTAATCATCTTGTCATTATACCTGTTAGGTGGATCGGTATGTTCATTATTATTCAAATATTCCCAAGATCTTAAGCATGATAAATGTGAATTTCCTCTGACGTCCGCTAAAGGTTTGTTGGTGTTGAGGTGATCATTAATACAAGTGGTTATGTACTTCATCCAATTTTTGTAGTCGGCCTCTGTAATTCCAGAATGAAGACAACTTATACCACGGTAGACATCGGTGGATTGCAGGGTAGGGTCCCGTGCTTCATTTTCCTTGTCTGCGAAATTAAAATTTGCTGTTACTTCATCAACTACTGTAAACGAGACTGCATATCCATTAACCTTAAAACCACTACCGTGATAGAAATTTACAAACCTACAGTAAGACCAGCATGCGGGTATTGCTCTATCACTGCTAGGTACTGTAATGTAGCCACTTATGGAGTGACCTGCGTAAACTATTTCACAATTAATGAAACTATTTTCGACAATGTGCAAAGGGTCAAAATCACCCAGTTCAAACTCGAGTGCATTTGCATAGTCATTAAAGAAATAATTGCCATAGTAATAGGAAGAATAATTCACGAAATTCACTATTAGACTTGGCTGTTGGTTGCAAAGATGAGGATTATCTCCGACTGCATTTGTATTCAAACAACATTCAACACTGCCTGGACCATTTGTTTCCTTAATACAAACTTCACTGCCGTTATTCCATTGTAAGTCTCCGTCAAAATCACATGTTGTGCAACCCACAGGGGCAAAGCTATCATCAAGGGATATAATATTGCTAGAATATGATTTAATGCTGGAATTATTTTCATAACAAATTGCGTTGCTTTGGGTAATATATTCAGACTTAACAAAACATTCTTCGATAATTTTTGTATCTCCATATTTTGACTTATTCGGAGAAAACAGCTGTTCACTTAACGCAACGAATTCAATATTATAATTTTCTCGATCTCTGTCCGGCATGTTTCCTTTAGCGGAAAGTGCTGACAGTTCAGGTATTCCATTCGGAACATCTGAAGCCTCAAGTAAAGTATGAGACTGGATGTATGAAGATATTCCCTGTGAATTTGAGCGATTCAACAGATCCATTTTGTACTGATCAGCGATCCTGGACGGGAAGGGAAATACACCTGAATCAGTATTGGTTATATCTGACCTTTGAACAGATGTCAGGTTTGACACCGTACTCTTTTTCGCATTTTTAATACGATCAAATGTACGAGTGTTTCCTAATCTAAGAACTTTGAGATTCATTTTGCGTTAATATGTATGCTGGGCGGATGTATTTGTTTCTTTTATCTGTTTCTCGACGGGTTGGACGTAAGAGATTTAAATAATAATCAGCTACAAAATATTTTTAGCCGAGTAGAGACAGCGCGATGTTTGCACTTTGGTTAGCTTGTGAAAGCATGGATGCAGAGGCCTGAACAAGAATACTGTGCTTAGCTAGGGCGGTACTTTCCTGAGCGATGTCGACATCCATAATGCGGCCGTGTGCAGCTTCGAGGTTGGTCCTTCTTTGGGAGGCAGCTTCTTCCGAAAACATCAGACGGGAAACTGAACCACCGTTTTCAGCACGCAGGGTGGCTATATTTTCTAAAGCCTTCGTGTAAACTCCTGCATCGATTGCTCCCAGGGAAATTGCAGAACCTGTAGTGGCAGTCGCAAATGTAAAAATAGTACTTGAATTAGCAGAACTATGAATAGCTGAGCCCAGAGAAGGGGCAGTTGTATCCGAAGTGTCTATAGTTAGAGCAGAGAGCAACTGCGACTGATTAATGCTCACGGTGACGGAACCATCGGCACTGGTGACAATCGCTTTTTTATTGGTGTTATCTGAACCAAAAGCAACACCTGTCCCGAATAGACTAACCCCATTAAATTTAGTCGTTGCCATAGAATGGAGTTGGACCTGAAGGTTCTTAAACTCAGAATTATAGTTGGCGATATCTGAACTATTTTTTAAGACATCTTGGCTCAAGGCTTTGAGCTCAGCCATTCGATCGACAATTTTACCCGAAGACTCAAGAATACCATCCTGAACCTGAAGGAATGAGATAGCGTTTCCAATATTGGACTCAACTCCTTTAAGGCGATTGATTGAGCCCTTGAGTTTCATTGCCACTGCTAGGCCTCCCGCATCGTCTGCTGGTGTTGTTATTCGACTGCCACTTGATAAGCGGTTTAAGCTTTTTTGAAGGGCTGCGTTATTTTTACTAAGTTGGAAGCTAGCACGAGCTGCTGCCATGTTTGTATTGATGGTGATTGCCATGATATGTGGTCCTCCTTGACCGGTTAATTAAACGGAAAACCTCCTGTCTTCCGTCTCGCCATATAGACATTTGGGCGGCGAGTACCCTGAATTAATTGAAGAGTGTTTAGTGTTTCTTTAGCCGAGTAGAGACAGCGCGATGTTTGCACTTTGGTTAGCTTGTGAAAGCATGGACGCAGAGGCCTGCACAAGGATACTGTGCTTAGCTAGGGCGGTACTTTCCTGTGCTATGTCGACATCCATAATGCGGCCGTGTGCAGCTTCCAGGTTGGTCCTTCTTTGGGAGGCAGCTTCTTCCGAAAACATCAGACGGGAAACTGAACCACCGTTTTCAGCACGCAGGGTGGCTATATTTTCTAAAGCCTTTGTGTAAACAGCTGCATCAATTGCACCAAGGGAGATACCTGAAGCTGTAGTTTCCGCTGCAAATGTGAATGTCGTAGCGGTACCGGCTGCAGATGAGAACAGTGCTGAACTAAGCGAAGGGGCAGTAGTATCCGAAGTATCTATAGTTAGAGCAGAGAGCAACTGCGACTGATTAATACTCACGGTGACGGAACCATCGGCACTGGTTATAATCGATTTCTTGTTTGTATTATCTGAGCCAAAAGCAACACCTGTCCCGAATAGACTAACCCCATTAAATTTAGTCGTTGCCATAGAATGGAGTTGGACCTGAAGGTTCTTAAACTCAGAATTATAGTTGGCGATATCTGAACTATTTTTTAAGA
>Ga0233432_10004883_pt1 | contig 11785 bp, 9 predicted proteins | sample SI_122_August201_6_FD_179870 | JGI IMG/M metagenome (GOLD analysis project Ga0233432, IMG submission 179870) | Seawater microbial communities from Saanich Inlet, British Columbia, Canada - SI_122_August2016_10_MG | ecosystem: Environmental > Aquatic > Marine > Inlet | place: Canada: British...
ACAAAAAGACAATCACGAACTAAAGACTTCGAGAAATCAGCTCTTTCATTATCTCATTGGAACCACCGTAAATCATTTGCACACGACTATCTGTAAAATAATGGGCTACTGGATATTCCATCATATACCCATACCCCCCATGCAACTGAAGACACTGATGAGCCGTGTCAAATTGTTTCTCGCTGCACCACCATTTAGCCATTGAAGCTGTTTCATTATCAAGATTTCCGACCATAAGCTGTTCAATACAATGATCGACAAAAACCCTAGAAATTTTCGCTTCCGTAGCCATTTCAGCCAGTTTAAATTTAGTGTTTTGAAACGACATTAAGGGCTTATTGAAAGCTTTTCTTTCTTTTGTATACTCTATTGTCTGCTCGAGGACAGCTTCAACTGCCGCTATGGCGCTTACAGCAATAATCAGTCTTTCTCTCGGAAGTTGAGCCATCAGCTGATAAAAACCTTGGCCTTCTTCTCCACCTAACACATTACCTACAGGGATACGACACTCGTCGAAAAATAACTCACAAGTATCTTGCCCTTTCATTCCAATTTTTTTTAGCGGTTTATTGCGACTAAACCCATTGAGATCGTCAACTTCACACATCAATAGTGAAACTCCTTTCGCTCCCTCCGATGGATCCGTCTTACATACGACACAAATCAAATTAGCGTTGTAACCATTAGTGATAAAAGTTTTAGATCCCGTCAGCACATATTCGTCACCATCTCTGGCCGCTGAAGTTTTAATGGATTGTAGATCCGATCCCGTACCCGGTTCTGTCATGGCTATAGATGTAATGAATTCCCCGGTAGCCATCCCAGGTAACCAGCGTAATTTTTGCTCTTCTGTTCCGTACCTAAGTATGTAGTGAGCGACAATGCTTTGTATCCCATTCCCAAAGCTTGAAATACACAGCCTCATTAACTCTTCATATGTAATAACGTCAAACCCAAAGTCACCCCCTCCGCCTCCGTACTCTACTGGCAGATCAGGACAAAGCAATCCCATTTCACCGGCTTTTTTCCAATATTCCTTCTCTGGGTAACCCTGTTCGACCCAATGTTCTCGTTGTGGTAAAAATTCAGTTTCGAGAAACTTGCGTACTCCATCTCGATACATTACGTGGTCTTCAGTCATCCAGGAAGATTGATGGGCATTCATAATTGAGTTCTCACAGTTTTTTTAACGGCATTTTCCACTCTAGACATATTAGAGGTTACTCGGAGTGCAAACCTAGCACCGACACACTCGCCACATTTCTAAACGGATGCCCGCCTAGATTATGAGTCAGGCCCATAGAAGGGCTGTCTAATTGACGCTCCCCTGCTTTACCTTGTAGTTGAAGATAGATCTCATAAGCCATTCGCAATCCGCTGGCTCCTATTGGATGACCGAAACATTTTAACCCACCATCAATTTGGCAGGGAACGTCACCGTCTTTATCAAACTTTCCGTCCAGCACAGCTTTTATAGCGCCACCTTCCTCACATAAGCCGAGATCCTCCATAACAACGAGCTCTGTTACCGAGAAACAATCGTGCACTTCTGTCATATCGAGTTGCTTAATAGGATCTGTTATTCCTGCTTCCTTATAAGCTCTCGCTGCGGCTATGCGTGTCGTTTGAAGATAACTACCATCCCAATCTGTTGTAGACATCTCAAAGCCGTTACTGGGAGCCAACTGCATTGCTTTTACCGTAATCATATCTTTGATGCCCATCTCTTTCGCTTTTTCTACACTCGTTACAATTGCGCAGGCAGCACCATCACTGACCCCGCAACAATCGTATAAGCCAAGGGGCGCGGCAATCATCGGCGCGTTCATAGCCTGTTCTTCAGTGATAGCTCGCCGCAAATGGGCTTTAGGGTTTAGTAAACCGTTGTCATGACTTTTGACCGAGATATGTGCCATGGCACGCTTTAAATCGATAGAATCACATCCATGTTTGGCTTGGTACGCACTTGCAAGTTGCGCAAACGCGCCTGGCGCGGTTGCATTCGGAAGCCACAGATCATCAAACGTTCCCTTGCTGCGTTCAGGCAAACCTGGGTAACCGGTATCCTTTAACTTCTCCACCCCTACCGCCATCGCGATGTCACAGGCACCAGCCGCAACAGCGTAGACAGCCCCTCTAAGCGCCTCTGTCCCAGTCGCACACATATTCTCAACTCGTGTTACAGGTATATTCGGCAGTCTCAACCCCATACTTAGTGGCAAGCCTGATTTTCCGGCGCTTTGCTCCTGAAAAAAAAGTCCCAGCCAAGCCATCTCAATCTGATCGCGCGAAACTCCAGAATCAGTGAGCGCTTCGTTGAAAGCCTCGACCATCAGTTCTTCGGGACCGCAATCCCAGCGTTCGCCGAACCGTGTACAACCCATTCCAATAATTGCAACCTTGTCTCTTATTCCACTAGCCATAACTCAAATACCCTTAAATTTATAGGCGCGTCAACGGCGCTGGTTTCCAAAAATATCGATGAAATTTTCTTTTTTCATCTCGGTCTTTAACTCGAAACGCTAGTCGTATTTCATCTCCAGTACGAAGACTGCCCGGCTCAAAGTCAGTAAACTCAAGCATAACATTGGCTCCGCCATCGAATTCAACGTTGCCATAAATATATGGAGGCGATGGTGTGTAAGCTAGCCAGTCTTCTGTAAACGATTTAACACGACCGGTTAAGCCCGACAAACTTTCTTCAACTTGTGAGTCACTAGCCCCACAACTAACGCAGATGATACTCTTTGGATACTGTAAAGCATCACAGCTACTGCATCGTCCTCCTATCATCGCATTAATGTCTCGGCGCTTTCGATAAAAGGCAGACAATGCAGTTCTATTGTCCCGCTCTGCCCGCAAGCCAAAATCTAAAGATAGCCTCTGTCTGAGAGAAAGATAAAAAGTGTAGTTGCTTGTTGCTCGTCGTCGGGCCATAAATCTCTCAGCACCGCGGCCTTGACGCCCGGTCGTTAGATGATCTGTCGTTTTTATCAGCAAGGCATCGACGCCTTGACCAAAACCCACCAACATAACAGTGTCACCAGCCCCAGCATTACTCAATACATTAGACAACATTAAAAATGGGTGAGCAGCCCCCGTATCGCCACAGATCGCTTTTAAGTCATCAGCAAATCGAGACCGCTCTATGCCAAGTTTCTTGGACAGCGCAGCTACTGCGCCTCCATTCCCATGCACTACGAAATGATCGATCTCGCTAAGTTCTATTCCTGCTTTTGACGCAGCCCCTTGCATTGCCTCAGGAGCTATTTTGAGCCAGCCTTCTTCTCTAACCCAGCGTTCTTCTAAACTATAATCATACTCAATCCCGTTCGCCCGGTATTGATCAATCAAATCTTCGTGCTCTGAAGAGCTAGACAAAAACTCTGCAATCGGCTTACCTTCGCCCAGCAGCACACAAGCGCTACCATGACCATAATTCATTTCTTGAACACTGCCTGGTTGCGCTTCGCGACAATCACTCGCTATCATCAAAGAAGATTCGTTGTTAGATAAAGCTCTCGAAAGCGCGCTAGTCCCGGCACGGCGACTGCCCCCAAAATCCTCCGTCGCGATTGATCTTTGAAGGTTTAAAGCATCCGCTACAAGACCGCTGTTAGAACGGTCAGAAAAAGGGAAAGTAGTAGAAGCCATACATATATGTGGCACCGAGAATTCAGTATCTGCCAAGCAGTCTAAGCCAGCTTCTACAGCCATAGTGATAGCATCTTCGTCCCAATTAGCCACACTTCGCTCACCGGAGGCTAAACCCCTCAAATTTGGGGTCGCCCAACCCACCGCTTCGAAGACAGCTTTCCTATCTAGACGCAAAGATGGAACGTATGCCCCAAACGATAAAATTCCGTAACTCATGGCTATCAATCTCTTAATTAACTATCTTATTAAATACTGCATTTCCCGTCGGGACGCAGTGCGCAGAAAAGCTTTGGTATACCCCATCGCTAGTCTCAATACTTGTTAAGTCTAATCGAGACTATGACATTCTCCAAATCTATGACTCACACGATCTTTTTAGCAATTAGTTCCGAAACCTCTTCCTGAGAAAATCCTATTTCAAGCAGTATGTCAGCCGAGTGCTCACCTACTTGCGGCGGGCCCGCAGATATAGGCTTATATCCTGAGAAATCTAAGGGTACTCTTGGAGTTTTGGTCTTGTTATCGACATTAGGAAAACTAACTTCTTCTAAAAAGCCCATCGCCGATACTTGCGGATGTACCGCGGCATCGATCAAATTTAAAACTGGCCCACAGGGGACCCCTTCATGGGCAAAAGTTTCTACAGCCTCTTCTGCAGTCCGCTCAGCGACCCATTTCCCTACCGCATCACAGACAACATCGCGATTATTTCCGCGCAGTTCATCAGTCGAAAACCTTGGATCGTCGTTCCATTCCGGTTTGCCGATGACTTTGGTCACTCTCCTGAACAAACCATTACCTACCACCTGTGTAATTATGCTCCCGTTAGTCGCTTTAAAAACATCAGTTGGCGCTCCTGTTTGTCCTCGATTGCCTGTCGGTATTCTATTCGGCTGCAGTGCTTCCTGTTCTACGATCGCTGTGCTGAACACAGCCATTGCGGAACCAAGCAGAGAGGCTTGGACATGCTGTCCTTTGCCAGTTTGATCACGCTGTCGTATTGCTGCTAATGTTCCAAAAGCACCCAGAACAGCAGTTGAGTAATCCACATATGGTGCTGTGGAGCGACGGGGTTCATCCGGGAAACCTGACATAAAAGCAGCACCCGACATAGCTTGCGCAATCCCATCAAATCCGCCCCGGTCGGCCCAAGGACCTTCATGCCCGAAACACGTTTGTGTCGTGAGAATGATGTCCGACTTTATTGCGCTTAATGTCTCATAATCCAACCCTAACTGAATTAACGCGGCCGGCGGCATGTTGGCTACCACCACATCCGCGTGCGTTACTAATTGCTTAACGACTGCCACAGCACTAGGTGCTTTCAAGTCTAATCCCAAGCTTCTTTTTCGATTGCCTGTCATGAAAAGCAAAGGACTTGAACCTTCTGATATCGGCGACACGAATCTATCCTCGCCCCCAGATGGTTTTTCAATACGGATCACGTCAGCACCCAGGTAGGCAAGAAGACCGGCGCAGTAGGGACCAGCTATATACCTTGAAAAATCAAGTACTCGGATTCCTTTTAACGGCCCTTGCTGCAAGTTATTCAGGTCAGTCATCTCTTCTCCTTTGTTGCAAAATGGCGGAATGTTTAATTTAGAGCACCTCCAAATTGCCTGCCTTTTTAGTTATACTTACCTGATGTTTCTTAGAAAGCAATCTGTTGCTATTTTGTTAACTTTGCTTTTTGCTCTGCGGGCGCTGATCCCTGGCGGATACATGTTGGCTGGGACCGAGGGGGACGACCTATCTAACTTCAAATTAGGTCTCTGTCCTAATCAAAATAATTTCAGTCTCGATTCTGATGGATTGGACACAGCAGAATCGCCAACCCATCACCATCATCACTCGATCGATTCCGTGATAGGCGAAGATGTTGAGCATAAGAGCGACACAATAATCTCATCCAGTGAATCGTGTTCCTTATGGGCTGGAAGCAATGCCATAGCTGGCGCGCCTGTACTGCCTTGCTCCAAGGTTGACCGATCAACAACTTCAGTTCGCTACAAGCAAACCTCATCCCTTTTCAAAGACGTCTATCATCACCTATCTCAGCCTCGGGCACCACCCACGCTTCCCATCTAAATCTACTGCTAAAATTTAATTTTATGATTCCCCTGCGGAAGCTTGAGCTTTTGCTCGCATGGGTCTAGAGGAAGCTGATAAATGATATTTAAAACAATAACCCATATTCTTTTGCACGCGATCATACTCGTGCATTTTTCTTCAATCGCCGTTGCACAAATGAAAGCTGATTCACACGCCCCTATAGGTGTTATGGGTGATCACATGCATAAAAAAGGCAAGCTTATGACCTCATATCGTTACATGTATATGGATATGGGCGACCTTCAAAACGACGGTTCAAATATTACGGCGGACACAATCGCTACCAGTGTGTCTAACCGTTTCTCTAATATCAACGGTCAACCACCAACTCTTAGAGTCGTTCCAAAAAAAATGAATATGCACATGCATATGTTCGGCGCAATGTATGCGCCGACTGACTGGTTAACCTTGATGGTTATGTCTAACTATACTGACAAAAAAATGAAGTTGACCACGTATAAAGGTGGCTCCGGTACAACGGTACGAGACACTTTTACCACCCAATCTAATGGGTGGGGGGATACAAAACTCACCGGTTTGATACATCTTTTTAGTACAGGCAATCATAAGGTCCATCTATCAATAGGAACTATTTTGCCGACAGGTTCGACCTCAGAAACAGATCAGATCCTGACACCAATGGGTATGCGGCCAACAAAACGTCTTCCTTATGCAATGCAATTGGGAAACGGCAACTATGGCATCTTAAACGGATTAACCTACACTGGCAGACACCAGAGATTAACTTGGGGAGGACAATATTCTGGCACAGAGTTCTTAGGCAAACATAACGGGTATAGGAAGGGACAGCAGCACGAAGTAACAGCCTGGACTTCGTTTGCACCTGCAGACACATTGAGCATATCCGCCAGGCTCAAATACAGACATGACAGTAAAATAAAAGGAATAGATCCTCTCATAACGCTGCCGACTCAGGCGGCTAACCCTGATTATTATGGAGGAGACGTAATCACTATGCTGCTAGGTTTAAACTGGGTATGCCAATCCGGATATTTCTCCGGAGTAAGAATAGGCTTCGAAGCGGGACTACCTTTGATGCAGGAATTAAACGGTGTTCGTTTAGAACAAAACTTTAACTTGATGGCAGGCTTACAGTACGCTTTTTAGTTTAGAATGGCACCCATCGATTTAATCAAACTTTCAATCGATAGGTGCCATTCTCAGTGACCAAGGTTCCTGCTGTCGGTCCAGCAAAATGTGTGCCTATGATTAAGGTCGGGGTGTCTGCATATTCGCCAAATATTCTGCGACGAGTCTCGATGGCCATCTCATTGTCAACATCAAAAGGGCTCACTAAAGCAGGGTCATGAAACTGAATTGGATGATGAATAAAATCACCGGTAATTAATCCTGTTTGCCCTTCCGATTCCAATACGACAGAAACATGTCCTGGGGTATGTCCTGGTGTAGAGATAAGTCTTACGCCTTCGCAAATAATCGATGGCGCATCGACTGGCTGCGCTAGGCCGGCATTTATTACAGGCATTAGAGAATCTTCAAAAACTTGTCTTTGAACTTGCATGAAATCAATGTCGGTATCGGCGTCAATAGAACCCCAAAAATCTAAATCTTTTTTATCCATAATATATTTTGCATTAGGGAAAGTTGGCACCCATTTCCCATCGACTAGTCGCGTATTCCATCCCACATGGTCGACGTGTAGATGTGTACATAAGACGAAGTCTATGTCTTCCGGCTGATAACCTTCCGACTGCATATCCCGCATATAGTTTGTCGAGAGCATGTGCATGCCTTCCATAGGCATTCTGTCGCGACCATCACCAATGCAGGTATCAACAACAAGCTTGTGGGTAGGCGTTTCTACTATTAAAGAATGGATGCTAAGACTTAAATGTCCATCAGCTGTAACAAAATGTGGGAAAAGCCATTTTATTTCTTTGACAAGTTCCTTCGTAACGGCAGGGATTACATCTGAAAATTCCGGGAAGACTACTTCTTGAATGCGGGTTACTTTAATTTTTCCAATTTGCCATTTCATCATTGTGCCCCCTATAAGCTTTGATATAGATACTTGTTATAGCACGTTTTCTGCAACCACTCTTAGAACCTCGGGCTGTGCAGTCGAAATCACCATAGTGCCAACCTCTTTTCGTCTTCCGGCTTCTTTCCAGCTGACTAGCTGCTCCTTAATATGTTCCTCAGGGCCGACCAAACAACAATCGTCGACAAGCTGATCTGGAACAGCTTCGCAAGCCTGTTGCTTTTGACCAGTTAAAAATAAATCTTGAATCTCACTCGCTGCGTCAGCATAACCTAACCGTGCCGCATAATCGTTGTAGAAGTTTTTTTCTCGGGCTCCCATTCCGCCAATGTAAAGCGCGAAGCCTGATTTTAATTCTTGTCTGCAGGCATCGATATCTGGCCCCATTACAGCTCTGACAAATGGGGCAACATCAAAATTCTCCAAGCTTTTATCATTACTAGCTTTTGAAAAACCTCTTTCTATTGCAGGTGACCAAAGATCGTAGCGATTTGGATTTGCCCAAACGAGAAAGGCCCCGTCTGCAACTTCTGCGGCAGTTTGTGCTCCTTTCTCGGTCGCGACACCGGTATAAATTGGAAGCGCCGGATCGCCATGTAAAATACTTTTGAGCGGTTTACCCAATCCTGTACTACCAGCTCCCATATACGGTATCTGATAGTGGTAGCCTTCATGCATAAGAGGCCGTTCCCTCTTGAATATCTGACGTATTATGTCTATATACTCTCTAGTCCGAGTCAAAGGCCGACCGTAAGCTTCGCCGTACCAGCCCTCCGCTACCTGCGGACCGGAAGGCCCAATGCCTAATATAAAGCGGCCACCCGATAACTGGTCTAAAGTCATGGCCGTCATAGCCGTCATTGAAGGTGTTCTGGCAGCCATCTGCATAATTGCGGTGCCAGCTTTAATTGTTTTTGTCTGAGCTAAAATCCAAGCAATAGGAGAAACCGCATCAGATCCCCACGCCTCAGCGCTAAATACAGAGTCATATCCTAAAGATTCAGCTTCTAAAATAAGCTCCATTGGCACTTTAATATGGCTGCCAGAATATCCAAAAACCAGTCCTAGTTTCATCCCATCTCCCTCAGATGTTTATGTCTCAACGATAACATCGTTGCATAAAACCGTACAAGAGACATCTGTCCTGTCGACTATATTCAGCGTATCTCATCAAGAATTTCGCCAAAGGCTTCAATTACCTCTAAGCACTCAGTTCTGGACGGATAAAATTTGCCCGGATTTACTGGATTTCTGGTCCTAATACATAACCAATCAGGATTAACTCTTTCTTTCATTTCACTCATCCGATCGATCCATTTCTGCCTGTTTCCTACGCAAAGAAACATACTTTCGACCTGTTCCGCCATATCCAAAGATTCTGCTTCCGGAGACAATCCATTGTCAGCGTAGAAACTCCATTCTCTTACCCACCGATGAACATGCTTATCTCGGAGCGCAGGGTCGTCACCTAGCCAGCCTTCAAATCCGATAGTAATCTGAAAGTCATCCTTGCCTCTTTGCGCGGCTCTCTCTCTCATTTCCTTAACTGCAGGCTCTAAAATATCTAAATGCGGAGGAAACCATAAGCACCAACCTTCATAATCAAGTGCTCGATCCATAGCCTTGGGAGCAAAAGCTCCTATCCATATGGGAGGCCGAGGATTTTGATACGGTTTTGGACTAAGTTTAACTCCTTCGTATTTAAAGAATTCTCCGTCGTAATTAAATTCTTCTTGAGTCCAAGCGCCTACGATGCAGTCCATAGTCTCCTCAAAACGTTTCCCTCGTTGCTCAAACGGAACTCCAAAACAGCGAAAATAGTCTGGGTGATAGCCAACACCCGCTCCAAATACAAACCGTCCACGACTCAAGTTATCAACTGCTGCCAAAGACTCTGCTAGGTGTATCGGATGATGAAAAGTAGGTTGCATAACAGTCGTAGCTATCTGAACGTTTTTCGTTCGAGATGCTATTACGGCTAGTAACGACGTTATATTGGGCCACCACGTTTCTGGTCTTTGATGCCGCTCTGGTACCCAAAGTCCATCAAAACCAACTTTTTCTGCCAATTCTGCTTCTGCGACACAGTGTTCCATAGCGTCCGCAACATCGTCACGATCTGGGGCGGTTGCTTGATCATATTCTCCGAAATGAGTATCCGGCATATAAGAAATCTTCATAGCTTGTCCTTAGCAATTTAAAATCTAACTCAATCTCATCCTTATAACATAGGTATGATTTTTTCTGCATCCCAGTAATGCTCTAAATATCCCAAACCCACAGCACCGGTCTATTTCTTTTTAGAGGATCCTACTAGCTGAAGCCTTCCCCCGCTTTTATCAGACCTCAAATTATAAACACGAGGAAACGCGTAAAATCAGTCTCTTGCGCCACAGGTATCCATTAACTAGAATATCCAAGGATAGATACGAAATACCGCTTTTTACGAGGTGTCTATTAGAAAGTAATTTTGCACGAATTCAAAAATTTAAAACAGTTGTCCAGCCGAGGGGAATCCAGATGGCCACTATTGAAAAAGAAGTATTGAACCAACCCAATCTGAAAGCGATTACGGCGCCTACATTAGCTGAAGCCGTTGAAAAAAGAGATCGCTTGACTGAGTCAACTGGCAACTATTACGGAGTGAAAGAGCTCAGCCTTAAGAAAGCGGATCCCATCAGATATGAGCGCTTTTATTCGAAACTACATTCTGCCGTACTGGCCGCCCGCGAGTCCGCTAGATATGTCGCGGCGAGTCCAGGTTCACGAGAAATGGGTGAGTGTCTTTGGGGCGTTACTACCGCAGAGGGCGATACATTAGCGCTTTCTTTAGGTTTCTTGTCGCATACCGCTATTTTCCCTACTGCTGTTAGGTATATGGCAGCAAATAACTATGATGTTAATGACGGTATTGAAGACGGAGATGTCTATGGTGTAAGTGATGGGCTTACTGGTGGTGTCCCCCACCCCGGTGATTTTTATTCATTTGTACCAATTGTTATCGAAGGCGAAGTCGTTGCATGGGCGGTCGGTATCAATCACCTAATGGAAAATGGCGCACCAGTTGCCGGCTCTTGGGCAACATTCTCAGTAGATACATTTATGGACGGGTTGGTGGTTCCACCCATGCGGACAGGAAGGAAACTTCAGCAAGAGTCTTGGTGGAAAGCCATATGGGAAAGACGGACTCGTGCAGCGACTATGAACATTCTTGATGACAAAATGCGTCTAGCAGGTTGTGCGATGATTCACGAAGCTACGCACAAGTTAATTGACGAGTTCGGAATTGATTACTACAAAACAGCGATCCGTGAAGTTATTGAAGAATCAAGGCGACGGGTTTTAGATAATATGAAATCCACAATGGTTCCAGGCACCTACACCGGCGCCGCCTTTAGAATGGCTCAATATAAGGGATTACAAACCATTTGGTCCCATGCAGACAAAAACACGCTTATACATATTCGAGCAAGTGTAGAGCCTAATGAAAACGGTTTAAAAATTGATACCGAAGGTACGTCGCGTTGGGGCCATCACGCCTATAATGCCACACCAGGTGCGTCCGATGCAGCAGTGTTTCTTGGGATGATTAATTCATTTTCGCACAACACTAAAGTAACGGCTGGAATCGAACTGGCTGTTCAAAGACACTACCCCAAAGGTAGCATTCTGAATCCAGACAATGAATTCACAAGTAATGCTAATCCTTGGGCGCAAACTGTCACTTTGAACAATATTGGGTTCGGTGCCGTAAGCCGAGCAATGTTCAGCTTCGGTTACTTGGAAGAAGCATTTTGCGTAGATGGAAACTGGGGGGCTTGGCAAGGCCAAGGTACTGCAGAAGATGGCACGGCCTATGGCTTCACTAATTTTGAGTGGCTGGGTGGTTCAAGTCGAGGAGCTTGGTGCTTCAAGGATGGAGAGCCACTCGTTTGGGCAGCGTGGTCTCAAATGGCAACGATAGGTGACGCGGAAGAGTTTGAAAGTACAGTC
>Ga0233432_10004885_pt1 | contig 11782 bp, 9 predicted proteins | sample SI_122_August201_6_FD_179870 | JGI IMG/M metagenome (GOLD analysis project Ga0233432, IMG submission 179870) | Seawater microbial communities from Saanich Inlet, British Columbia, Canada - SI_122_August2016_10_MG | ecosystem: Environmental > Aquatic > Marine > Inlet | place: Canada: British...
CCTCTGTCGTGGGTGAAGTTTTCTCGTTATTCGTTGCTGTTTTTGATTCGACGTGGGTAGTTATTGGGTCTGAATTTTCGGACTCACTTAGGGGTTTGAACTCGATGTGAGTGCTCTTGTCGGGTCCGTGGTCGTATCTAGCAAGGCGACGGTCTCCAGGAGTGGCATGACCTTTGGGTCTGTGCAAAAGTGATTTGAGGCCATCAAATACATCCTGAAGGACGAGGAGTCGTCCTTTGGGAGGCTCTTTTAGAGAAGCAATCTCCCAGCCATCCTCCTGAATGTAATGCAGGATTGGGCTGTTTTTTCCTAAAATGGGGTAGTTATCGTCGATGAGTGGTTGATCTTCAGAAATCACTTCTTTCTTAGGTGAACGTCCTTCAAAACTTAGCCATCTGATCATCGAAAAAGAGATAGGCTCAAAATGATGATATTTAAGAGGTGGAATAACGCTTCCATCGAGAGAGCTCTGGGCGATAAATGGGCCAGCTTCTAGGGGGATAGCAGGAGATTTGGCTCTGAGATTTTTTTGTTGTTCCCAGCGATGATTTAGGCGTGTGATTATTTTCTCTAGGCTGATTCGAATTTCGGGAGGGTGGTCAGTAACGGGCTTGAGGTAGATTTTGGTCGACTCAGTGCCTGTTAAATTTTCGGCAATAACTTTCTGTCGTTCAATCTCCCTCTCAAGATCGTGGAGTCTTCGCTCAAATCGACTATTAGGTGATAGTGAGTCATTGGAGTTTGTTTTGGGGAGTGGCTTGTTGGAAGAGAGAGACTCTTGGCTTCCTTTCGCCGCTTGGGCATTGGAAGCTTTGAGGGGCTGTTCCAGTTCAGAGGCAAGAACGCTTCCTGTCGCCATGACTAAGAAGGCTCCCGGAAAGGCCCACCTTGAATAAATCCCCAATAGAAATAAAACCCGGTTAAAAGGAGGGAGTATAGAACCTCGGTGCCCTTTTAAAGTGGATTTGTCTATATTTCAGGAGGGTTTTTTGACTTAAAAGGAGAGGTGCCGAAGGGAGCTTTGCTTTAGGATGCCTCGATGCAGAGAGACGGATATCAAGTTGAAGAGAGTTTCTCAGAGAAGAAAGATCATTGAAAGACGGTGTTGAGAACTTTTTGGCCAAGGAGAGTGACGTCTCGAGAGTGCTTAACGTCCAGGTTTTTAGGCCAATCGAGAGCACTTACACCTACCTAGATGCTGAAGCTATGGCTCGGCAAGGAGCCTTGGTCGAAGTCCCTTTGGGGAGAACAAAGGTTAAGGGGATTGTTCGGTCGATCGAGCAAAAAAGCCTCAAAAGCTTCCCCTATGCTCTAAAAGGTATTTTGAAGGTGTTTCCTGCAGAGTACGACTTGAGACAGGATCAACTAGAATTGGCAGACTGGATGAGCAAATATTACCATGCCTTTTCAGGCGAAGTCTTACCTCTTTTGGGAGCTCCATCACCTCTGTTGAAATCAAGAGAGTTGGTTTCTCCTAGAACGGTTCAGATTTCTTCAGGCCCTGCGCTGAAAAAGGACCAGTTGGACGCTCTCGAGAAAATTTCACAAGGTCAAGAAGATCAACCGGTTCTTCTCCATGGAATTACCGGAAGTGGAAAGACTGAGATCTTCCTTCGCTTAGTTGATCTCAATTTGGAGAAGGGCCGGAGTTGTATTTATCTTTTGCCTGAAATCACCTTAACCCGAGAAACTCTTCGGAAGTTAAGGCACCGCTACGACGGAATTCTCATTTTTCATTCTGGAATGACTCAAGCTGAAAGAAGGACGACGTGGCTCCTTGCTCGCCAAGTTGGGCCTCACCTAATTGTTGGGGCTCGATCGGCGTTATTTGCTCCAGTTGAAAACTTAGGCCTCATCGTGGTTGATGAAGAGCATGATGGTTCTTATAAGCAAGATTCGACGCCTCGTTATCAAGCCAGAGACTGCGCTGTCGTAAGAGGAAAGTTAGCTGGAGCAAAGGTTATTCTTGGCTCGGCGACGCCCTCGATGGAGAGTTATCAAAATGCCTTGAGTGGGAAATACCAAATGGTCTCGATGCTAAATCGAATCAGTCAACACGCTTTGCCCGCGGTGAAAGTTGTTGATTTAAAGGAGGAGAGGCGTGAATTAAAAAGAAGTGGTTCTGTGGTCTTTAGTCGGTTTCTTATTCAAAAAGCCAAGTTAGAAATGATGAAAGGGCGTCAGATGATCTTCTTTCTCAACCGCAGGGGGTATTCGACAGCTGCGTTGTGCCCTGCTTGCGGTCATCGAATGGACTGCCCTCATTGCGACGTTGCCATGACTCACTACCGTAAGAGTGATAAGATGATTTGTCATCATTGTGATCATCGCTGCGCGGTTCCAGATGCTTGTCCAGCTTGCGACCATCGACCACTGCAATTCAAGGGGATTGGGACCGAAAAACTGATGGATCAAGTTGAGAAACTTTTTCCAGATGCCAAGGTGATACGAGTGGATGGAGCTGTTGATGGGGATAAGGATATTCAGTCTTCTTTGGAGTCTTTCATGGAAGGAGATGGGCAAATTCTCCTTGGGACTCAGATTATCTCAAAAGGTTTAGATTCTCCAAATATCACTCTGAGTGTGGCCTTGAACGCAGATTTAGGCCTTTCGTTGCCAGACTTTCGTGCGGCAGAGCGAGATTTTCAAATGCTAACTCAATTGGCAGGGCGAGTGGGGAGAGGAGACCTGAAGGGGCAATGCTTATTTCAGTCTCATGAGCCTGAGCACTACGCGATCCGACATGCCATCACCCAAGATTATGATGCTTTTTTTAAAGAAGAGTCCCTCTACAGGCAACAGTTGTCATACCCTCCCTATTCGAGAATGGCTCGTTGGGTTTTTCAGCATGGAAATATCGAAACTCTTATCAAGGAATTGAACCGAGTTTCGGCTCATTTGAGGCCTCTTGCCAAAGAAGGAGAGGTGCAATTGTTGGGACCTGTGCCAGCGCCTCTTTCAAAGATAAAGTCCCGACACCGTTACCAGTTGGTTGCCAAATCTCAGACAGCTTCCAAACTGGGCCGATTCATTGGTCAGGCCATGTCATCCTTTCGCTCTATGGGAAGGATTGATTGGTACCTAGATCGAGACCCTCAAAACATGATGTAATGTTTATAGACGAAGTTAAATTTTCAGTTTCATCAGGAAATGGTGGAAACGGTTGTGTTTCTTTTTACAGAGACCGTCATCAACCTAAAGGCGGACCCGATGGAGGAGACGGCGGTCATGGAGGCCATGTCTTTTTTGTGGTGAACGATCACCTGACAACCTTGCATCACCTGCGATTTCAGCATTTGTACAAGGCGGGAAACGGCCTTCCTGGTGAAGGGCGAAGAAAGTTTGGGAAGAAGGGAGAGGACTTGGTGGTTGAGGTTCCTCGTGGAACAGTTATCCGTGAACAAGGAACTGGGGACCTGATCGTGGATTTTAATTTGGAAGTCGATCGTTGGCAAGTACTTGATGGTGGAAAAGGGGGCCGAGGAAATTGGCACTTCAAATCATCGACTCACCAAGTACCTAGAGAATACGAGGATGGAGTTATGGGAGAACTCCTTGAGTTAGACCTTAGCTTGAAGCTGATCGCTGATGTCGGTTTGTTGGGCTTTCCTAATGCAGGAAAGAGCTCTTTATTGTCCAAGGTCTCTAATGCTAGACCCAAAGTCGCCGACTACCCTTTCACGACCATGACCCCTCATCTTGGCACTTACAGTTTTGATGCGACTCATCAAGTTGTGATTGCTGATATCCCTGGCCTCATTGAGGGCGCCAGTGATGGAAAGGGGCTTGGGATTCAGTTCCTCAAGCACGTAGAGCGAACTAAGATGCTCCTTCATTTGGTAGAGCCTTTTTCTGGAGATGATAAAAATCCGGTCGAAAGAGTCAGGTCTATTCGTCATGAACTGGAGCAGTACTCTGAGGTTTTATCCGAGCGTCCACAGTTGTTAGTACTGACCAAGACTGATTTGATGCCCAGTGAAGAGGATATCAGTTTGTGGGAAGAAGAACTTGGCGAAAAATTTATACAAATCTCCACAGCCACTGGGGAGGGAGTTGATGCTCTCATGGGTGCTGTTCAGCACCTTCTGCGGGATATAGCAGACGGAGTTTGAACAGGTCTGTCATCTTAGACAACCTTCGTTCGGCATGGAATGTCGGCAGTGTTTTTAGGACGGCAGCTGCGTTGAATTATCAGGAGGTTGTGCTGTGTGGCGTAACCATTCAGCCTCCATCACAAAAACTTAGGGAGACCTCTCGGGGAACTGAAGACCTAATTAAATGGACTGGTTTTGCGACAACTCTTGCGGGGATTGAGCATAAAAGGAAACAGGGGTTTCGAATAGTCGCGGTTGAAGCGATGGAGGAGTCGATTTCAATTGAGAAATGGAGAGCACCATTGGATGTTGCTTATGTGATGGGAAATGAAGCAAAGGGGCTTTCTGAAGAGGTATTGAAGGCCTGTGATGAAGTGGTGAGTTTGCCCATGCCGGGTGGTTCCGTGAGCATCAATGTCTCCTGTGCCTTTGCTGCGATGGCTTATATTGACGGGTATGGAAATCAACCGTCTGAGCGTACCTGACCCAACCTTGATATTGGATTTGGGAAATGTCGTTTTCTCCCTCAACTTCAGTCCTTTTGAGTCTTGGTTAGTCAGTACTTCAAAAGAAAAAAGTAGATTAAATTTCGAGAGATTTTGGAATATTTATTCTGAGTATGAAAGTGGACACTTCGGTAATCAAGACTTTTTGGAGAAAGTGAAGGGAGATCTGAATTTAGCCTTTGAGGATGAAGAGTTTATTTCAATGTGGAACACATGCTGGGAATTTGATATGCCAGGATTAGATAGTTGGCTAGATAAAATATCAGGGACTCTTCCAATTCATGTTCTATCAAATACGAATGACCTCCATATGGAATGTTTTCTTGAGACGAAACCAGTGCTGAAGCGCTTTGATCGTCTTTTCTTAAGTCATGAGATGGGGTGTAGAAAACCTGAGTCTGAAATCTACGACAAAGTGACTGAAGACCTTGGCGTGTCCCCGGCTTCAGTTCTTTTTTTTGACGATCGGCTTGAAAATGTTCAAGGAGCGAGGGATGCAGGCTGGAGGGCGGAGGTTTTTATTAGCATAGAAGAAAGTTCTGCTCGTTTGGAAAGGCATTGAGCTGAAAAAACATGAAGAACATCGTCTTCTTTTTAATGCTACTTCTCCCCTTGGCGTGCGGTGGTGGAGGAGGAGATGCTGCAACCAGTGTTAAGGCAGCCTTTCTTGAAAGTCTTGATGGTGAGGATTTAAATCTGGAAGGAGTGAATTTGAGTAATACGACTTTAGATGGAGCAAATCTGAGGAATTCGTCTCTCAATGGAACAAACTTAGATGGGGCTAGCCTTAGAAATGTTGACTTTAGTGGGGCGTCAATAAGAAATGCCTCTATGAGGAATGCAGACGTGAGCAACGCTCAGTTTTCAGGCGCTGACATGTTGGGCTTAGACCTGACTGGAACAAATATTGAGGCAGCAGACACCAGTGGTGCTCTAAACTTTTAAAAATGAACCTTTTCGCCAGATAGAGCGTTGAAATATGAACCTTAGAGATTTAGGAAATACGATGGTTAAACTCTTTTTGGTGAGCCTTTGCTCCCTCATGCTCAGTGGAAACCTCTTCTCTGGTCCATCAAAGGAATTAAAGGAGCTCAAAGCTGATCTAAAAGCTAGTATTAACCAATCGGTTCAATATTTAAGGGATCAGCAAAAAGAAGGTAAGTGGATGTCTCATCCTGGAGTGACGGCCTTGGCTTTGGATGCGATCTTGGGTTGCTATCGTGGCTATGAAGAGAACGATGGACCTTGGATACGTGAACCTGCTTCTTGGCTGCTGTCTCTTCAGCAAGAGGATGGAGCTATATACGACCCTAATTCTCGGGCACCGACGAAAAATTACGTAACAGCTCTTAGCATTTTAGCGCTTAAGGCACTGAAGAATCCTTTCCACGACAAAGCCATTGAAAAGGCTCGGGATTTCCTCGTTGGCATCCAAGTCGATGAGGGAGAAGGTTATCATCCAGAGAAGGATTACTTCTATGGAGGCATTGGTTATGGAGGTGATCAGCGGCCTGACCTGAGTAATCTTCAGCTTGCCTTAGAGGCTCTTCATGCATCTGGCTTGCCGAAAGATCACTCAACATTTAAGAAGGCGATGATCTTCATTCGTCGCTGTCACGACATCGAAGGTAACTCAATGGAGTGGGCGGGAAGTAGTGGGGGGTTTGCTTATTCACCGGACCTCCCAACGAATCGAAACCTTCCAACGGTGAAAGAAAAGGGCGAGGTTGTGGTACCCTATGGATCGATGACTTTTGCCGGCCTAAAGAGTCTTATTTATTGTGAAGTAAGCTCAGATGACAGAAGGGTTCAAATGACTCTAGATTGGGTTTCTAAAAATTACTCAGTGGCAGATCATCCTAAATTTGGTCAAAACTCTATTTTCTACTACTACCAAACGATGGCCCGCGCCCTTGAGGTAGCTGGAGTGAATGAGATTAAAGTTGGCGACGTGAGTAGAGACTGGCGAGCTGACCTTGCTAGTGAACTCCTAAAGCGTCAGAAAAAAGACGGCAGTTGGGTTAATGACAACCCAAAATATATGGAGGGCGTGCCTATTCTTTGCACGGCCTACGCACTGAATGCCCTGAATGTTATTTACAGAGCTTTTTAAGAATCAAGAGACTTAATTCTTATTTCGGGCGATTCTTTCGAAGCTGATCACGGCGACAAAGCCAATCAGGATGAGAGCCATGGCGCCGAGATGTGTTGGCTCTTCCCAGTATGGCATGACAGCCATATCTTGAAGAATTTTATCAGGCTTCCCTTCACGGTGAAGGTAGATGGTCGTCTCTCGAAAAGGCCAAAGCTTGTGAATGGAGCCCGCCATGAGACCTGCTAGGCAACAAATCATGGCATCCCGGTGGTGACGAAGAAACCATTGGAGAATCCAGCTAAAACATCCAAGGCCAAAAGCACACCCCAAGATGAATGGCAATATTTCCATCACGCCATGTTGCCATAAACTTGCCAAAGGATCGAGTGCATAGGAATCTGTGGATGAGATAAGTTCTTTGACTGCGCTAAGGCAAGCTTTTAGGGCTCCAATAACCTGAAGGTATTTGCCCATGATCAAAAGGAGAAAACTCCCAGAGATACCAGGTAGAATCATGGCGGCAATGGCAACCGAGCCACTAAGGAAAAAGTTGAGAGGGGTTGCTTGGGTTTCAACGGGTGTTGAGATGGTGATGACCCAGGCAAGGTGAGCGGAGACAAGGGCCATGCCCCAGTGAAGGAATGATTTAGTTTGGGTCATACGCCCTACGACCAAAAGACTCCCTATCATGAGGCCTAAAAATAACCCCCAGGTGAGTTCTGGCTGGTGGGTCATGGCAGAGGTGATGAGGTGAGCCATGGTGGCTATGGCGATCACGAGGCCTATGCCAAGGGGTAAGATCAGGCCTGTATCAACGGTCTCCCATCCTTTGCGGAATTGAAGGCGGAAAAGGGATGGTAATGCCCGAACAACACTCGTGACGGCTCCAACCAGACGGTCATAGATGCCAGTGACTAAGGCAACTGTTCCGCCGCTCACTCCGGGAACAATGTCGGCACACCCCATGGCAAAACCTCTGAGGGCAATGCCTAGCGGGTGAAGGTTTTTAGCCATTCACCGTCTCAGGACTTGCTAGCGGCTTTGGCTTTGCGTTCGCGCCTAGCTGCGTTCTTTTTGCTCTGTTCAGCCCATTCTTCTGGGTCAAACTCATGATAGACTTCTTCTCCCTTACGTTCGACGAAAAAGCCTTTTCTGGGGTCTTCTCCTGAGCGAAGAGGCTTGAACCTAGAAAGGTAGTCGCAATCGGGGTAGCCATTACATCCCCAAAAGACACTATTGCGTAGACGGCCTTTCTTTTCAACCATCTCGTTTTCGCCACAATTGGGGCAAGTGACTCCTGTCGATTTAACGATGGGGAGAGTCTTCTTGCATTTTGGGTAGGATGTACAAGCGAGGAAGTCCCCGTAGCGACTGGCTTTAAGGTCCATTGGAGCATTGCACTCTGGGCAGATGACATCTTTATACTTCTCCCTGAGGGCCTTTCTTTCTTCGCTTTCCTCACCAAGGGGTTTGGCGAATTTGCAGTTGGGGTAATCAGAGCAAGAGAGAAACTTCCCCATTCGTCCTAGTTTGATGACCATTTTGACTCCACACTCTTCGCAGATTTCATCGGAAGGCTCATTGATGACGTCTTCTTTTTTGATACTTTTGTCTTTCTCTTCTACGAGAGCATCGAAGGGGGCATAAAAATCGTGGAGGAAAGGAACGTACTGAAGTTCGCCCTCTGCGATTCGGTCTAATTGATTTTCCATGCCGGCTGTGAATTGGAGGTCGACAACTTTTGGGAAATGTTGAACGAGAAGATTGTTGACCACTTCAGCAGTGTCCGTAGGTGAGAGAACTTTGTTCTCCATCTCTACATAACCACGTGAGATAACGGTGGAAATCGTTGGGGCGTAAGTTGATGGGCGACCAATGCCCTCTTCTTCCATTTTTTTAACCAGAGAGGCTTCGGTAAACCTAGCTGGAGGCTTGGTAAAATGCTGTTTTGGCTCAACCTCTCTTGCCGCGAGTAGGTTCCCTTCTTCGAGGGGAGGCAGTAGCTTATCGCGATCTTCGAGAGCTTCTTCTGGCCGGTCGGAACCTTCAACGTAGATTCTGATAAACCCTGGAAAAACAAGAGTTTGGCCAGTGGCGCGAAAGGCGTAATCTCCAACCATCAAATCGGTGCTGACGCCCTCAAATTCGGCTCGAGGAGCCTGAGTGGCTAGGGTTCGTTTCCAAATGAGATCGTAGACTTTGAGCATATCGGGGTCGAGAAACTCCTTTAGACTTTCAGGTTTCCTAAATAAATCCGTTGGGCGAATAGCTTCGTGAGCCTCTTGTGCGCCTTTGGCTTTTTTATTAAAACTACGGGGCTTTTCGAGCTGGTATTCCGGGCCGTAGAGTTCTCCAAGGACAGCATGCGCTTGGTCGAGAGCGGTCTTGGACAAGTTGGTGCTGTCGGTTCTCATGTAAGTGATGAGTCCAGTTGCTCCGCCTTCGTCTTTGAGGTCGATGCCTTCGTAAAGTTTTTGGGCTAGTTGCATTGTTTTCTTAACAGAATAGCCGAGTTTGCGAGAAGCCTCTTGCTGTAGGCTTGAGGTGATGAAGGGGGGAGCAGGGTTCTTTCGGACGGTTCTTTTTTCAAGGGTTGAGACTGAGAACTTTTGGGCTAGCTCTTCAACCTTGGCCATCACGGTTTGGGCTTCAGCTTCATTGGCGGGAACAAACTTCTCTCCATTCCGTTTCGTTAAGGGCGCTTCAAAGGGAATTCCTTTTTCTTCGAAGCGAGCAGTGATGCTCCAATATTCTTCTGGGTTAAAGGCGCGAATGGCCTCTTCTCGGTCCATGATCATCCTGACGGCAGCAGATTGAACCCTGCCAGCTGATAGGCCAAAACGGATTTTTTTCCAGAGGAGAGGTGAGAGACGGTAGCCCACTAAACGGTCGAGGATCCTTCTCGCTTGTTGAGCGTTGATCATGTTCATATCGAGAGGCCTTGGTTTTTCAAAGGCATTCAAGATCGCTGCAGGGGTGATTTCATGGAAAACGACTCGGCAGGCCTTCAGCTTCCCTTTGGGGTTGAGGATGTCGTTGAGGTGCCAAGCGATGGCTTCTCCTTCGCGGTCCTCGTCCGTTGCGAGGAAGAGTTCTGTATCGGTTCCGACAAGGGATTTTAGTTTACTAATACGTTTCTTTTTGGCCGGAGAAGAGCAATAGAGGGGCTTGAAATCGTTTTCGACGTCAATTCCGAGTCGCGACCAAGGAAGCTTTTTTTGGGCTTCAGAGAGGTGATCTTTCTTTTCAGGAAGATCTCGAATATGGCCCGTCGAGCTTTCTACGGCGTAACCCCGACCGAGAATCTTCTTTAGGATTTTGGCTTTGGTGGGAGACTCGACGATAACGAGTTTTTTTGCCATAGAGAGGATTCAGTTAAAAAAAAGAGGCTCAGGAGCGAGACGTGGTTTTAGGCCAACCCGAGAGCTTGTCAAACAGCCTAAAAAATAAACCTTATGAAGTGCCAATTTTTCCAGTTTGAAAGTCAAATAGTCTCTGACCGATGTGTCATGACTGAGGTTCTAGGGGGGAGCAGGTTGGTTTGAAGTCGCTTTTGAGGATAGCAGCGAGCTTGAGAGAAAGACCGTGAGCTAAAGGATAGACTTATTAAGGGCGAGCGTTTTTTTTGTAGAGGTCTTGTAAGGCTTTTACCATGGTTTTTTGGGTTTTGGGGCCGGCAACTCCATCCACAACTAAGCCATGCTTCGTTTGGAAATCTTTGATCGCACGTTTGGTCTGTGGACCGTGTTCTCCATCAAGAGCTCCTCGATAGTTGCCTAGCTCTTTGAGAAGGAATTGAACGTCTCTCTTACTTAAGCGAACGCGGACACCTCTTTGGGGTAGGTTCGACTTGGCGACAGGCTTGGGAGTTGAGGGTCGTGTTCTGGGGGGAATAGATGGTGCTAGGGGCTGGAGGTCTTGTAGAGGGCCTGGACTAATAGGTTGGAGTTGGAAGTCCATGGTGGCACGGGGGGGGAGCATGAAGTTTTCTCGATCCCTTGGGAGACGATTGGGGTCCACTGGATAAACAACGACCGGCCCTCCGGCAACTTGAAAGAGTTGACTTTGGCGTCTATGTCCATCGTATCCTTGGTCGTGGCGACACCCAGATAAGGCAAGCCCAAAGAAGACTGAGGTGGTGAGGATAGATAGAGACTTAGCAGCTTGTGTTAAGGTCAATTTTAGTTCATCCTTGTTTTGAGTCTTCCTCGGACAATGGAGTCGATCCGTGACGCTTTGTCAACGAACACGTCGCCAACAATTCTCTTTGCTTTAACGGTGACTTTTCCAACAGCCATCAGGTTGGATTCAATTTCATCTTTAACGATGACAGAACCTGTTTCTATGCGAATTTGCTCTTCTCCAGGGATTCGATTGAGAATTTTATTTGCTTTGAGGCTCAATCCACCGTTGAAGAGAAAGTTTGAATCAAAAACAGTTGCTGCGAAAAAGCTTGAAGATCCACCTTTTGCATGAGAAGCGAGATGGCCTTTCCATTGTCCTTTGACCTCGATGTTACAGTTTTCAGAGACGTTAACGAGACCTTCGTGGTTTTGAGCTTTCAGATGTAGTTGGCCTAAGGTCTCGATATCGCCAGAGCTGTCGCCGGTGATATTGAGTTCTAGGTGGCCTTTGCTGCTGGCTTTTGATGGTCGGTCTCCCTTGATAGCAACTTTGAGCCACTGACCGCTAGCGAGGCCTTCAATGTCGAAAAGAGCATCTGAAAGGATGGAGAGAGTTCCTGCGCCGATGCGAAGGTTTGTATCTTCATATTCGATGATTTCAAATCGACCAATTTCAAGTTGAGCCTTCCCTAAGACAGTCAATCCTGATGCTAGGGTGGCAAATTTGGCATTGGCACTAGACCCAGCATGAACGTAGCCGAGCTGTTTTCCTCCAACTTGAAGGTCGAGGGGTCCTTTGGCTTGAATTTTCCCAAGATGGTCGCCAGCGAAATAAACTTTGGCAAGCCCTCCAGCTTTGATGAAACCGGAGCCGTTTTTTGCGTTTAATTCAAGCGACCCTTTTGATAAGGTGTCTAGATGGTGAGAACCTTTGATATTTACTTTTCCTGAACCAATGGATAT
>Ga0233432_10004886_pt1 | contig 11777 bp, 9 predicted proteins | sample SI_122_August201_6_FD_179870 | JGI IMG/M metagenome (GOLD analysis project Ga0233432, IMG submission 179870) | Seawater microbial communities from Saanich Inlet, British Columbia, Canada - SI_122_August2016_10_MG | ecosystem: Environmental > Aquatic > Marine > Inlet | place: Canada: British...
GCGATACAAAATTCTGGTTTCAACAGAGCCCGCCTCAAAAGGCAATGCAATCAATGCAAGATCCAAGCTGTTGTTTTGCAATTCATCCACTAAAACACGCGTGGTGCTTTCTCGAAGATAGAGCTGAATGCTGGGCATCTGCTGACGCAGTATGACGGCATAATTGCCCAGGATGTAGGGCGCGATCGTGTGGATACCGCCAATTTTGACGGGCGACGACAAAGGGTTGTGATACGCCTTTGCTTCGTCAATTAGATCTTCGGTCTGCATCAGTATGTAGCGGCTCCGATCGGCAATGCGCTTGCCTAGGTCGGAGAAGGTCACACTCTTGTTGGTTCTTTCAACCAGCTGGACGCCTAGAAATTTCTCCAGCTCACGAATGCCCGTGCTGAGCGTGGATTGGGTGACGTTGAGGTGGCGCGCGGCTCGGCCAAAATGGAGATGATCATAAAGCGCAACAAGGTATTGAAGTTGTCGTATTGGCGGTAAAAACATGATCAGATTCCTTTTGAATAGCCAAGTGTAGTGTAAACCAACCTGTAACCATTGGTTTGTTCTGCCGCGCCCTCAAGAATGCGTTCGGGGTGCGATTGAGCGGGTTCAGGCTGGTACGGTCGCCGCTTTGCCAAAGACCAATCGGCAGCGGTATGCTGCAGGCAACAACAAGTTGCTGCAGCCTGCAGCGGACAGCATGAGAGACCTCAGGAGCATGCAGATGAATGGTGCAAGAAGTTTGATCCAATCCCTTTTAAACGCGGGTGTTGAAGTCTGTTTTGCCAATCCAGGAACGTCAGAGATGCACTTGGTTCAGGCGATGGATGCCGAGCCAGCTTTCCGAGGGGTTCTATGTTTGTTTGAAGGCGTTTGCACCGGGGCAGCTGATGGCTACGCCCGGATCTGCGGTAAGCCTGCCGTTACGTTATTGCACCTTGGGCCTGGATTGGGCAATGGGATTGCCAATCTCCATAATGCCCGTCGGGCGGCATCGCCCATTATCAATCTCGTTGGCAACCACACGCGCGATCATGAGGCTTTAGATGCGCCCTTAACCAGCGATATCGAGACCCTCGCCAAGAATGTATCAGGCTGGATCAAGACCGATTCGACCGCTGAGAGTTTGGCAGCGGATGGGCTGGCCGCGCTGTCTGCTGTGATGCAAAAAGCCCCGGGATCAGAAGGCCAAATCGCGACCCTTATTATTCCAGCGGATGCATGCTGGGGGCCAGCATCAATGATGCCGCCGAATGTTCCGGTTATTCCAGACATCGCCAAAACGAACGCGGATCTCGCTGAGATTGCGGGTCGGTTAACTGCGAGGAGTCTGATCTTGCTCGATAAGGATGGGTTATTGCCCCATGCCCGAGAAGCCGCTGCGAAAATTGCCAAACACGCCGGTTGTCGCGTTGCCATGACGGCGTTTCCAGCGCGAATCGATTCAGGGCCCGGCAGTCCGGTTATTGAACGACTACCGTATTTTCCAGAGCAAGTTCAAAAGACGTTACAGGGGGTGGATCATATTCTGTTGGCCGGAGCGAGTGAGCCGCTGAGCTTTTTCGCCTACCCTGAAACCCCGTCAAAACTAACGCCAGAGGGCTGCGATTTACAAGTCCTGGCGAGCGGGCACGAAGACGTTGCTGCGGCGCTGCAGGCCTTGATGGTTGAATTGAATGCTGGGTCTGCCGCGCCTGATCGCTACGAGACTGCGGTGTTTGACGTGCCGACGGGGAAGCTTTCAACCCGGGCGGTCGCAACTTTGATCGCGCAGAAAATGCCTGAAGGTTCAATTCTGTGCGGTGACTCCGGTGGCGGTGCTGCCGTGTTGCAGCCAGCGCAGCAATCTAAAACCCATACTTGGCTCAATCTGACTGGCGGATCGATTGGCCAAGGGGGCCCTGTGGCTGTCGGTGCTGCGATTGCTGCGCCCGACGCCCAAGTGTTTGCTTTGTTGGGCGATGGGGCCTCTATGTATACGATCCAAGCGCTCTGGACGCAGGCCAGAGAGGGCTTGGCAGTGATCACGGTGATCTTTAATAATCAGCGTTACGGCATTCTCGAGACTGAGTATTTACGGTTGGGCGTTAATGAAATTGGTCAGCATGCTGGCGCGCTGTTTGCACTTTCTGAGCCGAATATCCATTTTGCCGATTTGGCCAATAGTCTGGGCGTCGTGGGGTATCGCGTCGACAGCTGTGAGGGGCTTCAGACGGTCTTGGACGAGGCGGTCCAGCGTGCTGGGCCAACCCTCATCGAAGTTATGCTGTGATGGTAAAACCAAAGCGTGCAGAGTGTGGCGATTCCTAGCAACACCTCGTGGCCTGTCATTGGGGTCAGGATTGAAAAAACTACGCTTTGTTTGGCCGAGTTACTGTTCAATAGCGGGCTGCTTTGTTATGCTCGCGCGAGCTGTTTTTTATGTGCTGGGTTGAAAAAAGCGTGTTGAGACGACCTGAAAAGTGCTGGATGTGCCCGTTTTAGTAGAGGCACTCAATAGGTGCGGAAGAGGGTGCTCGATAGGTGCAGGTCAGAGGCCGGATGTTGCCCCGCTGCGCTTGAAGAATGGTGGTATGAACTAGAGCGCTTTGGGCGTTAAGGCGCAATGCTGCAGCAGGGCAGCGATATTCTAATTTAGTGATCTAATAAAAGTGGTTTAAAAGCAGTCGAATGAAAGGCTGTAATCGAAGGTGAGGACGAGTATGTCAGTAGTAGAAAAGACGTCAGAAGTAGCAGTAGTTGATTCCGCCGTGGCAGCGGTGGTCGTTCGATTCGCAGGGGACTCCGGTGATGGTATGCAGTTGACGGGCAGCAATTTTACCGAAGCCACCGCGCTTCATGGTAATGATCTGGCAACGTTCCCTGATTTTCCCGCCGAGATTCGAGCGCCGGCTGGTGCAACATTTGGGGTTTCAGCGTTTCAGATTTATTTTGGATCCGATGAAGTGACGACCGCCGGAGACGACCTTGACGTTTTGGTGGTGATGAATCCTGCCGCGTTGATTACGAATCTAAAGGACTTGCTCCCGGGCGGTTTGATTATCGCTGACAGCGACGCGTTCACCGATAAAAACCTAGCGCGTGCTGGGTATAAATCAAATCCACTGGAAGATGGCTCACTCGATGGGTACCGAGTGATTGTAATCGAAATCACGAAACGCGTGATTGCATCCGTTGAGCCGTTTGGCTTGTCGCACAAATTTGCGGTTCGATGTAAGAATATGTGGACCTTGGGTTTGGTCATGTGGCTGTTTGACCGAGATCGATCCATCACAGTTGGCAATCTTGAAAAGAAATTTGCAAACAAGCCGGACATTGCGCAGGCCAATATCGCGGCGCTGAATTCTGGCCACAGCTACGCCGAAACCGCTGAATTACCCTCAGGCGTCGAGGTCTATAAGATTCCGCGAGCCGAGGTAAAACCTGGCCTGTACCGCAATGCGACTGGTAGTGACGCACTGGCATATGGCCTTATTGCAGGTGGCCGACTCGCGGATATCCCAATCACCTTTGCGTCCTATCCCATTACGCCAGCTTCGTCCCTGCTGCATACACTGGCGCAACATAAAGAATTTGATGTGGTGACCTTTCAGGCAGAAGACGAAATCGCGGCAGTTTGCGCCGCGATCGGGGCCTCCTTTGGTGGCACGCTCGGTGTTACTTCGAGTTCTGGGCCTGGTATTTCATTGAAGGGCGAGGCCATTTCATTGGCAAGCGCGACCGAGTTACCTTTGGTGATTGTTAATACCCAACGCGGCGGTCCCTCGACCGGATTGCCGACCAAAACAGAGCAATCGGATTTGAACCAAGCCTTGTTTGGTCGCCATGCCGATACAGTCTTGCCGGTGATTGCTTCCTCCACCCCATCAGATTGCTTTGATGTCGCAATCGAGGCGGTTCGCTTGGCAACACAATTTTCAACCCCGGTTTTACTGTTGAGTGATGGGTACCTTGCCAATGCCTCCGAGCCGTGGTTGGTACCTGATCTGACGCAGTTTGAAGCGTTTCCGGTCCAGTTCGAGACCAATCCGGAAGGGTTCTCACCGGCCAACCGAAATCCCGAAACCTTATCTCGCGTCTGGGCAAAGCCCGGTACGCCAGGCCTTGAGCATCGTATTGGCGGAATCGAGAAGGACTACAATACGGGTGATATATCCTACGATGCGGACAACCATCAAAAGATGACTGATGTCCGTAAAGCCAAGATCGATGGGATTGCGAAGTTTATTCCTGCCCAGACAGTGAGCCAGGGACCGAGTGCCGGTCAACTTGCCATTGTTGGTTGGGGGTCAACCTATGGCCCCATCCATCAGGCGGTGAAACGATTGCGCGCCGTTGGGGTGGATGTCAGCCATATCCATATTCGTTATTTGATGCCGTTTCCCGAAAACTTAGGCGAGTTGCTGAGGGGTTATGATCAGGTCTTGGTACCAGAGATGAATACAGGGCAGCTGGTTGAAGTGCTACGATCTAAGTTTTTGATTGATGCCAAACGACTGAATAAGGTCTCGGGCCAACCCTTTAAGATTCGAGAAATTGTCGACGCGATTGAATCGCTTCTAGGAGAGTTATCATGAACGCACCGCAAAAGCTGACGTTAAAAGATTTTAGCACCGACCAGGAAGTCCGTTGGTGTCCAGGTTGTGGCGATTATGCCATCCTAAAGACCATTCAAAAGTTGATGCCAGAGCTGGATACGCCAAAAGAAAATACGGTCTTCGTATCCGGCATTGGTTGCTCTTCTAGATTCCCTTACTACATGGAAACCTACGGTTTTCACACGATTCATGGACGAGCGCCTGCGATTGCAACCGGGGTAAAACTGTCGAATCCTGAGCTAGATGTTTGGATGGTAACCGGAGATGGTGATGGTTTGAGCATTGGCGGTAATCACATGCTGCATGTGTTGCGCCGGAATGTAGACCTGCAAATCTTGTTGTTTAACAACGAGATCTACGGGTTGACCAAGGGACAATACTCGCCGACCTCGCAAGTTGGTACGCGCTCACCGTCGACGCCTGATGGTTCCGTTGACTTGCCACTGCGGCCCTGCACCTTCGCCTTGGGTGCTGGCGCAAGGTTTGTCGCCCGGACGATCGACACCGAGGCCAAGCATATGACACCTGTACTCAAGAGAGCGCACGCGCATAAAGGCGCCTCTTTTGTCGAGATTTATCAAAATTGCCCGGTCTATAATGACGGCATCTTCGATTATATTAAGGACAAGAAGTCCGCTGCGGATTCAAGGCTGGTGTTGGCGCATGGCGAGCCCATGTTATTTGGGGTTGATAATCAAAAAGGCCTTCGATTGAACACGGCAACCTTGCAATTAGAAGTCGTCACTCTTGGAGAAGCGGGCGTAACCGTTGATGACATTATGGTTCATGATGAGACCAACCTAGTCTTGGCGCAGATGTTGGCAGCGCTTTCGACACCGGACTTTCCAGAGGCCGTTGGCGTACTGTATTGCAAGCAAGAAGCGTCTTATGAAACTTCAGTTTATGAGCAGATTAAAACGGTGCGTGCAAAGAAGGGCATTGTAGATTTCAACGAAGTGCTGCGTCGGGGCCACACTTGGACGGTAAGTTGAGCGAGTGCTCTGAGTGATTAAAGGCCAGCGCAAGCTGGCTTTTTATTGTCTCGAAATTCGATATGCAAAGGGTTGTAAGACAGCCGGGTACAGGAATGACAGGAAGCCTAAATGACTGATTTTAAAGCAGAAGATAATACGGGTACGGTGCCGGTGCAAGATCGTCACCAGGTCGACCTAGAGGCGCTTACCGCCTTTATGGTGACGTCGGTTGCAGGCTTTCAAGGCCCCATGAGTATTGAAGAATTTGCAGGTGGGCAATCAAACCCAACGTATCTGCTAACAACCCCTGGCCGGCGATATGTGTTGCGGCGCAAGCCCCCAGGGGAGTTGCTCAAATCAGCCCATGCGGTGGATCGTGAGTACAAAGTGCTCACGGGTCTTGCGGATGCGGATGTCCCAACGGCCAGGACTTTTGCCTTGTGCACCGATGATTCGGTTATCGGAACCTGGTTTTACGTAATGGAATATTTGGATGGACGGGTGATATGGGATGCAACGCACGGCCCTTACTCACCACAAGAACGGTTTGAAATCTGGGATGCGGCGAACCTTGCTGTTGCCAAATTGCACAGCGTTGATTACAAGCAGGTGGGTCTCAGCGACTTTGGTAAAGAATCCGATTACATAGCGCGACAATTATCGCGATGGGGCGGGCAGTACGAGTATACGAAAACTGTTGATAACCCTTATATGGATAATCTGCTTGCCTATTTGCCGGCCAATATTCCGAGCAGCAATGATTGCACCATCGTTCATGGCGATCTTCAGATTGCGAATATGATGATGCACAAAGACCGCAATGAGGTGATCGGTATCCTAGACTGGGAGCTCAGTACCTTAGGTTGTCCGATTGCCGATTTTGCATATCTGTGCCGGCCCTATCGAGATGCTTTGCGGGGCGTCGATGTGGCCGCCTTGGGGATTCCGTCCGAGAAGGCCTTCGTTGAGGCTTATTGTGCGCGGACCGGGCGTGCTGGGATTGCTGAGTGGGATTATTATCTTGCCTTTAACATGTTCAAAATGGCCGCAATACTGCAGGGCATCGCCAAACGAGTGCTCGATGGCACAGCGGCCAGTCAGCATGCAGAAGCTGCCGGCGCAGGGGCGTTTAATATGGCGAAATTGGCCTGGGCGCAAATCGATTCTTCTGTGAACCTCGATGATCTCGACTAAGCCCGTCTCATTACTTCATGATGGGCAGGTCTGGATCCAACTGAACGCCAAAGGTATTTAAAGCCATCGATACGAGCTGGTATTGCCCGACCGTAAAGACGAGATCCATGAGTTGCTGCTGAGAGTAGTGGCTGGCCAGGGCCTGCCAAGTTCGGTCGGTGACAAAGGCGTCGGCTCTGAGTTCGTCCGCGGCGGTCAACAGCCAGGCATCCTGTGGTCCCCAGCTTGGGTCAGTTGGGCCGACTTTGATGGCCTCGATCTCCAAATCGCTGAGTCCGGCTTTCTGCCCGATGAGCACGTGTTGCCCCCATTCGTAGCCAGATTGGCATAGCCAACCGACTCTCAGGATCAGGATTTCTCGATCGCGCGGGGACAATTTTGATTTGTGGAGGATGTGGTTTGCAAAAACCATCCAACGTTTGGCCAATGCTTCGTGATTGGCTAAGGTCAAAAAAATATTTTGGACGCGTCCGCGCATGACCTGAGGCGCCAGCAACGCTCTCTGGGACTCGGTCCAGTCAGATTCCTCAACAGGATTGATTCTCGGTTCGGTTAAACGCATGCTAGGTCCTTCTTTTGATGTGCGTTCTATACTAGCGCGAAAGTGTCAAGGTGTGGCGCGCGACGGCGCCACCGTTTACTCAGGAGTTGTTATGCCAGATTTTATTCTCCATCAATATGCGGGATCGCCGTTCTCAGAGAAAGTAAGACTATTGATGGGCTATCTTGATTTGCCCAGTCAACAGGTCGAAATACCCGTGATTATGCCGCGTCCTCAGTTGATGCCCCTGACGGGCGGTTATCGGCGAACGCCTGTCTTACAACGCGGGCGCGAGATGTATTGTGACACGGCGCTGATTGCGAAAATTCTGATCGCCCAAGGCGAGGGGCAGGCATTGTTGCCCCAAGCGCAACGCGCGGTGATTGAAACGGTTGCCTATTGGGCAGACACATTTTTATTTCGCGTTGTCGTCGCGGTGGCCTTCCAGCCGAAAGCGCTTTCCGGTAATCCGCTTTTCGAAAGCGACGCCGAGGCGGCTGCTTTTATGGCAGATCGCGCAGAATTCTCAAAGGGGTCAACGGCCTTGCAGATGGATTTGGCCGTTGCGCTGTCGCATTTCGATCTTTGGTTACATCAAATGAACAGTCAACTGGGGACCCAAGCCTTTTTGTTTGGGCAGGCCCCAACCCTTGCGGACTTTTCGGTTTATCATTGTCTTTGGTTTATTGCGGAACGCCCGGCGCTTGTTGCCGACCTGGCGGTCTTTCCAGAGGTGATGCGGTGGTTCGCTCAGATGACGGCCTTTGGCCATGGCCGGGTTCAGCCAATGGGCGCAGAGGATGCTTTGCAGCTTGCGGCATCAGAACCGTTTTTGGCGAAACAAAAAGTGCTGTCGCCCAGCGTTTCGGTTTGTCCAATCGATTACGGCTTGCAACCGGTTACGGGGGCGTTGGTCGAAGCCGAGCATGTGCCCGATGCCTATTCTGTTTTAAGAGATGAGCCGGGGCTGGGTGAGGTATTGGTGCATTTCCCGCGGTTAGGGTTTCGGTGCGTAGATCTTTAATCCCTACGCTGGATAAATTGGTTAATCACCCTTTTAAGACGATGGGGTTGCTCCTCCCAAATCGCGTGGCTGGCGTCTGGGATTTCATGGAATACGCCCTGAGGCAGTCGCTTGGCGTATCGTGCGCCGGTTTTTGGCGTGGCCTCGTCGTGCTCACCGCAAACAATCAAGGTTGGGCAATGGACGTCTTGAAGACGATGGGTTTGATCAAAGTCTGCGAGGGTACCGGTTGCTGAGAATTCGCTGCTACCCCACATATGTTGATAGATGGCGGCGCCCCGAGGATTTTTTCGAGCCAGCATCGCTTTTAGCTTCTTGGGTCGTCTGAGGACATGGCGGCTGTAATACAAAGCAAGCGCCTCTTGGTAGACCAACGCATCGGTTGCGCCAACGGCTTGGCAGGCTTGAATCACGCGTTGCGTGTCTTTGGGTAAGGCTTTGATCAATCGGTTGGCATCTTTTTGCCAATCGACGGCGGATAGCATGGGCGACTGCAGCACCATGGACCGGATGCCTCGACCACCCACTTTTAAGTAATACTCAAGCGCAAGGGTCGTGCCCCAAGAGCCGCCCATTAAATGAAAATCTTTAAGGCCCCAAGCCGCAACAAGCAACTGAAGTTCCTGCACAAAGGTCGAAATCTGCCACCGGCGTTGACTAAGATCACTGCTTTTGCCTGAACCCAGTTGGGTATAAGCATACACTTTTCGATTTTCCGACAACTTAAAGACATTGCCATTTGGATTATGGGTCCCGCCTGGTCCGCCATGCAGCCAAATCACGGGCAATCGATCCGTGGTTTTACCCTTTGCCGTGAAGTGGGTCCTTCCGAGTCGGTGTTCGATAAACGACATCAAAGTCTCCTAGGCAGGGAGTAATTGCGCGACCAGGTTCGACCAATAACTGGCCCCAATTGGCAAAATATCATCATTAAAATCATAACCTGGGTTGTGAATCATACAGGAGCCTTCACCGTCGCCATTACCAATCCAGATGTAGCAGCCTGGTTTCTCAAGCAACATATAAGCAAAATCCTCAGAGCCCATGGAGGGTTTTGGGTTTCGATTAACGGCTTCGGTGCCGCTGGTTGCAATTGCTGCGCGGGCGGCAAACTCGGTTTCCTCGACGCTGTTGACCGTTGGCGGGTAGCGACGCTCATAGCGATACTCAACGGTTGCCCCGAAGCTGCTGGCAATACCGGATGCGATGCGCTCGATGCTGTGCTCGAATTGCGTTTGGACCCGAACTGAAAAACATCGGGTGCAGCCGGCAATGCGGACCTGATCCGGAATGACATTATAAGCATCGCCGCCCTCGAACTGGGTCACGCTCAGTACGGCAGGTTCTTGAGGATTAATTTCTCGCGCAACCAGCGTCTGAAGTGCCTCCACGATTTTGGTACCGATAAGGATTGGGTCGATCGCTTGTTGAGGAATGGCCGCGTGCCCCCCGCGACCCACAACCGTAATGTCGAAAATGTCAAAGGCGGCCATCATCGGGCCCGGCTTAACTGCAAAATGACCGACCGGAATGCCGGGGATATTGTGCATGCCGTAGACCGCCTCGACTGGAAACTGCTCGAATAACCCCGCTTCAATCATGGTTTTGGCGCCGCCTTCATTTTCTTCCGCGGGTTGGAAGATGAAATGAACGGTGCCGCTGAAAGTCTCAGCTTTGGCAAGGTAGGCCGCGGCGCCAAGTAACATACAGGTATGACCGTCATGCCCGCAGGCGTGCATGACTCCGGGTGACTTAGACGCATGGCTAAAGGTGTTGGCTTCGACGATCGGTAGGGCATCTAGATCGGCTCGCAAACCAATGGCGCGATTGCCGCCACCTTTGGTCAAGGTGCCGACAACACCCGTGCCCGCAATGCCCTCGTGGACTGTGAGTCCGAATTCACGTAACCGTTCCGCAACAAAAGCCGCTGTCTCGTATTCTTTAAAGGCCATCTCAGGATGGGCGTGAATATGTTGACGCCAAGTTTTCAGGCGTTCGGCTTGTTCGACGATTTCAGGGATTAAGTTCAATGTGATCACCTCATTAGTGGATGCCATGGTACCAGAGCATTTTCAATCTGTAATCTAATCAGGGCGCGGCGGGGAGGCTCCGGGCTGCCTAATCGTTCTAAGGCTAAGGCGATACCCTCGAGGTGGTCATCGGCTTCGTTGAGACATTGGCTGGCCCAATGCAGGCGTTGGAAATACGCAAGGTTGGTGCCACTTGGCCCGCATGCCGCCTGAATTTGCGCGGCCAAAAGGGTCTCGCTCGGGCTGCCGAGATCCCAAGGGTTCCCGGGCTGTGCGATGTAGGTCATGGCTTGAATCACCTGGCCCGTATCCAGCGTCAGACTGATGCTTTGTTGGGCATAGCCATTTTGCTCTCTTTGATCGAGTTGGGTCATCGTCTGAACAAGCTGCGCCTGCTCGATACTGTAGGCTATGCCAAGGGTCTCAGCACCGGCAACCTGCCGCAGGGTTGCCACGGCGCCGGGTCGTTCGAGCGTGCCGCGGTGATCGGTTGAGGCTTGCCAAAACCGACGTTGAAAACCTGAAAGCCGTGCAATCTTCGCCGCGGTGTAGGGCATGTCGGGTCGCCAGAGAATCGAGCCGTAGCCGAATAGCCAAATTGATTGTGTCATGGCAAAAGCTTACCGTTGGTTCCGGGCGAGCGCTATGTTTTGGTTCTTAAAACAGGCAAAATCAGATGCTGAAAGGAAACCTTAATGACCAATCCACTTCGCTATGGCCTGCTCGGCGCAGGTATGATGGGCCGGGAGCACCTCCGGAACTTGGCATTGCTCGAAGACGTAAAGGTCGTTGCCATCTGTGAGCCTAATCCCGGCATGTTGAACAAGGCCCGCGCATTGGCCCCCGATGCGGTTTTTGTTGCGGACTTGCCAGCCTTGCTTGACCAGCGGCTTGATGCGCTGGTCATCGCGACGCCGAATTTTACCCATTGTGATCAATTACTGACCGTGCTGGCGGCGTGTCAGGTTCCGGTGCTGATTGAAAAACCCTTGGTGACCACAGAAGTTGATGTGACGCGATTACGACGGGCACTTGCTGATAGAGCCTCGCTTGTTTGGGTTGGGATGGAGTATCGCTTTATGCCGGCGTTGGCTGCCTTCGATGCAAAGGGGGCAACCGTGGGTCAACGCAGGATGCTGAGTATTCGAGAGCACCGTTACCCGTTCTTAAAGAAGGTCGACGATTGGAATCGTTTTAACCGGTATTCCGGCGGCACCTTTGTTGAAAAATGTTGTCATTTCTTTGACCTCATGCGGTTGTTTCTCAAGGCTGAGCCCGTACGGGTCTTTGCTTCTGCCGCGCAAGACGTCAATCATCTTGCGGAGCGGTATGGCGGGGCGCAGCCGGATATTTGGGATAATGGTTATGTCATCATCGATTTTGATAATGGCAGCCGAGGGATGTTGGATCTTTGTATGTTTGCTG